>ERZ808240.2762-NODE-2762-length-18412-cov-3.597974_pt1 | contig 18412 bp, 17 predicted proteins | sample MGYA00521084_ERZ808240 | MGnify/ENA primary metagenome ERZ808240 (study PRJEB31516, sample SAMN03275571) | gut metagenome | biome: mammalia-associated habitat; material: feces | host: Papio cynocephalus | place: Kenya | collected 2012-08-06 ... | reverse complement strand
CCCACAAGGCGTTCCGAGTCGAAAACAATTGGACAGGCGTGCCAACCGTAATACCATCCAACGGGATGCGCCAGAGGGCTTGATAAGCGTCGGTCGCACCACTCAAAATCTTCCCGTCCGGTATCGTCGGGTCGGCCGCCGTCGTGGCGTTCGGCGTGCCCTTCAACACGACCAGCTCCACCTTCTCGATCCCGGAAGTGGAGTCGCGATTGTAGTGTGCGGCGATAATATCATTACGCTTCATGCCCTGCGACCCGTTATCGATCTGCACGGTCTCCGCTGCGGTGATATGCCAGTCCAACCCCTGAATCGACGCGCAGCCAGTGCCAATCGTCGCCTTGTTCGCACTGCCCATCGTGCATTTCAGAGCGTCACCCCACGCATACACCATGTCCGACGCGCCGAACTTCGACTGGTGGATAATCGCCTTATCCTCACTCGAAATATGCGCCGTACCGGCCTTGCCGTCAACAAGTTCGATAGTCACTGCTTATCCCCTTTCAACCATGATGCGAAGGAATCATCCGACTGTTTCGCGAACGCCAGGAACGACGTGTTGCAATCCGAACAGAACTCGTAGGTGTCCGGCTGCACATCATTGGCGATGCGTGTGGACTGTCCGGCCGAATACCGTCGGACCTCGAACCACTCCTTCACCGCCGTGTCACCGGAAGCGATGTACGCGGTCTTGCCGCACTTGTCGCACACGTATTTCACATACCCATCGGCCTTCATCAGCCAATCCTTTCAAACGTGTAGAAATCCAACGACGGCAACTGCCGCCATTGGCCGCCGAAATCCACGGACGGGTCAACGCCCGTCGTGTTCCGCACCACATAGCCGACCGGAAACACGACCTGCTGGATGCCCGAACCACTGCCACCGGATGATGCGCCGACATGGGCGCTTATCACGCCATCGGCGGAGACGACGATGGTGGAACCATCCACCTTCACGCCACCCAGCGTGCCCGTGGACGCCACCGGAAGCGTATAAGCGTTCGCATTGTCCGCAATGCCCGCAAGTTTGGAACGTTCCGCGTCCGTCATCATGCCGGCCTGCGCAGCGTCAGCCGTCGCCTTCGCCGCATCAGCCGTGTTCTTCGCAGCCTCCGCCGTCTGATTCGCAGTACCGATCTGCGAGGAAAAACCGGAAGCCGTCTTGTTCGCCTCGTCCGCGACGCTCTTCACCGCGTCCAGATCGGACTGGGCAACCTCCGCGTTAATCGTGTTGCCCGAAATAGACAAGCCACGACCGGCAACCAACGAGCCGGAAGACGCGCCAGACGAAGAAGACGAGGAAGAGCCGGAATAATTCGAGTACGAGGTCTTGGACGAAGCCGCGTCCCCCACCTCATACGAGACGGACAACACGCCATCCGACAGTTTCACGATCTTCTTCAACACCGAAGCCGACACTGACAAGCCCGTAAGGTTGTCACGCCCCGCCACCTTGTCGCCGACATCCAACAGCAAACCGTCATGCGCCGTCACCTCGACCGCGCCCGTACCCTGCAAATCCTGCAACTGTTTCTTCGTCTGCTTGTCCAACTCGGACTGTTCGGCTGACGAATAATCATAAACGGCGGCTATCTCGTCCACGCCACCGAACGTGCGCGTCGTGGACACATTGCCGGAAGCGTCGGCATAATAGTGGACCACAAGACGATTCCTCAAATCGCCCTTGCCCAAGCCGATCATATGGTTGGTACGCCGGTAATCCTTCGTGATCGAGAAATCAACCAAGTCGGAATCAACCGTATCCGCATGATCGACAACCGGAGTCGCATACAGCCAGATCGTGCCGTCCGATTCCTCGAACATGAGCTTCAACCCGTTCGCGGCAAGCATCTTGCGAATCCCGTCGTAAGCGGTGCAATACCGTTCAAACTGGAATTTCGGAATGTTTTTCACACTGTCAGAACGCACTTTGAACAACGAAGCCAAATCCACGCGGGAAACCAGCGAGGACAACACCTTGTCAACCGCACCCGAAACAGCCAGATAATCCTGCCCCGAATCCGGCTGCAACACCTTCCCGTCCAGCACGCCATGCCAGCTCCGGCCGGAATACGTGACCGTACTCACGTTGTCCGTCAGCTCGTCCTTCATATGGTCGATGATTCCACCGACCTCGGTGCCGTCGATATACACGCGGCCACGATCAGGCAACACCGTACCGTCATACAACGTCAGCTCGAAATCGTTCTCACCCGAACCCCACGCGCAGTCGAACACGCAATCCGAAGTCGCATGAAACGGCACACCCTTAGCATCCGTACAGATCAGATCAACCAAGTCGGGTCCCCGTTCTCCTCAACCACCGTCAGATCGAAACCGAAACCCGACCCCAATTCAACGATGCTGTCGCCAGCCGGTATCGGTTGGAAAATATACTGGCCACGATTCAAACCGCTGCCGCGCACACCCCACGAAAACACGTTCACATCCGAACCATCCGCGTTCGTCAACATGATTGTCTTCGACAACGAATCAACCGTCACATAACCGCCAGCGGGAACATCACCATTCAACCGGTAAACGTTCCCGCCAATCGTCAACGAAGGATTGGAAACCGCACCATACACGACCAGACGGAAAGACATAGGCGTGCGCATACGGTTCGACACCATGCACGACGGTCTGGAAACCGCCAGATCATACCCCATGTCCGCTGGCAAATCCAAACCCGTCGAATCATTCGCCGATGAAGGCACATACGACACCACAGGCATGTCATGCCGCCACACGCCATCCAACAGGACAATCGACAGTTGCGCGTAAGCGTCAACGGCGCCCGGATGCGTGGACGCCTCGGACTTCACCACATAACAGGATTGCCGCCACGTCTCCCCCAAACCGTTCACGGCCTCCAACGTTCCAGGCTTGCCGGACGCCATGTCCGCGTCGAACACGCGCATCAGCGAGTCGAACGTGGACACGTCACCGTAATGCGCGTCCACGCTCACCTCGCGACGCTTCCGGGAAACACCCGTCAGACCACCACCGCGAATCGTGTACTCCCATTCACGGCCGCGCAATTCCAACGCCGCCTCGAAGTCAACGGTCAGATAATCCGACACGTCGAAACACTCACCCGTCAGACCGGAAGTGTACGCAAGCTCACCTGCCATTGTTCACCTCCCACACGTCACGAGCGAAATCACGTTTGCTGGGCCACGGACTGCTGTTCGCCGCGATCTCACTGCCGATGTTCGCATGGAACGATCTGACCTCGCCACGCAATTCGTTGACCGCCGCCACCAGATCGGAATTGTCCTGAGAGACGGTCACGTTCACGTCCAAGCCGGAGCCGGCCACTCGGCCGCCGCTCGCATATCCCAGTTTCCGTGAATGGTCGCGGTACGCCAACGCGGTGTTCGACGCTCTGGCGATACGCGAACCGGCCGGCACGTCACCGGTCGCGTTCAACGTGTCGAAGAACCCACGACCATACTTCGCATCCAATTTCCGGAGCGAAGCCGCACGAATCACAGCCTCGCCGTTGGAAAGCATCGTCGGAATCGAATCGGAAGTGCCGGTGCCGGGACCATAGATACGGCCACCGGTAGCGGCCTTGGCGGAACCATCACCACTCTGACGTGTGACGATATCCACGTATCGGGTAGCGAGAATAGAACCATCCAGATTCTTGATGCTGTTGAACACGCTATTGGCGTTCGAGGCGTCGCCCAATACGCGGCCCCACGGGCGTGAAATGGTCGCACCGTTGAACGCCTGAATGGCCGCGAACGCGACACGCGCGATACTGTTGTCACCCAGCACGCGGCCCCACGGTTGAGCCAAAGTCACGCCATCATACATGCGAGTGTTGTTGAAAGCACTCTGGGCGCTTGAATCATCACCGACCACGAACGTGCGGGCCGTGGCAAGAGTGACACCGTTCAACCCCTGATATTTCGCCAGCTTCACACTGGCGTCACCGTCTTCGGCATCGATATTAAATTTGACGCCCTTCTCGGTCTGCTTCTTCTTGGAGTTGGTCTTGTCCATCTTGTCGCTGGCCTTATCCAAAGCGTCGATAAGAATCTTGATCTGCGCGTCGGTCAACCCGCTGTCCTTGAGCTTCGCCTTCACCTTGTCAAGCTTCGGACCGGCCTCGTCGGTGGCGAGAATCTTGATGTCGGCCTTGGTCAACCCGAACGATTTCGCCAATCCCTCGGCATCCTTGATCTTGCTGGACGCATTGTCCTGCGCTTCGAGAAGAAGCCGCAGATCCTTCTCGTCGGCACCGCCCATGACCGCGCGTACAGCCGCCTGCAACTGCTCGAAGCTGGTTATGTCGCCTTCTGCGGCATATTTCAGGATCAGCTTCTTCTCGCCTTCGGTCAACGGCAGCATGTCGATGTAGTCCTGAACCTGCGCCTTCACGGAATCCAGATTGCTCAAGTCGAACTTCGTGCTCACGTTACCGGGAATCAAGCCCATCTGGTCGGCCAGCTTGGCGGCCTCCTCGGCGCTATACCCGCACTGTTCGGCCATCTGAATGACTTCCTGACGGGCCTGGTAGATCGAGTTCTTCGCCAGCTGCTGTCCCTCGGACGCCTTGCCGATGCTCGTGTAATACGACATGGTGTTCTTGGACGCGAGAAGGGCTGCGTTGGCGTAATCCTTCATCATGCCCATGTTCGTCTTGCCGTTCTCCGTGTTCTCGTCCAACGTGTTCCCGTTCGCGGCGAGCGAGGAGCTTACGAGGTTCAGCTTTTCGGCGGCGAGATCGGACGTGGCGTTCATGCTGTCCAATCGGCGACGGCCTTCACGCCCTTCTGCCATTCCTTGCGCGAGTTCTCCAACACGCCAAGCAGACGGGAAGCGGCAGCGTTCTGCTGCTGGTTCACGTTGACGAGCTCGCCGTTCACGCCCACCACGTAGTTGGTCGTGTTGGCGAGTTTGGTCAGCTTGTCGTGCATCTTGTCGTAAGTGCTGTTCGACCCGGTGGCCGCGCTGTTCAGCTTCTTCACGCTGACGCCCAAAGCGTCGGCGGCTTTGGAGGCGTTCTTGAACGGGCTTGTCCACTGCTGGAAGCCATTCAACGCCTTTTCCGCCGCGTTGGACGAATCGTCGGACCAGCCGTAGCTCGTGTCCGTCCAGTTCTTCTTGATGTTCTTCTTCGCATCGGACACGGCCTTCGCCGCGCTGTCCGCGTTGCCGGAAACCTCCTTGAACGATTTCGCCACTGTCTGGTTCACCGACTGCGTGTGCGACGCCGAATTGTTGTACGTGCTGATCGCACTGCCGGCCACGCCAAACGCGGTCGATGCCGCGCCGATGGCGATACCCAAAGGCCCGCCAAGGAAATCGACCACGCCGCTCAAAGCGGTCTTCAACAAGCCGGTCTTGCGCGCAGCGCTCTCGGCGGCCACGCCAACACCCCTCATAGCGCTCACGGAACCCGTCGAACCGGAGGAAACACCCGTGGAGCCACCGGACTGCGCCGCGTGCATACGATTCAGCTTGGAAGTGGTCTCGTCCGCGGCCGCGCCCATCTGGCGGATGCCCGAAACCTCACCCGTCAGCACGCCAGCGGTCTGACCGGACTTCAACCGCGCCATCGCCCGGACCAGCTCGCTCATGCTCGCCGAAGCCTCCTTCGACGTGATGCCCAACTGGCTCATGATCTTGCGATACTGCAACGTGGACTGGATGTTCTGCAACATGCCCTGCTTCAACGAATTGTACGCGCTGATGCCGGCCTTCCCGAACGTCGCGTACATGCCGATCACGGCCTGAATCGGAGCGGGCAGCTTGCCGAACGCCTTCGCCACGGCCGAAGCGCCCTCGGCCAGCACCTGAATCGTCGGCGCCGCCGCGTTCAACGTGTTCGCCAACGTGCCGCCGAACGTGCTGGACAACTGGCCGACCATCGACGTGAGACTGTTGAACATCGGCCCCGCGTTACGCACGGCGGCGAACACCTGAGTGAAACCACTCGTGACGCCCTTGCTGAACGCGCTAATACCCGACTCGGACTGCTTCAACACGCTGCTGACGGAACCGATGCCGGAGGACACGATGGTTCCCGCGTCAACGAACACCTGCCTGGTCGTATCCCTCAACGAGTAAGCAGCGTCGCCGATCTGCGCGAACGAATCATGGAACTTGCCTGAAGCCTGCTTCGCGCCATCCGCCCAAGCCGTCAACGTGGCCTGGAACTTCACGCCGTTCACTGCCCTGTCCGCACGGCCCATGGCGTCGGAGAACTTCTCAAGACCGTTCTCACCCTCCGCCAACGTGCCGAACGTTCCCTTGAGGATACCGCCAAGGGACTTCACGCTCGACATGAGATAGCCGCCCTGTTCGACGGCCTTCTCCATGTTCGACGTGATACGCCCCGACTGTTCCGCCGACTCGACCCACTGGGCGAACACCGTCGCGTTACGCGAAACATAGTTCGCCATGCGCGGCAGATACACGCTCGTCTGGTCGCCCAACGTGATGAACGCCTTGGTAAGGCTCTCCACGCCCGGATTCAACGACTGGACGCCAAGCCGCGTGTTCGACAGCACCTTGTTCACACGCTGCACGTAGTCGCCCTGCGCCACGATGTCCGCCGCATGGGCGAACACCTTGCCCTCGGCGTCGGCTATCTCGTTCAGATTGTCCACCACGCCGGAATCGCCAAGAACGTTCAGCATGCGCGTCATCGACGCCGCCGCGCCACTGTTCCAGAACGAACCGCCCACCGACTTCTGCAAGTCGTTGAACTTCGTCTTCGCGACATCCACATGGTCGCCGAACGTCTTCACAGCCGAATACGCCGTGTAGAAGCCGGCCGCCAAACCGGACAGCGCGGCCGGAGCGGCCAACGCCGCACTGCTCATGGACACCAGGGACGCGCCCACCGAACCGGCCGTGCGGCCAAGATTCAACAAGCCCGCGCCCACCGAAGTCGCCGCGGCGCCGATAAGACTCCACTTCGGCACCACCTTGTCGAACGAGTCGAACATGGTGACGAGCTTCCGCCACTCGTTCTGCACGCCCCGAATACCCGTGGCGCCGGAGGTCATGCCATTGAGGATCTTCCCAAGGTCGGTGCCCTTGAAGCTCGCGAACACGTCGATCGTGCGGGGACGGGTGAAATAGGCGAGATGCGCGGTCGCGGCGGCGGTCTCCAAATCCACGTCCATGTCGAAGGAATCATTGTCGTTCCTGAACTTCTTGACCCGCTCCTCGGCACGCTTCATGTCCGCGTCGATGTTCAGCTCGTACTTCGCGTCCGGGTTCAGCCTGACCTTCTCGGCCGCCTCGCGCAGACGCTTCGCCAGATCGGTCTGCTCCACCTCGATCTCGGCGGGAATGCGCAGACGGGAATGCCTCAAGGCATCAAGACGCTTCTCTATCCTCTCCGCGCCGTCCAAGTACAGTTTGACGCGGCTGTTCTCCTCGGCGGTCTTGGTCTTCTGCCGTGTGATGGCCTCAAGACGTGCGACCACGCTGCGGTAGTCCACGTCGTCCATCTGCATGCGGACCTTGAGCGGGTCCGATTCGACCTGCTTCAACAGGCTCTTGTAGCGGGCGACCACCTTGTTCGCGGCCTCGCGCGTGAACATCGAAGACGAATCGCCAAGCGGGTTCGCCTTCAACAGGGCGTCCTGCATGGAACGGACCGCCTGCAAACGGTTGTTCAGCTCGTCCTTGATGAGGGTGGTCTGCCTGCGGGTCAGACGCTCCTGCTGCTGTTGCAGCGTCATATACGATTTAAGGGCGTCCTCGTTCTTCTTCCAACGCTTCTGCATGCCGACCTGCACGTTGACCTTCTTCAGGTCGCGTTGCACGCCGTCCAGCTCACGTTGGAACTTCTTCGTGTCCAACGACAGCTGCGCGTTGACGTTCCTGCCGTCCCACTTGTCCACGAGACGACGCGCGTTGGAATCGTCGGCCTTGATCTGAATCTCCGCGACCCTGTTGTTCCATTCGCGGTATTTCGCCGACGCGGCGCCATCGTCCCAGTCAAGGTTCGCGGTCACATCGACGTTCTTGTTCGCCGCACGCTCCAGCAAGGCGTCGAGCTTCGCCATGAACCCGCTGGTGTCGGGCACCACGTCAACGGAAACGGTTCCGGCGGAAAACATCTGACGAGCCATAATCCAGCAACCCCCGTAAACACGGAACCCCGCCGAACGCCGTCGAAACCGGCGTGACGGGGTTCAAAAAGAAACGAGGGTCACTCCACGCGGAACGCGCGTTGAACCCTCGTCATGTAATTCTCAAGACCCGAAGAAGAAGCCGCGTCCACATGCGACGAACGCGATTCCGGCACGTCCGCGCCGGGCGGCAGTATCAGACGCGGCTCACGCTTCTTCCCGCTCCAATGCGAGGCGAGCATCACACGAACCGCGTCCAACGTGTTCTGCAAATCCAACAGCAGCATCTGTGTCTGTCCGAAACCGTTCCATTCCAAGCGCAACGGACCGCCGTCACGCCGTCGCAGCCTTCCCATCGCACGGTCGTCATGCTCCAACGTCCAAGCCCGATACAGGCTCTCCGGCACACCCTCCAACCCGTCCAACAGGTCGCACAGGAAATTCGGATCATACCGTTTCAAGTCGGCGGGAAGATTCATCTGGTAGAAGCGGCGGAAATCGGAGACGACCGCTACTCGGCAGTCCCGGCACGCTTCTTCGAGTCGCTTGATTTTCCCAGACGCTCACCATAAAAACGGTGCAGCAGCGAGAACATGTTGAACAAGTCAAACACGCTACGGCCCTTCGTCCAATCCGCGTAGGCGTCAGCATCAACGGCCAGACCCTTGTAGAACTGGTCGGCAATGCCGACATATTCCGCGACGGCGACGTTCGTCTTGCGGGCGGCCTTCTCCACATCACCCTTGCGCGTAGGCATCTTCCCGCCGAACAAGCCCGCATCATGCATCGTCTGGATGCGTTCGACCAGCACGCCATCCGCAACCGCGTATTCGGCGGACTGCTGCGGCGTGAAATCCTCGGCCTGCACCATGTCCGGCAGACCCGCCATCACAGGGTCGAAACGCCTCAACCCCTCCCAGTCAGCCGGAAACTCGACGTTCTTCGATTCTTCATCAGCCATGACATTCTCCCATCATCAAAAAGCCAAAGGAACCCCGTCTGGTAAAGAAGAAAAGGAAATCCCCAAACGGACGGCAGACAGGAGAAAAGACCCGCCCGTTCGGGGAAGAATCAAGGAAACAGGACTACCGGTCAGACCGCCTTGTCGAAATCAGCCGGAAGATAGAACCCGATGAACGACGCCTTGCCGGAAGCGGTCTTCGGCAACACGGTGGAGGACAGGATATTGCCTTCCAGCTTGAACGTGTTGAAACCATCCTGGGACAATTCAGGCATCGCACTGTACGCAAGGCTCACGTTCGGCATCCAGATGCCGAACTTCTTGCCGGTGTACGTGTCCTCGACATACACGAACACGGCCTTCTTCTGCTCCACCTTGTCCAACGAGACGGCGGTGCCGCCACCAGGAATGTTGGCCGCGTCGAACATCAGCTTGAGCGTATCCGCGTCACCCTGCACGCTCGTGAACGTGACCTTCGCGGTAACGGTATCGTAGGTCACACGGAAATTGCTCTTGTTCCAAGTGTCCTTCGTATTGGAATCGCCACCGTCCACATCGAACGACGGCAGATCGTCAACGCTCATATGACCGATGTTCGTATACTGCTTGCCGGGATCGCCGACGGTATCCTTTTCCAGGCCGAACAGCTTCAGGCTCGGCAAAGCGGTATCGGCTGCCGCGAGGAACACCGCGCCTCGCGTGCTGATGACTACCGCACCATCATTCATAGCCATGAAAGGCTCCTTTCAAAACGGAAACCCCGCCACACGAGAACACGCGGACGGGGTTTGCAAAACAAATGAGAAAACAGAACGGGAAGAATCAGACCGGCTCCCCGGCCTGCACCAATTTCGTGCTGGAACGCACCACGGCGGTCTTCGTGGTCACCACGTCGCCGATGGCCGTCAACTCGAAACCCGGATTATCGACGATCATGCCGACCCTGCCGTAATCCGTGGTCGAATCGTTCGGCCAATTGGAAATCTCCCGCTGCAACAGGCTGCACAGCCGGAAATTCCGGTCGGGATCACGGTTCACCACCGTCAACGACAACGTGAACCGCCACACCCACGCGCGCAGGTTCCAATCCGGCTGCGACGGCGCGCCGCAATGCCAGATGATTACGTCATGGTCCATCGCCCATGAATCCGTGTCGGCTATGACACGGGGAAGGACCTTGACGGAATCGAAACCTGCCGTCTTGTAGTCGATGCGGTTCAACAGCGCGTCGACCAGGCTTTCGGCGTCCAACTGGCCGCGCACGCTCAGATCAGCCATACCTCGCCTCGCTCATGATGAACTTGCCGGCCAGATGACGGTCCGCCCAATCGTTGACGTACCCGTATTCCAAGTAGGACGCGATCTCGTCGCCGTTACGTCCCGTGACGCTCAAGACCACGCTCGTATGCGTGCCATGACCGTGCATGCCGATACTGATGCGGTCGGCCACGCTCGAACGCACCGCCCGCATGTCGGCCAAAGCCTTGGCGCGATGCAGGACCTTCTCCGCATGGGGGCGCGTGGCCTTCTCTCCGAAACGCTTCGCGATCTGCAAATTCAGGTCGCGGCGCAGCCTCACATGCCCCATACGGCGGCTCCCTCCGGTGGCGTCGGCGGGCTGACCTTGTTGCGGGCCAGTTCGGCCGCGTACACGCGGCGCGCCGGAAACTCGTAATGCCTCGCCGCGTCCGACGAATCGGGCAGGTAGACCGGCGAACCATCGACCTCGTAGCAGGAACCCTCATACCAGAACCTTGAGTAGAAGTCCCCATGCCATTCCGGCGCGAGCACCTTCACCTGATTCATCTCACGGTTTCCGCCAACGCTCTGCGGCGTGGTGTCCTGCGCCCAGTTCTCGCTCATGACCGAGTTCTTCTGGGTGCGTCCCACCACGCAGCAGTAGACCTTGTGCACGTCGGGAACACCATCAACCGTCTTCGGGACGGTGGTGTTCCCATGCGCCGTGACCAACGGCTCCATACCCTGATACACGATCACGTCACGATGCAGCAGATCGTCACGCACATGCTTCGGCGTGTCCGACTCGTCATAGACGCTCCTGTTACGGGGCTTCTCGTCATACACGGCCATGCTCAACCCCCATATCCGGGGTCGAATCCAAGACTGATATGGGAGAAGCCGCCAGCCTGATTCTCCGTTCCCATCAACACGGCGCGGTCGTCCTTCGACACGAACAGTTTCGGCGACGGCGAATAACCGGGCGCGTCGGGCTGCGGATCATTGCGCGTATACGTGTACGAGCCGTTCGTCTCCGACTTGAACTGAGTGGATTTCGCCAGACGAATCACCATCTCGCAGACCACCTGCGCGAAATCCTCCTGCGACAACCGTCCCTTTCTGAGACGAATCGTGACAAGCGGACTCACGGCAAGGCATCTGAGCGCCGCACGACGGCAACGGGTGGTGACCCACTGCTCGTCATACGGCGCGTCATCGCCGGTGAACAGTTCGCTGTCGGCTGTGGCGAACTTCTTCATGTACGCAATCCAATCGATGTTGTCGATGATCGCGGTGGACATGGTTCACCTCCCGAAAACGGTTCAGGCCGCCAGAACGGTGGCCTTGAGAGTGCTGTTGGACTGCACCAGCACGGGCAGGGCGGCGGCGTTCATGTACGCCTCGTAGCCCGGGGTCGCGGACGGGGTGTTCAACACCGCGCCGATAGGGCCGGCGTTCTTCTCACGGGTGATGCCGTAATCCGGAGTCTGCGCCTCGGCGGTCGGACCCAAAGCCGTGTAGCCCATGTTCACGTCGTTGAAAGCCGGAATAAGCAGCACGGTGTTCTCCGGGAAGAAGCTCTTCACGCCGCCCGGAAGAGTGATCTTGGACTGGCGGGCGAAATCACGGTACATCTCGTCAACCACGTAAATGTCCTGAATGCCGGCGTACAGGCTCAGAACGGACTTCACATTGTCCTCGGACACGAGCTTCGGCAGGGTGGAGCCCTTGCCGCCGTAGAAATACTGGATAATCAGGGTGTTGGCCATGAGCGCGTTCACGACCTTGCGGGTCGTGACCATGACGGTCGGACGCGCGCCATCGTTGTCATCGATGAGGTCGGACCAGGAACGCAGGTCCTTCACGGGATCGCCCTGCTGGTCCCAGACCTTGGTTTCGGACAGGGTGACGTTCAAGGCGTCGGCACGCGCGTAATCCCATGCGGCGTTTTCGTTGGATTCGGTGACGCCGAGCTTCGCGTCAACCGCGACGGCCACGCGCGCCTTCTCCAAACGGTAGGCGAGCTCCTTGCCCAACTGGACGAAGTAATCGCTCAGGGTGGCCTGCAATTCGCCGCCGCTCAAGGAAATGCTGCCGTTCGCGATGTCCTTCTCGGACACGCGCATACGCTTGCGCAAAGGCAGCATCGAAGTGTAGGACAGCTTCTCGCCGCCGACGGTACGGCCATACGGCGCTTCCGCATCCCACGTGGAGAACTTCACCTCGTCGGCTTCGGGGTTCTTCTGGTTCGGCGTCCACTCGACGGACAGTCCGGTGAACTGGTCCGGCAGGATGGAAGCGAACGGCAATGCCGCCGTGGTGGTCTGATAGGCGCCGAGCACAAGAGCCGACGCATCAGCCGGGGTGATAATGTCTTTGTTCAAAAGACTCATTGGAAAACCTTCCTAGATATGCGGAAACCCGCCATGATTGGCGGGTTCTGATGTTCTGGCGGACGGATGCCGTCAGGCCACGGTGATGTTCACGGTGGTATTGTCGGACAGTGTGGCGGTGCCGCCGTTGATGGCGCCCTGGGTGTTCTTGGTGAGCTTGATCGCGGTGACGGAAGCGCCGGTATCGCCCTTGTCACCCTTGGTGCCGGCTCCGCCGGTCGGGTTCAGCACGCTCACGTTCGGGCTTGCCGCGTCCTTGTCGTAGTCAAGGAACAGGCCCTCAAGCTGGGCCGCGCTGAAATCGACCGTGTACGGCAGGTTCGCCTTGTCGATCACGCCCATGTAACGCACGCCAACGGTCGGATACTGGTCCTCGAAACCGGTGCGGGTGAACACGACATGCACGGACGATTCAAGGAAACCGATGATCGTGCCGTTGCGGCCATCGGTGGCGTCCTTGTCGTAAGGGCCGTAATTGTTGGTGCCGGCGATCTTCGCCAGCGGGATGCCTGACTTCAGCCACGCCTCGTAATCGTCATCGGAGATGGACGAGAAGTAATCGTTCTCCTTGGACTTGTCGGCGGTGAACGTGGAAAGGTCAAGCTGGGCTTCACGCACGCCGTCGGTGATACGGTTGATAAGCCAAGACTGGTCGTCCTTCGGAGCGGTCTTGGCAACGGTATGAACCATCTGATTGGCCATAACTGTTACTCCTTATTTAATGTTGATCCTGGAACGTTCGGCGGCGTACCGGTAGGCGTCGGCGATGCCGTTCGACTGCTTGCCGATATGGGGGGCGCTGTGCGACAGCGCCTCCTTGGCCGCCGCCGACATGAAGCCCTGGCCTGCGCCGTCATCGTTCGGCTGCCCAGCTTCGACCGTTTCGGTCTTGCTTGGCATGAATTTCACGAAGGCGTCGGCCCATGCGGAAATCTTCTCCGGCTCCGTCTCACGGCACAACGTGTCGAAAGCCTCGTCGGTGATTTCAGGATGCTGCCTTTGCGCCTCCAACCGCGCGATACGCACGTTCGCCTTCGCAAGCTCGCCCTCAACGTCCGTGAGCTTCGATTCCGCGGCGTTCGCGCGATCACGGTTCTCATGCATCTTCCGCTCGTTCTCACGGGCCTGATGCTTCCACATGCCCAACTGGTCGGCGCCGTCATCATCGGATGGCTTGCGCGCATCGGGTTCGACGGTGTTCGGCTGCGTGGTCGCGTCCGTTCCAGACACATTCTGCGTTGCCGCCGTTTCAGCGGCATCATCGGTTTTTTCAGCCATTGGGCTTCGATTTCCTTTCGTTTTTCACGCGGCCTTGCGTTGCAGGGCGCGCATTTGGTTGAGCATGGTGCGTTGCCATGCCATGGCCTGATTGAGATGCTTCGACGGCGAGAACGTGTACTTGCGTCCCTCATACCGGAACGAAACATCCTTCCCAGTGTCACGAACCTCTTTGTAACGGCGGTTGAACTCGATGGCGCGGTTCTCCATGCGTTGGATCTGCTTCAACGTGGTCTGCCGGTCGGGAACGTGCCACTGTTCCGCATCCTTCGCGGGAACGCCGTTCTGATGCCGGTCGGCCTCGTACTCGCTGAGTATCGGCCCCAACTCGCCATGGTTCACGCCCATGACCTTCACCTGCTTCAAAAGGTCGGCGCGTGTTCCGCCAGCGGCCTTGTAGAGGCGTTGCAGATCCTTCTGGTTCAACTGGTAGCCGGGATCGTAGTCGGCTCCGGCAGGCGCTATCCCGCAATGGCAGTTCGCGTGGATCGGCAGCAAATCCCTTGTCGAATACCAGCGGTCCGCCGCGACGACGCACAGGCCGCACGAACCGGTCTTCGACAGTTCGGGATGCAGCACACGACGATACTGGTCAACACGGCTGCCCTTGTACCGGCCTATCGTCGCGGTGGTGGACGCGCGAAGCGTGTCCTCCTGGACAGCCGTCTCCAAGCGCGTGAACGCCTGACGCAGCCACTTGTCAACCTCGGCGAACGATTCATCGGTTTTCGACGGCCATTCCACGGGACGCAACGATGGCGCTTTGACGGCGGCGCCACGATACGAGTCGGCAGGACGGGCCGCGACAAGCCACGGGTCGGCGTTCGCGCGCGGGAACACCAGCGAAGCCACGTTCCCAGACGGCTTCACCCCCAGCATCCTCAACGTCTCGTCCGCGTACTGCACGCCCAACTGCCGCACCTGCTGTATAAGCGCGATCTCCAACAAGGCCGCACGTGCGGCCACGCCGAACGTCATCCCGTCATTCCACCAGTCCGAAGGCGCAAGCATGTTCCACATGGCCCTGGCCTGCTTCACGTAAGCGGCCACCATGCGTTCCCGCGCCTCGTCAAGAGTCGTGGATAACGCCGCCAAGGATTTGCCAGCCATCAGACCTCCCGACCATCACTATCGCCGGCATCAGGCTCCAAACCGTCAACGGCTGACTGGGATTCAGCGTCCCAACCGGTGGCCGGAGCGACGGCGCCGGTCATCACAGGCCGCTGGGACGAAGAGCCGCCGCCATCGGAAACGTTGAACTGGTCGGCCATGCGATTCATGTCGTCCTCGGCAACATCCTGGGCGGTGAACCCCAACTTGTGGGTGAGCACCGTCCTACGCGCCAGCAAGCCGCTCTGGTACAGCAATTGAGCCGCCTGAGCCAACTCAAGGGAACTGGTCGTCTCCATCGGCTTCCAAACCATTTCGAACTCGGAATCCGAGGGAACCTCGCCGCCATCCAACGCGATAGCCATACGGACCATGCGGACGATAGGCTCGGAATCCAGCTCGTTCATCGTCTGGACCTTGAACTTCAACGTCTCACGCTTCAACTCCGCTCCACTGGCGGAACCCTGCACGTCGGGCGAAAGAATATCCAACGGCGTGCCGGAAGCCGCGGCCAAATGCTTGATGTCATTGGAGATGATCGTCATCAGAGGCGTCGTGTCAACGGTCTGCGACTCCCAAATATCCACGCCCTGCGGCAACTGCCACAAAGCGGCCGGACTGGTCGCGAACCGTTTCGAATAGTCGATGGGATCACCGAAACTCGCTTCGCCGTTCAACACCTCGGGGTCCTCGTCGCCATACGTGAGCGGAAGATCACCCTTGATGGCACGCTGGCGGAACGCCTGCATCATCGTGATGCACAACCGGTCGAAAACCTGCCGGTCGATACGCTGCAACGTCGGGATATAAGGTTCGAACAAACCCAATCCGTCGATGGTGCTCAACCTGACGATGGGCAGCGACTCGCATTGAAGCGCGTAATCGCATGATTCCTTGTCCCCATCCCAACGCCAATCATCGCCCGGGGTCCAGAGCGTGCCGTTCCTGGAATACTTGTCCAGGAACCGCCCCAACGCCTGATAGTCGTTCGGGTCAACGACCGTGCGATCACTGTCCCTGACGGCGAGCCTTGAGTAGACCTCCTTCGGCTCCCCCGTCTTATCGTCGCGCAGAATACGGAAAAGCCGCATCCTCTCGACCCCGGAACGCTCGTCATGCGAGTACATGATCGCGGAATCCGCGTCATCGGACATCCAGCATTCCCAAGGACTCAACGCGATGATGGAACGCTTTCCACGCCCCCGCGTGACGAATCCGAACGAACAGCCGTAAGTGCCTTTCTGCGGGAACATGAACCGTCGAAGCAACGCGGGCAACCCGCACCGCTTCGCCACGAGATCGGCCTCCGTGTCCCTCAACGACGTGTCCTCGACCTTGCGGAAGCCGTTAGGCTGCTGCCGGTCGGTCACGCTCTCGCTGATGCGCCGCGCGAAATTCATCACGCCCAAGGAGCGCATCGTCCGGTACACCGGAGCCGCGTCCGGGTCAACGCCTTGGGGGACGCTATTGCTATCGACGCTCTCACGACCATCCATGAACAGACGCAGCTGCGCCAGCGCGGGCATGCGCCTGCTCCAAACGGTGGCAAGGGAAGTCAGGAAATAGGCGTCGTCATCGTCCGACGAGGCGCCTTTAATCATCAACTTCAAATCAGACATCAGGAAACCTCACATCAGTAAATCCGGTACGGTGCGTAACGACGCTTTTCATCGGCAAGCTCCAGATACCTTCCGCGTGCCGTATAGGCCAGCAATCCGGCCATGCACGCATCGATCTTGTCGGGCGAGTTCGGGGACTCCTTGTAAATCGCATAACCGGTACGTGTCTCACGCCTGCGCGCGTTGCGGAAATGGTTCACCAATCGCGGGTCGGCCAGCAACGCTATATCGTCCTTGACGGGCTTGCCCTTCTTCTCGGGAACCGTGTACGGGTAGCGGAACGCGGTATGCGCGTTGTCCAAAGCGACCTGCATGTCCTTGAACCAGTTGTTCGTCCAGAACTTGATCTTGTCGCCGTTCCTGCGCGGCCCGACCTTCAGCTTCCTGCCGTAGTCCTTCTCCCAGCCGCCGATCATCTGCTCGAAATACGCCACGTCGGCGAAAAAGCCGACGACGTTGTAATTGTCGAGCATCCACCGGGCCATGCCGTCGAACGCCTCACGGTTCACACGCCAAGTGGCCTTCTCGGGACCATCGGGCGCGGATTCGAGCTTTATCAGGAACAACATGCCATCCGATACGCGACAGCCCACAAGAGCCGTCGAATCATCCGACACGGAACCATCGAAACCCAACGTGATCGGCTCCTTCTTCGTCACGAACTTCTGCCAGGCGCCGTCAAGACGAATCGAATTGAACGCGGTATGCATCTCGTCCCGATACAGCATGTGCGATTGGATGTCCGACTCGGCAAGCCATGCGTCACGCACACTTGACAGCGTGTTGAAGAAATAACGCATGGAATCGGCGGGATCGGAATCGGGCTGGTAAATCTGGTCCATCTGACCATTCAGGTCAATCCACCCGTCCCTCGACGGCCCCAACTCGCCGTCCCAATACGTGTGCCCCTCCGAATCGGCCCCATCATCGTTCAACACGGTCATCCGGCCATCGGGCAGGATCAGATGATCCTTGCCGTCGGAGCTTTTCGCACTCGCCCCATACGCGACCTGCAAGGCGCGGAGAATCTTCTTCTCGTCGGCGAAATCGTCCAGATCTACGTTCGCATACACATGGTCGAAATAAATGCCGCTGCGATGCTTGATCTTGCCGCTGGCGGTATCCCACGCATACTTGTACGAAGTCTCGGCGATGGATTCCTCGCCCGGCTTGTACATGGTCGAGGTCTCCAAAATCCACGGGTCGGCGTCGCCCTTGCGCTTGCCAAGGTTGCGTTGCACGGTCTTGTACATGTTGCGCAGCTTGTTCGTGTTGTACAGGTGCGTCTCGTCGCAGGCCGCGAACGTCTCCACCCCGCCATCCTTGGACGCGGCGCCGCTCGTGGTCGGAATGATCTCCCCGCCCTCGGGCAGGCCGATACGGGTACGGCCGACGTCAAGGCCGACGCCTTTCAGCTGGCTCAACGGACCCTGATCGCAGTTGTAGTAGATCGAATCGAAGATGTTGCCGGTCTGCCCCTCCGCAGTGGCGAGGCATAGAATCTGCGGCATCTGCACCATATGGCCGACCGGCTCGCCCTCCGCATACGGGTACGTCTCGCCAAGGAACGTGTAGGTCTCGCCCTTCTCCGCCCAATGGTCGAAACGGCACGGGGCAAGCCCCTCGAAAGCGCAGATGCCAGCGGCCTTGCCGGACTTGTTCTTACCCTTCGCACGCGAATAAAACACACGATTGAACCGGCGAGTAC
>ERZ808240.2759-NODE-2759-length-18434-cov-5.185429_pt1 | contig 18434 bp, 14 predicted proteins | sample MGYA00521084_ERZ808240 | MGnify/ENA primary metagenome ERZ808240 (study PRJEB31516, sample SAMN03275571) | gut metagenome | biome: mammalia-associated habitat; material: feces | host: Papio cynocephalus | place: Kenya | collected 2012-08-06 ... | reverse complement strand
GCATCATGAAGAGGTCCATCTCGCGGCCGATCTTGCGGTGGTCGCGCTTCTTGGCCTCCTCGACCATGCGCAGGTGCTCGTCGAGCTCGTCCTTGGTGGCGAAGGCGACGCCGTTGATGCGGGTGAGCATCTTGTTGTTCTTGTCGTCCTTCCAGTAGGCGCCCGAGACGGCGGTGAGCTTGAAGGCCTTGAGGGCCTTCGTGTAGCACACGTGCGGGCCGACGCACATGTCGATGTAGTCGCCCTGCTGGTAGAAGGTGATGCGGGCGTCCTCGGGCAGGTCGCCGATGTGCTCGACCTTGTACTTCTCGCCGCGGTCCTCCATGAGCTTGATGGCCTCGGGGCGCGGGAGCTCGAAGACGGAGAACTTGAGGTTCTCCTTCACGATCTTCTTCATCTCGGCCTCGATGGCGGGCAGGTCGTCCTCGCCGATCTTCTTGTCGCCGAGGTCGACGTCATAGTAGAAGCCCTTCTCGGTGGCCGGGCCGTAGGCGAAGTCGGCCTCGGGGTACAGGCGCTTGATGGCCTGCGCCATCACATGGGCGCAGGAGTGGCGCACGACGTGGGTGACCTCGTCGGCCGGGCACTCGACGATGCTGCCGTCGTTGTTCAGGATCTTCATGGGAACCTCTTCCGTGATGGGTTGCTCTATCAGTTTACTCTATGCTCTGGACACAAAAAACGCCCAGCGCCGCAAAGCGACGTCGAGCGATATGCGGCGCCTGCCACAAGGCCTGCCGGCCCGGTGAGGGACAGACGCCTAGATAGTCTGAGTTCGAGCGCTGAGCGCGAATCCTTGGTGCATCGGTAACGCCTTTCGAGCGATTACATTGCCACTGGTTTACCACATAACCCGCGAACGGCACAACCCGCGCCGCAAACGGCAAGAGCTTGAAACAAAAAAGCACCCGGGGCCGAGCTTCACGTAGAAGCGGCTCCGGGAGCTTGGCGCTCGAGAAGCGACGAGGGGCTACTGGATGCGCGTGCGGCAGTAGGGGCACACCTTCCAGTCGGCGTTCAGGGGACGGTGGCAGGTCGGGCAGACGTTGCGGACCTGCGTGTTGCAGATGGGGCAGACCACGAAGTCGCGGTCGATCGGCGCGCCGCACTTGGGGCAAATGCCGTAGTGGGAGAGTTGGTGCTCGCGCAGGGCGATGTCGAGGTCCTGCTCCTCGCGGTCGATGAGGTAGGAGCTGGGGCGCAGGATCACGTACGCGAGAAGGCCCACGATGGGGATGACCGAGATGACGGCCCACATCCACCAGGGCTCGGCGCCGCGGCGCTGGGCGTCGCGCACGACGTAGACGATGGAGAGGATGTAGAGCATGACGACGCACACGACCATGAGGTAGAGGACCATGCGGACCTCGGGAGTGAGTATCTGGTCGATAAGTTCCTGCATATTTGGGACCCCTTCGTAGAGTTGCACGTACCTGGAGAGGAGCGCTCCGCTCCGCACAGATGACGTGATTGTAGCAGAGCTTACGCGAACTCGGCGGCAACCTCGCCCGCAAGGGTAATGGAGCCGCAGGCAACGTAGGATTCTCCACACAAGGAAGACACGGCGTCGGGAACGGAGCCGTAGACGCCCGCGACCTCGGCGCCCTCGGAGTGGAAGACCTCGGCGAGCTCGGCGGCGGGAAGCGCGCGCGGCGACGTCGTCTGCGTCACATAGACGCGCGGGAACGCGGGCGCGAGGAGCCGGGCGATCCCGTCGACGTCCTTATCGGCGAGGACGGCGCAGAGAAGGGCCGGACGCGCCGCTGGATCGGGCTCGATCTCGGCCATGGCGGAGAGGAAGGCGCCGACGCTCTGCGGGTTGTGGCACGCGTCGATGAGGACTGGGGGCTCGGGGCGCAGGAGTTGGAAGCGCCCCGGGGTCGGGCAGGAGACCACGGACTCGTAGAGCGCGGCGGCGTCGAGAGCGCGGCCGAGGTAGTTCTCGCACAGGACGACGGCGCAGGCGATGTTTGCCGCCTGGTAGCCGGGCTTCAGGGCGGCGAGCTCGAGATAACCAGCACGCGGGGTGGTCACGTCGAGCTCGAGGGGGAACCCCAGGCGGCGCGGGCGCTTCTTTACCTTGTAGGTCGCGAGCGGGAAGTCGCGATGCTCGCGTGGCTCGCCGGGCTGCATCTCGCCCGCCGCGTCTGAAGGGTCGGAGGGGCGCAGGAGCACCGGCTCGACGCCGCTCTCGCGGCACTGGTCGAGGAAGACGTCCTCGACGCTCGCCGGCGTGGCGGTGCCCGCGCCTAGGACGCAGGTGCGACCGGGCTTGATGATCGCGGCCTTCTCGCCCGCGATCGCCTCGAGCGTGTCGCCCAGGACCTTGATGTGGTCGAGGCCGATGCCCGTCACGGCGACGGAGCGGATGGACTTCGCTGCCGACGTCGCGTCCCAGCGGCCGCCCATGCCGCACTCGAGCACGGCGACGTCGACGCCCGCGCGGGCAAAGACGACCATCGCGGCGACCGTCAGCGTGTCGAACTCGGTGATGTCGTAGGGACGCTCCCCCGCCTCGCGGCGCCGGGCGTTCACGCGCTCGCCGGCGACGTGCGCGGCCGAGATACCGTAGGCGAAGTCCTCCGCAGAGACGGGCGAGCCGCCCACCTCCATGCGCTCGGTATAGCTCACGAGCTCAGGCGAGGTGTACAGGGCGCACTTCTTGCCCTCGCCCATGAGGATGGCCGCCGCGTAGCGCGAGGTGGACGTCTTGCCGTTCGTGCCCGCGACCTGCAGGCTCTCGAAGCAGAGGTCGGGGTCGCCGAGCTCGCTGAGCATGTCCTCGACGGTCTCGAGCATGGGGCAGATGCCGAAGCGCAGCGCGGAATGGAGCTGCTCGAGCGCCACGTCATACGTTATGTGCGGCACATCAAAAGGAACCTGGTACATTCAACGACTCCCATAATCGGATTCGGGGCCCGACCCTTAATTTGGGGTCCGACCCCAAATTAGTTGCAGTGGAGGAGCTGGAGGGCTTCTTGGCGGCACTTGCTCTCCTTGAGGGCGCCGCGCACGGCCGAGGTCGTGGTGAGCGCGCCCGCGGACCGGACGCCGCGCATGGTCATGCACGTGTGCTCCGCCTCGAGGACCACGAGGACCCCCAAGGGGTCGAGTTCGCGCACGAGCGCGTCGGCGACCTGGGCCGTCAGGCGCTCCTGCAGCTGCGGGCGGCGGGCGTAGCCGTTCACGCAGCGGGCGATCTTTGAGAGGCCGGTCACGTGGCCGTCGCGCGGGATGTAGCAGACGCTCGCCTTGCCCACGAACGGCAGCAGATGGTGCTCGCACATGGACGAGAACGGGATGTCGCGGACGATGACCATCTCCTCGTTTCCCGGCTCGTGGAACTGTTTGCGCAGGTGGGCGCCCGGGTCCTCCTGCATCCCGCCAAAGATCTCCTCGCAGGCGCGCGCCACGCGGTCTGGCGTGCCCTGGAGCCCCTCGCGGTCTGGGTCCTCCCCTATGGCAAGAAGGAACTCGCGCACGGCGGCCTCCACGCGGGGCTTGTCGAGCTTCCCGTACGAGAAGCGCTCGGAATCGGTCGTCATGGCTACCTGCCCTTCTCGGCTGACTCGATGACGTGCTTGGCGAGGATCGACGTCGTGACCGCGCCCACGCCGCCCGGGACGGGGGTGATGGCGCCGACGACGGGCTCCACGGCGTCGAAGTCGACGTCGCCCACGAGCTTGCCCGCCCGCTCGTCCCAGTTGATGCCCACGTCGACGACGACCTGGCCCGGGGAGACGCACTCGGCGCCGACCGTGCCCGCATGCCCCGCGGCGGCGACGATGACGTCGGCCCGCTTGAGCTCGGACGCGAGGTCGTGCGTGCGCGTGTGGCACATGGTCACGGTCGCGTTCCTCGCCTGGAGCATGAGCGAGACAGGCTTGCCGATGACGAGCGAGCGCCCCACGACGGCAACGCGCACGCCCTCGAGCGGCACCTCGTAGTGGTCGAGGATCGCCAGAACGGCCTCGGCGGTGCAAGGGGCAAAACCTTCCCCCATGCCAGTGAGCGTGTGGAGAAGCGAGGACGGCGTCATGCAGTCGACGTCCTTCGCCGGGTCGAGTGCGCGTGCGACCTCCGCCTCATCGAGCTGGTCCGGGAGCGGGCGGAAGAGAAGGATGCCATGCACGGAGGCGTCGTCGTTGAGCTCTCGCACGACGCGGAGAAGTTCCTCCTGAGAGCAGTCGCCGGGAAGAAGGACGCGCCTGGCCTCGATGCCGACCTTCTCGCAGCGCTTGAGCGCGCCGCGCTCGTAGGAGAGGTCGTCCTCGCGCTCGCCCACGCGGACGATCGCGAGACGGGGCGCGACGCCCGCGGCTTTGAGCGCCGCGGCACGGGACGCCAGGTCCTCGGTTATCGCGCGGGCGACGGGCCCGCCTTTGAGCAGCTCTGCCATGCAGCTACACTCCCCTGATCTTCTTTGCGACGGAATCGGCGACGGCACGGGCGCGGGGGCGCCAGGTGTCGAGAAGCGCGTCCGCCTCGGACTCGAGCTCGACGGCGAGCGTGCGGTCCCTCATCGGGACGGTGTTCGCCCAGATGCTCAGCGAAGCCGCCTCGAGCGCGGAGCTCGCCATGAGCGCGCCGCAGGCTACGTCGGCCTGGAGGAGCTTCGAGCCCTTGGCCTCGAGCTCCTCGAGGAGGCCCAAGACCTCGCCGCATGCGCGCATGACCTGGAGCGGCGGGACGGCGGCCTCCTTGAGCGCCTCTTGGATGCGGCCGGGGCGCTCGGGGTCGTCCTTTGCCAAGCCGTACGCGGCGGAAACAAGCGCATATGCCCGGGCATCGTCGGCCGAGAGCGACAGGAGCTCCTCCCTGAGGCCCGCCGCACGGGACATGATCGCCAGGACGTCGTCCTCGACGGCGGCGTAGCGGGGCTTCCCAACGGTGAACTCGCCCACCATCGAGGCAAGGGACGAGGCCAGGGCCCCCACATAGGCCGCCGCGGCCCCGCCGCCAGGCACAGGTTTTCTGGCCGCGAGCTCGGAGGCGAAGCCCTCGCAGCTCAGGTCGCGAACATCAAAATCCATGGAACTCCAAAAGCAAACGTTACGAGCAGAACTCAAGCCAAGAAAGACGGCGGCGAAAGGGCAAAAGCATGCGCCGCCAGAGCACGGTTCGCCAGAAGACGTGACCTTAGAACAGGCCCACGATCTTGCCGTCGGGGGTGACGTCGATCTTCTCGGCCGCAGGCACCTTGGGAAGGCCGGGCATCGTCATGATGTCGCCGGTAAGCGCCACGACGAAGCCCGCGCCCGCGCTCACGCGCACGTCGCGGACGGTCAGGCGGAAGCCCTCCGGTGCACCGAGTAGCTTGGGGTCGTCGCTGAAGCTGTACTGGGTCTTGGCCATGCAGACGGGGAGCCCGCCGAAGCCCTGCTCCTCGAGCTGCTTCAGCATGCGCGACGCCTTGGGCGCGAAATCCACGCCGTCGGCATGGTACACGCGCTTGGCGATCGCATCGATCTTCTCGGCGAGAGGCGCGTCCAGGTCGTAGGCAAAGCGGAAGTCGGACGGCTCCTCGCACAGGCGGCAGACCTCGTCGGCAAGGGCGCGGCCTCCGTCGCCGCCCTTGGCCCAGACCTCGGATAGCGCGACGTTCACGCCGAGCTCGTTGCACTTCTTCTCAACAAGGGCGAGCTCAGTCGGGGTGTCGGTGGGGAACGCGTTGATGGCCACGACGACAGGAAGGCCCCAGACGTCCTTGAGGTTGCTCACGTGGCGGAGCAGGTTGGGCATGCCGGCCTCGAGCGCCTCGAGGTTCTCGGCGGTGAGCTCGGGCTTGGGAACGCCGCCGTTGTACTTGAGCGCGCGGACGGTCGCCACGAGCACGACCGCGGAGGGCTCGATACCCGCGGCGCGGCACTTGATGTCGAGGAACTTCTCGGCACCCAGGTCTGCGCCGAAGCCGGCCTCCGTCACGACGTAGTCGGCGAGCTTCATGGCCGTGGTCGTCGCCTCGACCGAGTTGCAGCCATGGGCGATGTTGGCGAAGGGGCCGCCGTGGACGAACGCGGGGTTGCCTTCGAGGGTCTGCACGAGGTTCGGCTTGATCGCGTCCTTGAGAAGGGCCGCCATCGCGCCCTGGGCGTGGATGTCCGCGACCGTGACGGGCTCGCGGTTATACGTGTAGGCCACGACCATGCGGCCAAGGCGGTCGCGCAGGTCCATGAGGTCGCTCGCCATGCAGAAGGCCGCCATGACCTCGGAGGCCACGGTAATGTCGAAGCCGTCCTCGCGCGGCATGCCGTTCGCGACGCCGCCGAGGCCGTCGACAACGTTTCTGAGCTGGCGGTCGTTCATGTCGACGCAGCGCTTCCACACGATGCGGCGCGGGTCGATGTTCAGGGCGTTGCCCTGCTTGATGTGGTTGTCGAGCATCGCGGCGCACAGGTTGTTCGCCGCGCCGATGGCGTGGAAGTCGCCGGTGAAGTGCAGGTTGATGTCCTCCATGGGGACGACCTGGGCGTGACCGCCGCCCGCGGCGCCGCCCTTGATGCCAAAGACCGGACCCAGCGAAGGCTCGCGGAGACACAGCATGGTTTTCTTGCCCATGGCGTTCATAGCGTCCGCGAGGCCCACGGAGGTCGTCGTCTTGCCCTCTCCTGCGGGCGTGGGGTTAATGGCCGTCACGAGGACGAGCTTGGCGCGGCGCGGCGCGTCCGCGAGGGAGTGGATGTCGACCTTTGCCTTATAACGACCGTAGCACTCGAGCTGGTCCTCGGAGAGGCCCGCCTTTGCGGCGACCTCGGTGATCGGGAGCATCTGGGCTTCCTGGGCGATCTCGATATCAGACTTGAACTCCGCCATTTGTCCTCCTCGCTGACGACGCACGGTAGCCTTTAACTATAAGCCACGCGCGAGGGCAGGGAAACGCTCCTTGGGAGACGGGACAAAATGCCCGTTTCATTGCATCAAAGGGGGTCCGCCCAGCAGGCGCCGCTTCGAACTCCACGCAGGACACGATAGGCGCTTTGCCGTAGAATCAGGCCGCAACATGAGCGCGCACAGAGGAGAAAACATGCCGCAGAGCGAAAACGAGCCCCAGGTAGAGACCACCAAGGACCGGCTTCGCCTCATCCTCGGGGAAGAAGGTCTCGCCCGCCTCGACGCATCGACCGTCATGGTCATCGGCCTGGGCGGAGTCGGCTCCAACTGCATGGAGGCGCTCGCTCGCGGCGGCATCGGGAACCTCGTGCTGCTCGACCGCGACGTCGTGGCGCCCAGCAACGTCAATCGCCAGGCAATCGCCTACACGAGCACCCTCGGTCGCCCCAAAGCCGAGGTCTGCCGCAACATGGTCTTGGACATCAACCCCGACGCCCGGGTCACGGCCGTTCGCGCGTTTCTCCCCAAAGACGGAATCGACGAGGTGCTGGGCGAGCTGCCCAGACCGGACTACGTGGTCGATGCCATCGACACGGTGGCGCAAAAGCTGCAGCTCGCCGCTTGGTGCCAGGCCAAGGGGTACCGGGAGATCTCCGCAATGGGCGGCGGCAACAAGCTCGATCCCACGAGGCTCAGGTTCTCGCGCGTGGAGGACACGGTCAACTGCCCGCTCGCGCGCGTCATGCGCAAGGAATGCAGGAAACGTGGTATTCATGACCTGCAGGTTCTTTACTCAGACGAGCAACCCGTCCGCATGGAGAAGATCACCGACGAGCAGTGGCGCGAGAGCGGCAGTCTCCTGGGGACGATGAGCTACATCCCGCCCATCATGGGCCAGATGATCGCCAGCCGCGTCATCCGCGACCTTCTGGGCTGGGAATAGCGGGTTCAAGCCCGCCGTACCTTTACCGCAGACATAAAAGTCCAGTTCTGCGTTTACTCTTAAATTATTTATAGCTTGAATGAGCTCAAATCCAGGGCCTTCCGTCCGGCATTCGATACAAACGCCGGGCAGAAGGCCCAATTTCCAATGCAAAGCGCTCAATAACCACGCAGTATCGAAAAATCATTGTCGAACGCAGGTGATTCGCGCCAAAATAGCCGATTTCTAAGGGACTTAACGTGTAGCCAGGCCTATCAAGTGATAGAAGAGCCCGGGAATCGGATCGTCAAAGGCACCGTGAGCAAAGCCGAAGTAATTCCCAACGAATGGAAAGCCGTAGTTGAGCATGGGGCGCCTCGGTCGAATCAACTTCTACAACGATAAGAAAACCCTTTCATCGACCGAAGTCGATGAAAGGGTCTGTTAAAGCGCTTAACGAGCAAGAACGAACTTACAACCCGCGCCCATTCCTTACTCGAAGTCGGCAATCTGGGCCTTGAGCTGCTCTATCGTGGCGATGAGCTCGGCCTGCTGGGAGCGCTTCTTCTCGATGACGGTGGGCGCGGCCTTGGCGACGAAGCCCTCGTTGCCGAGCGTGCGCTCGACGCCGGCGAGGTCCTTCTCGGCCTTCGCAAGCTCCTTCTTGAGGCGCGCGGCCTCCGCGGCGAGGTCGACGAGGCCGCCGAGGTCGACGAAGATCTCGAGCGAGCCGTCGGCAGCGGAAACGGCACCGGCGCCCTTCTGGACGTCGCCGCAGCTGAACTCGCTCACGCGGCCGACGTTCTTGATGAAGGCCTCCTGGGCAACCAGGACCTCCGCATCGGACGGGGCACAGCGCACGGCAACGGCGAGCTCGGCCTTGGGCGAGAGGCGGTAGCGGGCGCGCGTGGAGCGCACGCAGGAGATGACGCGCTTGGCCAGCTCGAAGTCACCCTCGGCCTTCTCGTTCACGAAGCAGGCGAGGTCCTCGGGCTCGGGCCACTTGGCGACCATGAGGAACTGCGCGTCGTGGGCATCGAGGCCGGAGGCGGGCAGGGCGTCCCACACGCTCTCGGTCACGAACGGCATGACGGGGTGCAGCAGGCGCATGGAGACATCGAGCACGTAGACGAGGTTGCGCTGGACCTGCAGCTTCTCCTCGGGCGTGCCGTCGAGCAGCCGGCCCTTGCAGAGCTCGATGTACCAGTCGCAGACCTCGCCCCAGAAGAAGCTCTGGATGTTGCGCGCATAGTCCCCGAAGTCATAGGTCTCGAGCTGCTCGGTCGCCTCGGAGACGGCGCGGGCCAGGCGGCTGAGCATCCAGGCGTCCTCGGCCGTCTCGGCCTTGGGGGCGCCGGGGACATAGCCCTCGAGGTTCATCTGCACGAAGCGGCTCGCGTTCCAGATCTTCGTGACGAAGCCGCGGGCCTGCTCGGTGCGGGGGCTGTCGATGAGCTTCTTGGTCTTCTTGTCGATGTTTGCGTCGAACTTGACGTCCTGGTTGTTCGTGATGAGCGTGAGGAGGTTGTAGCGCATGGCGTCCGCGCCGTACTTCTCCATGAGCTGCATCGGGTCGACGCCGTTGCCCTTGGACTTGGACATGCGGCTGCCGTCCTTGGCCAGGATGGTCGCGTAGATGTACACGTCGTGGAACGGGATCTCATCGGTGAAGTAGAGGGAGCTCATGATCATGCGGGCAACCCACAGGGCGATGATGTCGCGCGCGGTCACGAGTACCTGCGTGGGGTGGTGCCCCTCCATCTGCTCGGGGTGGTCGGGCCAACCCTGTGTGGCGAAGGTCCACAGCTGGGAGCTGAACCAGGTGTCGAGGACGTTCTCGTCCTGGTGCACGTGGTGGCCGCCGCACTTGGGGCAGACGTCGGTGTCCTCCATGAGGGCGTCGGACCAGCCGCAGTCGTCGCAGTAGAAGACGGGGATGCGGTGGCCCCACCAGAGCTGGCGGGAGATGCACCAGTCCTTGAGGTTCTCCATCCAGGTGAGGTAGGTGTCGGTCCAGCGGGCCGGGTGGAACTTGATCTGGCCGCTCTTCACGACCTCGGTCGCGCGCTCCTTGAGCTTGTCGACGGCGACGAACCACTGCTCAGAGAGCCACGGCTCAAGCGCGGTTCCGCAGCGGTAGCAGTGCATGACCGAGTGGTCGAGCTCCTCGATGTGGTCAAGAAGACCGTGCTCGTCGAACCACTTGACGATGGCCTCGCGGGCCTCGTCGCGGTTCATGCCGGAGAACTCGCCGTAGCCGTCCACGACGACGGCGTGCTCGTCGAAGACGTTGATCTGCTCGAGGCCGTGGGTCTGGCCCATGGCGTAGTCGTTGGGGTCATGGGCAGGCGTCACCTTGACGAAGCCCGTGCCGAAGCCGGCGTCGACATGCCAATCGGAGAAGATCGGGATCTCGCGGTTCACGATCGGCAACATGACCTTGGCGCCCACGAGCTTGGCCTTCTCGGGGTCGGACGGCGAGACGGCCACGCCGGTGTCGCCGAGCATGGTCTCGGGACGGGTCGTGGCGACGGTGATGTACTCGATGCCGTCGACGGGCTCGACGAGCGGGTAGCGCAGGAACCACAGGTGGCCCTTCTCGTCCTTGTACTCGGCCTCGTCGTCGGAGATGGCCGTCGTACAGTTGGGGCACCAGTTGACGATGCGCTTGCCGCGGTAGATGAGGCCGTCGTGGTACCAGTCGCAGAAGACCTTGCGCACGGCGCGGCTGAACTCCGGGCTCATGGTGAACTTCTCGTCGTCGAAATCGATCGAGCAGCCCATGCGGCGGATTTGCGAGACGATGGTGCCGCCGTACTCGTGCGTCCAGTCCCAGCAGGCGTCCACGAACTTCTCGCGACCGATCTTCAGGCGGGAGACGCCCTCGCTCTTGAGCTTCTTGTCGACCTTGGTCTGGGTCGCGATGCCCGCATGGTCGGTGCCCAGGATCCAACGGGTCGAGCGGCCGCGCATGCGGTTGTAGCGGATGTAGGTGTCCTGGATGGAGTCGTCCATGGCGTGGCCCATGTGCAGGATGCCGGTGACGTTGGGCGGCGGTATAACGACGGTGCAGTCGCCCACACCCTTGCTGCGCTGGTAGCAGCCGGCGCCCATCCACTTCTGGATGAGCTCGGGCTCCTTCTCTTGCGGGTCGTACGTCTTGGGCATCTCTTCCACGGCAAATCCTCTCGCGTCGCGCCTCGTGGGCGAAAAGCGGCAAAAGCAGGTATAACAACCCATTAGGATACCACGCCGTCAAATGAATGGACGTGCCCCATGGACTCACCAAGCGATGCCGAGAAGCTCTACGACGCGCACTGCCACCTCAGCTGGTTCGCCGACCCGAGGGGAGCCGCGCGCGAGCTCGAGCGGATGGGCGTAGAGGCGCTCTGCGCTACCGTGGACCCGGGCGACTACGACCGTGCCAAGAATCTCCTGCGCGGTTGCGCGAACGTGGACGTCGCGGCGGGGCTCCACCCCTGGTGGGTCGCAGAGGGGCGTGTAGGCGCGCGCGAGGTCAAGCGCGCGGCCGAAAACGCGTACGCCGCTCGCTTTGTGGGCGAGATCGGGTTGGACTTTGGCAAACGCTTTGTGCAATTATCGCACAAGCAGCAGCTAGACGCCTTCACTCTGATCTGTGAGGCGGCAAGCGCAGGAAGCTCCCCCAGCGCGAAGAAGACCCTCACGATCCACAGCGTCCGCTCCGCAGGACGCGTGCTCGACATCCTCGAGGCCACCGGCTGCATCGACTCCTGTCGTTACGTCATGCACTGGTTCTCCGGGACGAGCGACGAGCTGCGCCGCGCGATCGACGAGGGCTGTTTCTTCTCCATAGGCGAGCGCATGCTCTCGACCAGGAGGGGCCGCGAATACGCGCGACAGATTCCCGAGGGGCGATTCCTCCTTGAAACCGACCTGCCGCCGGAGCCCAACTGGCAGTGCCCCGCGGAGGAATTGCGCCGCAGCCTCGAGTTCACGCGTGGGGCTCTTGGGCAAATACGGCCGGGCGCGGGTCCGCGGGGGCGATTGAGGGTATAGTTTTAAAACACGTTATTCGAGCGAAGGCATAAGCGCGCAAAGGGACAGTCATTCACATGAGGCACCTCAGAATCCCGCTACACAAGTCGGCCCAATCCGAGGCCCCGCTTTCGAGCACGATGCTCGCCACGTCGTCCACCGGGCTCGACCTGCCGCTCGACGACGTCGTGATCGTCTTTGCGTGCAGCGAGAACTTCGTGCCGTACCTCTCGGTCGCGACGCAGTCGATCGTGGACAACGCGAGCCCACACCGTCGCTACGACATCATCGTGCTCACGCGCGACCTCTCGCCCACTTCCATGATCATCCTTACGCGTCAGGTGCAGAACGGCCATGAACGCGGCGTGAACGTGGGCATCGGCTTCCTGGACGTGGACGCGGCGCTCGGCGACATAAAGCTCCCCCACCACGGACACTTCCGTCCGGAGACCTACTATCGCCTGCTCGCGCCGCAGCTTCTCCCCAACGTGAACAAGGCCATTTACCTCGATTCAGACCTCGTGGTGAACGCGGATATCGCCGAGCTCTACGACATCGACGTCACGGGATGTCTCTTGGGCGCTACCCGCGACGCGGACACCATCGGGCAGATCGACGGCTACGACGCGAGCGTGGGCCCCTATCTCAAAGACGAGCTCGGCATGGACGACCCGCACGACTACTTCCAGGCGGGCGTCCTTCTCATGAACCTCGAGGAACTCCGACAGCGCATCACGCCCGAGGAGTTCCTCTCGATCTCGACCGAGCGCATGTGGCGCTGGCTCGACCAAGACGTGCTGAACAAGGTCGTGAACGGGCAGTACGTGCGCATTCCCATGCGCTGGAACTACCTCATGGACTGGCAGCACCTGCGGCGCACGCACATCGTGTCGAACGCCCCTGATGATGTCCGAGCCGAGTACGAAGAAGCCCGCGAGAACCCGGCGATCGTGCACTTCGCGGGACCCGACAACCGCCCGTGGCTCTATCCCGACGCCGACGGGGCCGACCTCTTCTGGGGCTATGCGAAACGCTCGCCGTACCTGGAGGAAATCCGCTCGCAGCTCGAGGACTCACGCGCCACGGCGAAGGGCCTCGCGAAGCGCCTACAGGTCATCGTGCTCTACAAGGGCATCATGCCGGCCTTCGACAAAACGTGCCCCTCGGGCACCAAGCGCCGCGCCGCCATCATCAAGACCTACATGGGCCTCGGCGGTTCCACCCTTTAGCAAAAATTGGGGACAGGTTCGTTTTTTACTCAAATGAACACTTTTGGGGACAGGTTCGAAATTTACTCATTTGAGCAAAAATCGAACCTGTCCCCAAATAGTCTTAGTGCTTCTTGCGGATGATGTGGGGAGGCTCTCCCCCGCCGACGGACTCCTTCGTCACGACGACGCGGGTGACGTCCAGGTCGCTCGGGACCTCGAACATCGTGTCCTGAAGCGTCGCCTCGCAGATGGCGCGCAGGCCGCGGGCGCCCGTGTTGCGGGAAAGCGCCTGACGCGCGATCTCGCGGAGCGCCTCGTCCTCGAACTCAAGCTCCACGCCCTCGAGCTCGAACATGCGCTTGTACTGCTTGACGAGCGCGTTCTTGGGCTCGGTGAGGATCGTCACGAGGTCGTCCTCGGTGAGCTCCTTCGTGCTCGTGATGACGGGGATGCGGCCGATGAACTCGGGGATCATGCCGAACTTGTGCAGGTCCTCGGGCATGACCTGGGCCATGAGCTCGTCCTCGTTCGCATCGACGCGGAGCGACAGCTCGGAGTTGAAGCCGATGCCCTTCTTGCCGATGCGGTCCGCGACGATCTTGTCGAGGCCCACGAAGGCACCGCCGCAGATAAAGAGGATGTTCGTCGTGTCGATGTGGATGAGCTCCTGCTGAGGGTGCTTGCGACCGCCCTGCGGGGGCACGCTCGCCTCGGTGCCCTCGAGCACCTTGAGGAGCGACTGCTGGACGCCCTCCCCGGAGACGTCGCGCGTGATGGAGAGGTTCTCGGCCTTGCGCGCGATCTTGTCGATCTCGTCGACGTAGACGATGCCCACCTGGGCACGCTCGACGTCGCCGTCGGCGGCGGTGATGAGCTTGAGCAGGATGTTCTCGACGTCCTCGCCCACGTAGCCGGCCTCGGTCAGCGTCGTGGCGTCGGCGATGGCGAACGGCACCTCGAGGAAGCGCGCGAGCGTCTGCGCAAGAAGCGTCTTGCCCGTGCCGGTCGGGCCGAGGAGCAGGATGTTGCTCTTCGCGATCTCGACCTGCTCGCCGTTCTCGTCGACCTCGTCGTTGCCCGAGAGGATGCGGCGATAGTGGTTGTAGACGGCCACGGACATGGCGCGCTTGGCCTGCTCCTGGCCCATGACGTACTGGGAGAGCTCGTTGTAGATCTCGCGCGGGGTGGGCAGCTCCTTAAAGGGCACCTCCACCTCGTCGGCAGGCTCGGAATACCCGGCCGCCGCGAGGTCGAGCGCGGAGGGCTGCAGCATGTTGTTGCACGCCTCGATGCACTCGTCGCAGATGTAGACGCCGTCCTGCCCGGCGATGAGCTTGTTTACCTGGGCGCGGGTCTTGTGGCAGAAGGAGCAGCGGATCTCGTCCTCGCCGCCCTGCTGCCCAAAGCCGAATCCGCCCTGGTGGCCGTAGCCGCCGTTGAAACCGTCGTTGTTTGAGGGCATCTACTACTCCTGAGTGGCCGAAGCCGGGTCGATGCGGGACTCGATGACCTTGTCGACCAGGCCGTACTCGAGTGCCTCGGACGCGCGCATGTAGTTGTCGCGCTCGGTGTCCTGGTTGATTCGCTCGATGGGCTGGCCAGTCGCGTCGGCGAGCATCTGGTTGAGCTTCTGGCGGATCCAACGGGTCTCGTCGGCCACGATCTGGATGTCGGTCTGCTGGCCCTGGACGCCGGAGCTCGGCTGGTGGATAAGGATCATGGAATTGGGGAGAGCGAGGCGCTTGCCCTTGGCACCGGAGGCGAGAATGGCCGCGCCCATGGAGGCCGCCATGCCCACGCAGATGGTGGAGACGTCGGGCTTGATGAAGTTCATCGTGTCGATGATGCCCAGGCCAGCATAGACGTCGCCGCCCGGGGAGTTCACGTACAGCGAGATGTCCTTGTCGGGGTCCTGGCTCTCGAGGAAAAGCAGCTGGGCGATCACGAGGTTCGCGGAGTCGCGCGTGACCTCCTCGCCAAGAAACACGATGCGGTCGTTCAGCAGGCGGCTGTAGATGTCGAAGCTGCGCTCGCCGCGCGGCGTCTGCTCGACGACGTAGGGGATGAGCGGGATATTCGTGGGGTTGTGCATTTTCCCTCCTTGCGGGTACACGAAGCCCCGAGCGACACAGAGGATCGCTCGGGGCTAGAGGATGCCAGCGAACAGCGAGTATTTACTCGGCGTCGGCGGCCTTCTCGGCCTCGGCGGCACGCTCGGCGACCTCGTCCTTGACGGTCACCTGGGCGTTCTCGACCAGCCAGTCGAGGGCCTTGGTACGCTTGATGGAGTCGCGGACGGCCGGGAGACGGCCCTCCTTCTTCCACTGGGCGACGGACTTCTTGACGTCCTCGATGCCGGCGCGGGCGAACTCGTTCTCGACGTCCTCCTCGGAGGCCTCGAGGCCGAGCTTGGCGGCGACGGCGTCAAGGGCGAGGGACTGACGGGCGCGCTCGTCGGCCTGGGCGTGCAGGTCGGCGATGAAGTCGTCAGACTTCACGCCGCGGGCGTTCAGGTACATGTCCAGGGAGATGCCCTGGCGCTGGAGCTGGGCCAGGAACTCCTGGGCAAGCTCGTTGAAGATCTCGTTCTTGTAGTTCTCGGGGACCTCGTCGAGCTTGACGAGCTTGCCCATGGCCTCGACCACACGGTCCTCCTTGAGCTCGGGGAGGGTGGTCTTCTTGTCGTTGGCGATCTCCTCCTTGACGGCCTCGCGCAGGGCGGCGACGTCGTCGTAGCCGAAGGACTTCTTGGCCAGCTCGTCGGTGAGCTCGGGCTTGACGGCCTTCTGGATGGAGTTGAAGGTGACCTTCACCTTGAAGTCGTGGGACACGGTCTCGCCGTCGTGCTCGTGGGTCTTGGTCCACTCGACGTCCTTGACCTCGCCCTTCTTCATGCCCACGATGGCGGCCTGGAGCTCCTCGGGGAGCTGGGCGCCGTTGAGCATGACGGTGCGGTTCTCGGCGGCGAGGTGCCCGGCGCCCTCGACGTTCTCGATGGAGACGTTCACGATGTCGCCCTCGGCGGCCTCGCGGTCCTCGTCGGCGTCCTCATAGGTGACCTGGTAGGAAAGGAGCTGGTCGATCTGCCAGTCGACCTCGGCCTCGGTGGCCTCCTCGGGCGGCATGTTCACCGCGGGGGCGTCGTAGGACTCGAGCTCGACGGAGGGACGGACCTCCATCGTGGCGGTTACCTCGTAGTCGGAGCCCTCGACGAGCATGCCCGGCTGGTCGCCGAAGGAGATCTGGCCGACGGGGGTGACGTCGAGCTCCTCGAGCACGAGCGGGGCTACCTCGTTGAGCAGCTCCTCGGTGGCCTGGGCGACGACGCCCTCCTCGCCCATCATGGCGTTGATGACGGGACGCGGGGCCTTGCCGCGACGGAAGCCCTGGAAGTTGTAACGGTTCGCGATCTGCTTGTAGGTCTTCTTGATCGCGGCGTTCACGTCGGCGGCGGGGACGACGACCTTGGCAGCCAGCTTATTGTCCTTGGGCTGCTCAGCGGTAACGGTGATGTTCAACGTTCCTCCAGTGTCTCGTACTTCGGCGAGCTTTTCCCGCCGACTCGATTCCAAGTATGTTGCGGCGTGGTGCGGGCGAAAGGACTCGAACCTTCACGGGGTCTCCCCCACTGGAACCTAAATCCAGCGCGTCTACCAGTTCCGCCACGCCCGCATGAGGCCGCACAGCCTTTGAATGATAGCAAACTTCCGCCTGTTGCAAACCATAAATCGAACCTACGGTCTGCTCCTGCGCCAAATATGCAAGTTGCCCGCGCTTCTTGGCGCATACATGCGTTGCCAAGAAGCGCGGGCACGTGCCGAGGGTTTAGGCACAAGGAAGCCCCCCAAAGGCGCCGGGGACGCGTCCCTCGACGATTCGGGCACATGAGCGGCCCAAAACGTTGAGAAACGCGCCCCCGGCGATTCGCTTGTTTGCGCACTCCCCCCGCTACAGGTCCTGAAGCGCGTACACGTCGAGCGGGCCCTCGCGCAGGGCGGCGATGGCCTGGACGAGCGCCGTCGCGCCGCTGATGGTCGTCGCCATGTCGATGCCGCGCGAGACCGCCTCGCTGCGCAGCACGGTGCCGTCGCCGCGCGAGCTGTGGCCGTGGGGCGTGTTCACCATGAAGGCGATCTTGCCCTCGGCGAGCATGTCGCCGATGTTGGGCGAAGGGTCGCTCACGCGGCCCACGACCTCGCACGGGATGCCGGCGGCCTTTAGGGTCTTGGCCGTGCCGCGCGTGGCCACGAGGTCGTAGCCCAGGTGCGCCAGCGAGAGCGCGACCGGGGCGACGGCGCGCTTGTCGCGGTCGCACACGCTCACGAAGACGGTGCCGGACTGCGGGACGTCGTAGTCGATGGCCTCGCGCGTCTTCGCGTAGGCCTTGGGGAACGTCACGTCGAGGCCCATGACCTCGCCCGTGGACTTCATCTCGGGCCCGAGGGTGACGTCGGCGCCCGGGAAGCGGCTCCAAGGCATGACGGCCTCCTTCACGGCGTAGTAGCCGCGGTCGGCGTCCTCGGGGGGAAGGCCCAGCTCGGAGATCTTCTCGCCGCTCATGATGCGCGCAGCGTACTTGGCGAGCGACACGCCCGTCGCCTTGGACGAGAAGGGCACGGTGCGGCTCGCGCGCGGGTTCAGCTCGATCACGAAGACCTGCTCATCGCGCACGGCGTACTGCACGTTGAGGAGCCCCTGGATGTGGCAGGAAAGCGCGAGCCTGCGGGTCGTGTCGCGGATCTTCGCCACGATGGCGTCCGAGAGCGAGAAGGGCGGGAAGCAGCACGCGGAGTCGCCGGAGTGGATGCCGCACTCCTCGATGTGCTCGAGGACCGCGCCCACGTAGCACTCGTCGCCGTCGCAGAGGGCGTCCACGTCGAGCTCGATGGCGTCCTCGAGGAAGGCGTCGAGGTAGACGGGGTGATCGGGGCTCACCTTGGTCGCCTCGCCCATGTACTTCACGAGGTCGGCGTCGTCGTAGACGATGCCCATGCCGCGGCCGCCGAGCACGTAGCTCGGGCGCACGAGCAGCGGGTAGCCCACGCGGCGGGCGACGGACTTGGCCTCGTCGATCGTCTCGGCCGTGGAGCTGGGCGGGTAGGCGATCTCGAGCCTGTCGAGAAGGGCGGCGAAGTTGTCGCGGTCCTCGGCGAGGTCGATGGCCTCCGGCTGCGTGCCCATGATGGGGACGCCCGCGGCCTTGAGCCTGCTCGCCAGGTTGATCGGGGTCTGGCCGCCGAGCGTCACGATGACGCCCTCGGGCTTCTCGGCCTCGATCACGTTCATGACGTCCTCGAAGGTCAGGGGCTCGAAATAGAGGCGGTCGGACGTGTCGTAGTCGGTCGAGACGGTCTCGGGGTTGCAGTTGACCATGACGGTCTCATAGCCCTTCGCGTGGAGGGCGTAGGCGGCGTGGCAGCAGCAGTAGTCGAACTCGATGCCCTGGCCGATGC
>ERZ808240.2757-NODE-2757-length-18444-cov-3.698352_pt1 | contig 18444 bp, 17 predicted proteins | sample MGYA00521084_ERZ808240 | MGnify/ENA primary metagenome ERZ808240 (study PRJEB31516, sample SAMN03275571) | gut metagenome | biome: mammalia-associated habitat; material: feces | host: Papio cynocephalus | place: Kenya | collected 2012-08-06 ... | reverse complement strand
TTACTTTTTTCTCTCCGGCTTCATCGGTTACTATATCCGTCCGGATACGGAACCGTTCCGCCCGCTCATTGGAATATTTTGAATAAATCGTCCGTTCCAAACGCGCTATCCCTCCTGCACGGCTTCGATCAAAAAGGAATTGGAGAACGTCTGAAATACGCCCTCCTCCAACAGGGAATCAAACATCACACGCTCGTTGAAGCATGCCACCCTGTCACGGTCATAGTTGCTGCGCCCCTCGACGAGTTCGCCTTTCTGCGGCAGCCACTCGTCCGAATAGATCACGGACGGAAACTTGTGATCGGGATAGGGATAGTAAAACGTCAGCTCCCTAAATCCCGCCTCCTGCAGCAGCCCGGTGTACTCTGCCCGGCTGTAGCTTCTGCCCAAGCGTCCGACCGCCGCCGCATCCGGATAACCGTCAATTCCGGTAAAATATCCGCCGCAGTATTCTTCCTGACATCCCGCGAGATATTTCAGCCCGATCCGGTTGGCGTCCGCCACGTAAAGCTTTCCTCCGGGCGCAAGCAGCTGTCTTAACGCCAAAAGCTGTTTTTCCCAGCGATAGAAATGACCGGCGATGAGGATCGCATCGAACTGCTCACGCTCCGGAAGCTGCCTTCTTATGTCAAGCTTCTCCCTCTCCTGCGGTTCTTTAAAGCGCTCTCTTAAAATCTTCTCCTGCAGTTCATTCTCCGCAAGCGCCGTCACGCCGCCCGTCATTGCGAGCAGCTTTCCGGTCAGCGCCCCGCACTCCGGATTACATTCCAGAACACGCATGTCCCCGCCAAACGGCAAAAAACTGATCAGATTCTCCCGGATCTGCGACAAATGATACAGATACGGATACGCTGCCCGCTCCTCAATGACAGCGGCATATGCTTCATGTTTATTCTGTTTTATCACCTCATACAGTTCTGTCAGAATGTCCGCATCTGCCATAGGATTCTCTATTCCTCCACACGCTCCACGGTTGTCTCCGAATTCATATCATAGAAACCAACCGTATTCTTGTCCGATATGACCGTAACGCCCACCACATCATACAGCCGGTGGTACGCCCGGAACTCGCCTCCCACGTAGCCGGTACAGCTGATGGACAGCAGATACTCGCCTCCCTGCAGATCCATATTCTGTTTGAAAGAAGCCACGTAGATCTCTCCTGCCCGCGCCAGTCCGACGCCGACCTTCTCGTACATGGTGTTCGTTCCCGTGACGGCGGTTCCCTGCACGGTCTTAAACGTATAGGTAAAAATCGGGTCCTGAATATCGGTGTGGAACTGCACCTTTGAACGGATGATAAAAGACGTCCCCTTCTGGATGCAGCTCGTATAGCTTCCGTACTCATCAATCACTGCAAAATCAATGATTTCCGCTTCCCCGGTTCCGTATTCATTCACCTGTGGATTCAGCTCGTAGTTGGATTTCCACAGCTTCTTTGTCCCGTTTTCTTTCGCGTCCGCAAGCACCTGTCCGCTCGCAATATTCTGTGACTGATTTAACAGCACTTTCTTGTACAGGTTGATCGTGTCCTTGGGATTTCCCTCCGACAGCTTGACACCCTTGTTTAAAAGGATCACGCGGTCACAGTATTTTGCCACACTGCTGATGTCATGGCTGACAAAGATGATCGTCTTGCCCTCCGCCTTGAAATCCTCGAACTTTTTATAACATTTTGCCTGGAAAAACACGTCTCCGACCGACAGCGCCTCATCGACGATCAGAATCTCCGGATCAATGTTGATCGCCACCGCAAACGCCAGACGCACAAACATACCGCTGGAATACGTCTTGCATGGCTGATTTACAAATTCGCCGATATCGGCAAATTTCAGAATATCGTCCAGCCTTGCATCCATCTCCTCCCTGGAGAATCCCATCATCATGCCGTTGAGATATACGTTTTCGATGCCGGTGTATTCCATGTTAAAGCCTGCGCCAAGTTCCAGCAGTGCCGAGATTCTTCCGTCGATCTCGACCTCACCGCTTGTGGGTGAGAGCACGCCTGTGATAATTTTTAAGATGGTGGATTTGCCGGAGCCGTTCGTTCCGATGATTCCGACCGTCTCACCTTTTTTCACATCGAACGTGACATGGTCGAGTGCCCGATGTTCCTTGAATCTGCCTTTTCCCGCAAGTCCCAACGCATCAAACAGCCGTTCCGAAGGTCTGTTGTATAGCCGGTATACCTTGCTGACATCTTCTACCCTGATTGCTAACTCATCCATTCAGTTACAAATTCCTCTCTATAATACATCCGCAAAATGCGGTCGCAGTCTCTTGAACACGGTTGTTCCGAGAAACAGTATCACTGCCGTCACAACCCAGAAATATACGGTAAGTCCCATATCCTCCCAGAATCCGATGTGATTGATCAGCGCGTTCCGGTATCCCGAAACAATGTAGTACATCGGATTGAGCTTTAACACGGTAATCGCCCAGCCCGGTATCTGCACCATCGTCTCAAAGTTCCACATAATCGGCGTCACCCACATGCCGATCTGCAAAAGGATTCCCACCACTTCCTTCATGTCGCGAAAAAATACCGTCACCGCGCTTGTCGCATACACAAGCCCTGTCGCAAACAGAATCATACAGAAAGAATAATATATGACCTGCAGCGCATACCAGTCCGGCATATATCCCATGCAGATGAAAAGCACAATCGTAAATGCCACAAAAAACACATGCGTGAACAGCGCCGATATCATTTTCACCACCGGGAGCATATCAATCTGGAACACAACCTTTTTTACCAGATAGCTGTACTCCACCAGAACACCGGTGCCGCCGTTTAGCGCTTCCTGGAAATAGAACCACGGCACAAGTCCCGCCGTCAGCCACAGCACGAACGGAATCTCGATTCCGGTCCGAAGATCCGTCGCCTTGGAATTCAGTCCTTTTTCAAACACGAACCAGTACAAAAGCACCGTGATTACCGGCTGGACGAATGCCCAGACCACACCAAAGTAGGAGCCTGCAAACTTCTTCTTAATGTCATTTTTTGCCAGATTCCATATCAGACTTCTACTTCCGATCAAATGATGAAGCAGTGATGTATCCTTCTTCTTTCCTGCCATCTATGTTCTCCTAATCTCTTTCTATCCCTCTGCCGACGCAGGTCCGTCATTCCTTTATGCCATGCGCAGCCTTATATTCCGCAAAACTCTTCTGCACTTTATCCTTGTCGGATAAGATCAGATCCGCCGCCGTCATTCCCTCCGGCATCGGCCATTCCACGCCGACTTCGGCATCGTTCCACAGAATACCGCCCTCATCGTTCGGATGGTAGAAATCCGTCACCTTGTAGCAGAACTCCGCCTCCTCCGACAGCACAATAAATCCGTGTGCAAAATTCTTCGGCACGAAAAACTGCTTCTTGTTCTCTGCGGAGAGCAGCACGCCGTACCATTTGCCAAACGTCTTCGATCCCTCTCTCAAGTCCACCGCAACGTCGAACACCTCGCCGTTTACCACGCGGACCAGCTTGTCCTGCGGATAGTTAATCTGAAAATGAAGTCCGCGGAGCACGCCCTTTTTCGATGCCGACTGGTTGTCCTGCACGAACTGGCAGTCAATTCCTGCCTCCGCAAAATCGTTATAATTGTAGGTCTCCATAAAATATCCGCGCGCATCGCCGAATACTGCCGGCTCAATGACCTTCAGTCCCTCAATGCCGTTGCAATTCTCTGTTACTTTGATCTTACCCATTTTTTATAATCCCTCCGCGATTTCCATCAGATATTTGCCGTAATCCGTCTTTAAGAGCGGCTGCGCCAGCTTGATGAGCTGGTCTCTGTCGATGAAGCCGCGCTTGTACGCGATCTCCTCGATGCAGGAGATATATAAGCCCTGGCGTTTCTGGAATGCAGACACAAAATCTGCCGCAGCAAGCAGCATGTCGTGGTTTCCCGTATCCAGCCATGCGAATCCTCTTCCCAGTGTCTCGACATGCAGATCCCCTCTGTCAAGGTATGCGTTATTGACGGATGTGATCTCAATCTCCCCGCGTGCGGACGGCTTGACGTTTTTCGCAATCTCCACCACGTCGTTATCGTAAAAGTAAAGTCCCGGAACCGCATAATTGGACTTCGGATGTTCCGGCTTTTCCTCGATGGACAGCGCCTTGCCGTTCTCATCGAATTCCACGACGCCGTACTCTCTCGGGTCTCTGACGTAATAGCCGAAAATCGTCGCGCCATGCTCCTTTTCCGTGCGCTCCGCCGCACTCTTTAACACTTTGGAAAAGCTCTGTCCGTAGAAAATATTATCGCCGAGCACCAGTGCCACCGCATCGTTTCCGATAAATTTTTCACCGATGATAAATGCGTCTGCGAGTCCTCTCGGCTGCTCCTGCACCGCATAGGAAAAGTTCATGCCAAGCTGGCTTCCGTCTCCGAAAAGTTCTTCAAATACCGGCAGATCCCGCGGTGTGGAGATGATTAACACCTCACGGATTCCCGCAAGCATCAGGGTCGATAACGGATAATAGATCATCGGTTTATCATACACCGGCATAATCTGTTTTGAAATCGCTTTGGTAAGCGGATAAAGTCTGGTACCGGAGCCTCCGGCAAGTATTATTCCCTTCATCTGAAAAATCCTCCCATTTTATCCAATATACGCCATGTACCTTAACATTTGTGACGGACACAGCTTAATTTTTTCTTAATTTAAAACGCAAACAAGCAGTATCGCCCGAAAGACGGTACTGCTGCCTGCATCAACTATCTGTTCTGATACATATCCTCATAATATTTCTGATAATCACCGCTGGTGACATTCTTCATCCAGTCCTCGTGCTCGAAGAACCACGCGATCGTCTTGCGGATGCCGTCCTCGAACTTTGTCTCCGGCTCCCAGCCTACCTCCGCCTTGATCTTGTCCGGCGCAATCGCATAACGTCTGTCGTGTCCCTTGCGGTCTGCCACGTAAGTGATCAGATCTTTGCTTACCAGCTTTCTTCTCGGATCGTCTGCCGGAAGCATCTCCTGCAGCGTATCAATGATAATCTCAATGATCTGAATATTCTGTTTTTCGTTGTGTCCGCCGATGTTGTAAGTCTCACCGAGACGTCCCTTCTCCTGCACCATGTCGATGCCCTTCGCATGATCGTCGACATACAGCCAGTCACGCACATTCTTGCCGTCGCCGTACACCGGAAGTTTCTTCCCCTGCAGCGCATTGTTGATAATCAGCGGAATCAGCTTCTCCGGGAACTGATACGGTCCGTAATTGTTGGAGCAGTTCGTGATGTTCGCCGGGAACTTGTAGGTATCAATGTATGCCTTCACCAGCATATCGGAAGATGCCTTGCTTGCTGAATACGGACTGTGCGGTGCGTACGGAGTCGTCTCATAAAAATAAGATCCGTCATCCTCCAGGGAACCGTACACCTCATCCGTCGATACATGCAAGAACTTCTTGTCCGCCTTAAATGTGCCGTCCGGAAGTTCCCACGCCGCCTTGGCGCAGTTTAACATCACTGCCGTTCCGAGCACATTCGTTTTCACAAAGATTTCCGGATTCTTGATACTGCGGTCTACATGGCTTTCTGCCGCGAAGTGAACCACGCGGTCAATGTCGTTCTCCGCAAAAATCTTCGCAATGGCGTCCTTATCCGTAATATCCGCCCGGATAAACGTATAATTCGGATTGTTCTCAATGTCCTTCAGGTTCTCAAGGTTTCCTGCATACGTGAGGACGTCCACATTGATGATGCGGATCGTGTCTCCGTATTTGCGGAACATGTAGTGAATGTAATTAGAACCGATAAAACCGGCTCCCCCTGTTACCAAATAAGTTCTCATCTCTACCTCCATTTATTTCCAATACTTGTTGTCTCTGTCATCTACATCCAGATTCGCTGCCATAGGTCTCTTCATTTTATCATAGATTCCGTTCCAGTACAAGCTTGTATACACAGACCGCCGTTTCACTTCTACCACCAGTCTGCCCGCATCTGCTCCTTAACCTCCGACAGCCGTACCACAACACAATCCTCCGTCACAAGAACCGATCCCTCTTCCGGAAAATCCTTCATCTGTCTCGCCAGTTCCACCGCATGTTCCTTCTGCTCTTCCGTCGCATCTTCCCGCAGCACATTCCCGGTGTAAGCCTGTACAAAGCCGCAAATACGGTGTGTCGCTCCGGTCGGGTTCTCCATGCTGTAATCCCAGCCGTAGAACGACCAGCCATACATCTCGGTCCGCCTGCACCAATCCGGGAGATCCGCCTCCTGATAGCCCACAAACACCACCGGAAGCTGCGGCAGCTCACCTCCGTCTGCCCCGGCGAGGAGCTCTAACAGCTGCTGCGTTTTCCGCTCATCCTCCCTGCAGCGTATCTCATCGGTCACGGCAAGGCGCAGATCATAGCCGGTCTGGGCTGCAATCACAAGGCAGATACACAATCTGCAGACGAACAGCAGCCAGTAACCCGTACCGCGGTCTCTGCCGTTCCAGAGTTCCGCAAGCCGCTCCGTCACGTACATTCCCAGGAACGCTCCCGCCACCGGAAGTGCAAACTGTGATCTCGTCACGATCATCTCTCCCATGTATGCGGTCAGAAGCAGCGGTGTAAGAACCAGTCCCGCCAGTCCAAGCAGCGAATACCGGATTCGCTTCTTCTCCCACGGAAGTCCCTGTTTTTTCCGGCAGGCAAACACGCTTCCCGCAAGCACAAGCAGAAGCACCACGCCGCATCCGTAGAAGGAAAAGTTTCTGGGGCCATGACCGAGCAGCAGATTTTTCAGCGTACGCAGCACATTGTTGATACATGCGAGCGCAGGCAGTCTTCCCCACCCCATCTGGCTGTCCATATAATCCGAAGATACCAGAAACGTGTTCATATACCAGTGATAGCACAGATATACCACACCGAAATGTAGGATCATCCATAGAATCTGCCGGAGATATCCGCCCTGCTCACGCTCCGCGGTCAACTCTGCCAGGAAGAAAACGAGGCACACTGCGATGTAATAAACCGCCAGCGCCTGATATGACCCCAGCCCGATAAACAGCAGAACGCCAGCCGCAAAAGCCCGAAGCAGATTTGCTATGATACCGGTGCCGATCCCGCTCATCAGGAATGCCGCCACAATCAGCAGCAGCATTGCAAGCGCCACTTCCGCCTGCTGCAGGGAAAAATAAATCTGATAGCACCAGATGTTGGACGTCACATAGAGGAGCATGAAAATCCAATACCGGCTTTTCTTTTTCCCAGAACGCTCATAAATGCCGAACGTCAGAAAATTGGCTCCCAGCCAGAAAAACAGAAAGAACAATATCCCGCTTTTTATGACCTGATGTGTGCCAAGCCCCAGAAGGCGCTTCAGCCACGCCAGTTCCCACCTTCCGATCGTAAGCCATCCCAGGCTGCTTCCCGGATGGTTGATTAACTCTTCCGTATCAATGCGGATGTTGCCGCAAAAAACAAGATAACCGAAACAGATCAGCATTGCCGCCATTGACGCAGCGAGCAGCCCCCAGTATTTCCTCACATAGTCACGCAAATCCCGCATTACAACACTTTTCATCTGTTCCGGTTATCCTTTCACTTTTCTGTCGGTATCTCTCTCAGCCCAAATGCTGCATATATTCATCCAGCGCGCTCGCCCAGTCAGCCATACGATAGCCGTCCGTCAGGCGCATCATGTAATTATCCAGAATGGAATACGCCGGTCTTTTCGCCGAAGCAGGATTCATCGCCGCATACTCCTCACTTGTCACATGTCTGACGCGGGTATTCTTCCCGGCACGCGCAAACACTGCCTCCGCAAATGCCGCCCAGTTGGTATCCCCCTCGCAGGTTGCATGGAACAGTCCGTAATTCTCCGTCGGTTCATAGTGATGAATCGCACGCGCGAGTTCCACCGCGCTGGTCGGTGAGCCAAGCTGATCACATACCACGCTCACTTCCTCATGGTTCTCTGCGAGTCTTAGCATCGTTTTGGCAAAATTTTTGCCGTCCCCGTACAGCCATGCCGTGCGGAAGATAAAATACTTTCTCGCGAACGCTTTCACGAAGCGCTCTCCCTCAAGCTTTGTTTTCCCGTATGCGCTGACAGGTCCCGGCTCATCGAATTCCGTATACGGTCTCGTTCCGTTTCCGGCGAACACATAATCCGTGGACACATGAATCAGCTTTGCGTCGACTTCCGCAGCAGCGATGGCAAGATTGCGCGGACCGATCGCATTGATGCGGTACGCTGCATCCCACTGTGTCTCGCAGGCATCCACATTCGTATGTGCCGCACAGTTAATGATGACCTGCGGGCGCTCGGCGCGCACAAGCGCCAGCACGGCATCCACATCGGCAATGTCAAGCGCCGTGACACCATCCCCCTCCACCACGTCTGTATTGATAAATGTTACCTCTTCCTTCGCATACTCTGCGCGGATTGCGCGCCCCAGCTGACCGTTACAGCCGGTAACCAGTATCTTTTTCATCCGGTTTTTCCTCTCTTACTCTTCTATTCTCCAAGTCCGTTCTCAATGGCATTCACAAGCGCCGTCAGCGCTTCCTGTTCGTCTTCCCCCTCGCATACCAGTTCAATCTCATCTCCCGATTTGATACATGCGCCGAGCACACTTAACACGCTCTTGGCATTTGCGGTATTCTCGCGGTATCGGAATGTGACGTGCGATTTGAACTGCATTGCCTCCTTGCACAGGATTCCTGCCGGTCTAAGATGCAGCCCCGTTGGATTCTTGACTGTGACTTTCTGACTTACCATGCTCTCTTCCCTCCAATGAATAATTTTCCTAACAAATCCTCTGCCTCTACAGCATAATGCGCGTAATCAGATCCGCAAGCTTCTTCGCTTCCTCGTCAATCACTTTCTGATCTTTCCCCTCAATCATAACGCGCACCAGAGGTTCGGTACCGGACGGCCGGATCAGCACGCGTCCCTCACCGTTAAACTTTTTCTCCAGTTCCGCGATCGCATCCGCAATCTCCGGATACTCCATAAAATGCTCTTTTTTGTGATTCGGCACCTTGGCATTGACGAGTGCCTGCGGCAGAACTTCCATGATCGCTGCCAGTTCCGACAACGGCTTCCCGGTGTCCACCATAACTTCCAGAAGATGCAGGGCACTTAAGAGCCCGTCGCCGGTCGTATTGTCATCCAGAAAAATGACATGTCCGGACTGCTCGCCTCCGATATTATATCCGTGCTCCCGCATATTCTCCAGAACATACCGGTCTCCGACTTTTGTTTTCTCTACATGAATCCCCTCTTTTTCTCCCATCAGGGTAAATCCCAGATTGCTCATGATTGTCACGACTATTGTATTCTTCTTCAATCTGCCTTTCTGTTTCATGTAGTTGCCACAGATTGCCATTACCTGATCGCCGTCTACCAGATTGCCCTTTTCGTCAACCGCAAGCATACGATCCGCATCGCCGTCAAACGCGATGCCGGCATCCGCCTTCTCGTACACAACGCGCGCTTTCAACTCATCCATATGGGTAGATCCGCAGTTCGCATTGATGTTGGTTCCATCCGGATCGGTATGGATTGCCACCAGTTCTGCCCCAAGATCGCTGAGTGCCTTGACGGACGTGTAATACGACGCGCCCTCCGCACAATCCACCACGATCTTTTTGCCGTGCAGATCGACCGGAACACACTTTTCCATAAATTCCACATATTCATCTCTCAAATCAAAACGGTATTCGATCTTTCCCACGCCCGATCCGATCGGGAGTACCACGTCCTTCATGTTGTTGCGGATCAGCGCCTCAATCTCATCCTCCAGTGCATCGGAAAGCTTGTAGCCCTCTCCGTTGAAAAACTTGATACCGTTAAATTCCATCGGATTGTGCGATGCGGAGATCACAACACCGGCATCTACTTTATGCTTTCTCGTCAGATAGGCAATCGCCGGTGTCGGCATAACACCCACGAAAATGGCGTTCGCACCCACAGAGCAGATTCCCGCCATCAACGCACTGGCAAGCATTCCTCCCGATATTCTGGTATCACAGCCAACGATAATCGTCGCCTGATGCTCCGTCTCTTTCGTCAGCACATACGCGCCTGCCTGCCCGAGCTTGGTTGCCAGTTCGACCGTCAATTCCGATCCTGCCACGCCGCGCACGCCATCCGTGCCAAACATTCTAGCCATGTCTTATTTCCTCCATGTTTCTTACTTTTTTACGGATTGTTGTTGTTTTTCTCCGCATCACTTCCAGCCGCACTGTTCTCAATGGCTGTCTTATCCGTCTTATCGGTTTTATCCGTTTTATCCGACTTGTCAGTCGTATCACCTGTAACAGCCGTATCGGATGTCTTACTCTCACTGTCCGCCGTATCCGTATCATCCGAGGTCCCCGTTCCGGCAGTGTTGTGATCGGTAATCGTTACCGGCAGCGTCACCGTTCCGGTCACCCAGCAGTGCTCCTGCCCCAGCGTGATCTCCACATTCAGATGATGCTCTCCCGCGCCCAGATTGGACGCGTCTGCCGTACCTGTGATATCTTTTGCGGAGATTCCCGCAAGCTCACTCTCCGCGCCGCTGATCTCTACCGCAACCGTGCTCTCCATGTAATTTGCATTGTAGCCGTCACGCACATTCTGAATGGTAAAGTTTGCCGCCGGCACCTCGTAAGTTGCCTTGACAACCGGCTCCACCTTCGCAGTTACCTCTACCTTTGCATCCGAATTCAGCACAAGCGCCGTTCCACTCGGCAGATAGGAGCTGATATCCACCGTTGTGGTCAAATCCTCCGTGATACCGGAAATGTCCAGCACCTCCTGCGGAATGGTAATCTTGCTGATGGTATTGAGCGTTGCCGCCTCGCCTTTGATGCGCACGGTATCCAGGCTGCTTTCCACGCCGGTAAGTACATAGCCGTCCGCCGGTTCGCCCTTCGCCTCAAATTCCAGAGGCACATCCTTGGTATTTAAGATCTGTGCCGAAATATTGACTGTGGACAGACTGAGCGTCAGCTTTGTCGTGTCAATCACGTTGCCGTCGGCATCATATAACACCGGCACAACGGAATCCGTCACATCCGTGGACATACCGTCCACGTTGATCGTCGCCACTGCCGTGTCAATCTGGCTGACGATGGACGCCGGTCCCGAAACCTTCAGCAGGTTGGAACCCACGATCTGCACCGTACCGAGTGCACACCCGTCCATCACCGTTCCCTTGGTTGCCGCTGTAATCGCCTTCTGGCAGGTGCCGCGATCCTCCAGCGCCACTTCCAGATAAAGCTGTTTGGAAATAACGGAGACTTTATTGCTATACCGCTTTGCGGTGATCGTCACCGGCACACGGTAAATTCCACTTCCCTCATCATACTCAATGTTCTCCATATCCGCGGTTGCAGAAAAGTCAGCATTGGATAATTCATCGTGCACGCTGCGCGCAGCCGACACACGGAATGACACCACATTGCTGCTGTCCAGCGGTTCATAATACTTATTCTGCGATGTGATATATTCCGTATTCTCTGCCACAACATTTGTAGTATAAGTCTTCGTCGTCGTCGGGTCGTCGATATTAATCACAACCACCCACAGCACGACTGCAAGTATGACCGCCAGTATTTTGAGGCTAAAATTATTTGTTATTGTTTTTCCGATCCGTTTTAGCATCCTTCAGCCTCCTCTTCCACAATGCAATCTTTGATAACTCCCTCTCCCGCTTCTGGATGTACGCCAGCTTATTCTTCAGAAACTCGGCATCTACATTGCGGTAAAGTTCACCGCCGAGTGCAATTGACACTCTTCCGGTCTCCTCCGACACAACGATTGTCAGGGAATCGCTCACCTCACTGATTCCGACCGCCGCGCGGTGTCTCGTTCCCAGATCCTTGCTGATCGACAGAGAATCCGTAAGCGGCAGATAACAGGTTGCCGCCACAACTCTGTCCCCGCGCACAATCACGGCGCCGTCATGGAGCGGTGTGTTTTTTTCAAAAATGTTGATCAGAAGCTGGCTTGTCAGAATACCGTCCACCGCAATTCCGGTGCGCTCATATTCTGAAAGAACAATCTCATCCTCCACCACAATCAGGGCTCCGGTCTTTACCTTCCCCATCTCATAGCACGCCTTGACCATTTCATTGATCGTCTTATCCGAAAACTTTCCCATTTCCCCTTTGGAAGAATCAAAAGAAAACAGGGACACAAGAACATTTTTCCGTCCGAGATTCTCAAGCGCCTTGCGCATCTCCGGCTGAAAGATTACAACCAGAGCTATCACAAGGACGTTTAGCGTATTCCTTGCAATCCAGATGATCGTGTTCATCTGGAGCAATGCCGCCAGCAGAACAAAGAGCAGAATCACCATCAGGCCACGAAGCAGCATCCATGCCCTTGTATTCTTGATCCAAACCAGCATATAGTAGATCAGAAACGCTATGATTATGATCTCCACAATATCTGTTATGGAGATTTTGGGAAGATTCATATAAAGAGATGCTTTCTCCCAGAAAGCATTCAGAGTAGATAATATGTTCTGCACGTGATCCACTTCCTTAATCTAATAATTCTTCGTCGATATCCATCTCTTCTGCAAAACGCTTCTTCGTGAGACGTTCCTTTTCGTCCTTCCCGCTGAAACGTTTTACCTGCTTGTTGGTGCCGGACACCACAGCCTTCGGCACTGCCTTTACATAGTAGTAATACTCATCATCCTCAAACTGCAGCCGCTCCGTTCTCGAGTAATCCAGGTTAAAAAACAAAAACTGTATCACAAATGCAATCAGAAGAGAGATCACATTGCCCACCAGCACGCTTACCGTCTTACCGGAAATTCCAAGCAGCATATAGCCCGCAATCAGGCCGATCGTCTCAAACAGGATGCCGGATGCAATCGCAATCTGCCATGCATTCGCGATAGACATTCTGCGGATCAGATACACAATGATCAGCGTCACAGCCATGATGCCGAGCACGAGATACATTTCCCTGTTACCGAGAAGCTGGTTCAGCGCTACCACAATCTTGGAGCTTGCCTCCGCGCTCTCCTCCGCCGCACTGCCGAACAGCTTTTCATTCTGCCGAACCCCGTCGAGGAAAAAATACACCACCGTACCGCAGATCACTGCAAATACAGAATATGCCTCCTCAAGCAGTCCCATTCCAACCGGAATCACATACGGGATATTCAGCCGGAAACAGATCGGCGTCAGCAATACGCCCATTCCCTGTCTGGGAGCAAAGCGAAAATAGATAAAATAGATCAGCACAAACAAAAGAAGTGCGACCAGACATACCTCAATCGATAATGCATACATATCCGCCAGTATAACGACCGCTGCGATAAAGATCGTGCCGCCCACCGGCAGGATGGCGCAGAGCAGTCCCAAAATCAGCGCCACCGGTGTCGAACTGACCAGCTCCATGTAGCCGATGTTCCTGTTGATCGTCATCAGTGCCGCAAACGCCACGATAAATTTGACGATCGGTGTAATGTACACTTCGTATTTTCCATAGAAGCGCACTAATTTTTCTTTGAGTTCCAATAAGGTTGTCATTCCATGCCTCCCGCTCTAATTCCAGTCTTTATGCTCGGATGTCCGGAGGCGTTCTTCCCTCTCATACATCTGATTCACCTTTTTCAGGTTGTTGTAATATTTCTTTACCTTGCGGCGTCCCTCTGTATATTTCATGTTAAAGATCACCCACGTGGCTCCGAGATAAATCAGCATGAATACCAGATATGGCACTACCGCCGTCATGACAAGTCCCTTGATATCAAACCTGTTCAGCTTTGCAAGCAGCTCTTCCGTCGCATACAGTACCCACATTCCCAGCAGAATCCCGTAGCAGATGGTTCCTGACACGAAGCTGCCCAGCAGACGCATGGAAACATAATCCTTTCTCGCATACTGCATCATCGGCTTACACTGCTTCCCGTCATTTGTATCAAACTGTGCCATCTTAATCAGGTGGCGCAATCGTTCTTCATTTACCATACAGTAGATATCCTTTCTCTGCCCCGTCCGTTCCAGCCTTCGCAGGGCAAAATTGCACGCAATTATGCATTCTCTTTTTATTATAACACAGCACTATTTATTTTCAAAGTAAAAAACAGAGCCCGATACTCAGGCCCTGTTGATTCTCTTGATATTATTTGAGGAAACGCATGCGATCCTTATCCCGCTCCGTCTCCTGCGGCTGCGGCGGCTCCGGCTTATGGATCGACTGTGCAAGCGCATTCACCATATTCGCCTTACACTTCTCACAAAATCTACCCGTGCGGATCGGCTTCCCGCAGGTCTCACAGACAATACCGTCTGCTCCTGCCACGGAAAGCGCAAGACGCTCCTCACGAATCCACTGTCTTATCTGCTTTACCGACACATCCAGCTCCTCAGCAACCGTCTCCACACTCGAATTCGGATTCTCCTCCAGAAAAGCCTTTACCTCCTGAAACTTCTCCTCAAGCTTTTTCTGACACGCCGGACAAAGCGGCGCTCCCCCCATATAGTTAAACAGGCGTCCACAGTTCCTGCAATTTCTCACTTCCATACTTCCCAATCCTCCTGAATTCCCCCGTCAAAATCCCGCACCGATACTGACGCAAATATAATAGATCCGTTCGGCACCGCCTTTCAGCAGAACCCCCGAAACGGCATCTATGGTGGTTCCTGTCGTATAGATGTCATCCACCAGTAATATTTTTTTATATTTTACTATATCTGTTGCTAATTGAAAAGCATTTTTTAAATTTGCCGCCCTTTGTCCGCCATTTAACTCCTTCTGTGGCACCGTATTGCGCACGCGGCGCACAAGCCCGGCGTCCACCGGAAGCCCCAGTTCCCTGCCAAGCGCCCGCGCGAATATCTCTGCCTGATTGTATCCGCGCCGCCGCTTTTTCCACCGGTACATGGGCACCGGAACGATCACTTCGATTTGCTTTTTAAAGATCCAGTCCTGATAAAGCGCTGCCGCCTCCCTCGCATAATACGCCGCATATTCGCGCCGGTTTGCATATTTAAACCGGTACATGGACTGCCGGATATTTCCCTGATACACAAACACGGCTTTCCCCTGACAGTACGTATGCCTGCGCTTTCCGCAGTCCAGGCAGAATTCCGCCCGCTCGCCATCCAGCGGTTTGCCGCAGCGCTTGCACACCGGCTCCGAGGCAAGCCGTACAGCATCCGCGCACCTTCTGCACGGGACACACTCCGGGGCCGTCACGCAGTCGCATATCGGACATCTCGGCGGATAGATGAGACCAACGATCGTCTCCGCCACCCGCCGCAGCCCACGTTTTATTTTCTCTTTTCCTGTTGTCGAATCAGCCTGCATTGCATTTTCCGCTCTCCCCGGTCTTCTGATTCCGCTTTATCCTAGCATGTCCGCCCTTTTTTTGCCATAAACATTTTCTTAATTTTTTCTTTCTTTATTTTAAGGAACGGTTGACGAAAATACGTTTCCTCATTATAATTTTGTCTATTAAAAGCATTAAAGCTTTAATGCAATAAAGGAGGAGATGCTTATGAAAAAAGCACACAAACTGATTTCGGCAGTATTAGTCTCCACGATGGTCTTATCCATGACTGCGTGCGGCAGTGGAGAGAAAACGTATAAGGTAGGTATCTGCCAGCTGGTACAGCACGTGGCACTGGATGCAGCAACGCAGGGATTTCAGGATGCCCTGACCAAGCTGATGGGCGATTCCGTTACCTTCGACGTGCAGAACGCGCAGGGTGAGCAGGCAAACTGTTCCAGCATTGCCATCAATTTTGTTTCCAACAATTACGATCTGATCCTCGCCAATGCGACGACAGCCCTGCAGGCTTCCGCGGCTGCCACCAGTACCATTCCAATACTCGGAACCTCCGTGACGGACTACGCGACCGCGCTAGACATTGACGACTGGACCGGCTCCACCGGGAAAAATATTTCCGGAACCTCCGATCTGGCTCCGCTAGACCAGCAGGAAGACATGCTCGTGGAATTGTTTCCGGATGCAAAGAATGTCGGTATCCTCTACTGCTCCGCAGAACCGAACTCCGTCTACCAGGCAACGGAATTTGAGAAATATCTGGATGAGGACGGCATTTCCTACAAGGAGTACACTGTGGCAGATTCCAACGACATTGCCTCTGTCGTGCAGAGTGCTGTCGGCGAAGTGGATGTCATCTACATTCCGACCGATAACACCATGGCAGGCAACACCGAAGCAGTCGACAACATCACACGCCCGGCAGGCATTCCTGTCATCGCCGGCGAGGAAGGAATCTGTTCCGGCTGCGGCGTTGCAACACTCTCCATCAGCTATTACGACATCGGTTACAAAGCAGGCGAGATGGCTTACGACATTCTGGTAAACGGCAAGGATATTTCCACGATGGATATTGAATATGCCCCGAATGTCACCAAAGAATACAATGCCACGATCTGTTCCGATCTCGGCATTACCGTCCCGGATGATTACGTGGCAATCGATGCCGAATAATATTTTTCCTTACAAGGGGGTTTTCCTGATGAATTATTTTATGTTGCTTGACCCGCTTGCCCTCTTCCGTTCCATGCCCGGCGCTTTCGCCCAGGGCATGGTCTGGGGGCTGATGGCACTCGGTGTCTATATCACCTACCGTCTGTTGGATTTTGCCGATCTGACCGTGGACGGTTCTCTCGCAACCGGAGGTGCGGTTGCCGTCATGCTGATCCGCGGAGGAATGAATCCGTGGGCAGCACTTATTTTTGCCTTTCTGGCAGGCATGGCTGCCGGTTTCATCACCGGTATCCTGCATACCGCTCTCGGCATTCCGGGCATTCTGGCAAGCATTTTAACCCAGATTTCCCTGTATTCCATCAACTTAAATATCATGGGCTGTTCCAACCAGGCAGTCAGCGTTGACAAGTACCCTCTGGTGGTCTCGCTCCGCTACCTGTCCGACTCTAACAGTACCCGCGTGCAGATTTTTGCGACATGCATCCTGTTCTGTTTTGCAATCGTTGCAATTCTCTACTGGTATTTTGGCACGGAGCAGGGACAAGCTATCCGCGCAACCGGATGTAATCAGCAGATGGCGCGTGCACAGGGAATCAACACCAACCTTCACACCGTGATCGCACTCATGATCTCCAACGGTCTGGTCGGACTTTCCGGCGGTCTCTACGCCCAGTATCAGGGTGCGGCAGACGTCAACATGGGACGCGGCGCCATCGTCATCGGTCTCGCTGCCGTCATCATCGGAGAAGTCATTTTCGGCAGACTCTGCGCCGGAAAAAATCTGGCGTTCGCCTACACGCTGTTTTCCGTCATCGGCGGAGCAATCATCTATTATATTGTTATGAATGTGGTTTTATGGTTAAAGCTTCCTTCCGACGATCTGAAGCTTTTCTCCGCGATTGTTGTGGCGGTTTTCCTTGCCATTCCTTATCTGAAATCCACACGCAAAGGAAAGGAGCGGTAACACCATGGCAGAAATGTTAAAAATAGACAATATCAAGAAAACGTTTAATCCGGGCACCATCAACGAGAAAGTGGCATTAAACGGCGTGAACCTTTCTCTTGAGGAGGGCGATTTCGTCACCGTGATCGGCGGAAACGGTGCCGGAAAATCCACCACGCTCAACGCCATCGCAGGTGTGTGGCCGGTGGATTCCGGAAAAATCTATATCGGAGGCGACGATGTGACACGCCTTTCCGAGTACAAGCGTGCCAAATACCTCGGACGCGTCTTTCAGGATCCTATGACCGGAACCGCAACAACGATGTCAATCGAGGAAAATATGGCGATCGCCGCCAGACGCGGACAGAGCCGCGGGCTCTCCTGGGGCATCACGAAAAAGGAGCGGGACGTCTACCGCGAGATGCTTGCCACCTTAGATCTCGGTCTGGAAGACCGGCTTTCCAGCAAAGTAGGGCTTTTGTCCGGCGGTCAGCGCCAAGCAATCACACTGCTCATGGCTTCCATCCAGAAGCCGAGACTTCTGCTTTTAGACGAGCATACCGCAGCGCTCGATCCGAAAACAGCCGCCAAGGTGCTTGAGATTTCCGACAAGATCATTGCAGATCACCACCTGACCGCCATGATGGTCACCCACAACATGAAGGACGCCATCGTACACGGCAACCGCCTCATCATGATGCATGAGGGTCGGGTCATCCTAAACATTGCCGGGGAAGAGAAGAAGAAACTGACGGTGGAAGATCTCCTCCATCAGTTTGAGAAGGTCAGCGGCGAGGAGTTTGCAAACGATAAAGCGCTGCTGTCGTAACCGCAGGAAAGAGGCATGGCACAGCTGCAGAACATTTCGGGAGGAGAAGCTGCCCGGATGAAGCGAGCGCAGGCAGAAGCCTTTTGTGTTTCAAAATACAACTGGCACAGTCATTCTAATCGCAAAATCGTGTATTTCTAATCCGTGCGACCGTTGCCTTTGCGATGATCCGTGTCTTTCCAAGTTTGGAGCACCCTCGCGGAGGATGTCCGCAAGCCACAGAGAGACCGTTTCAAGTA
>ERZ808240.2755-NODE-2755-length-18447-cov-5.372227_pt1 | contig 18447 bp, 18 predicted proteins | sample MGYA00521084_ERZ808240 | MGnify/ENA primary metagenome ERZ808240 (study PRJEB31516, sample SAMN03275571) | gut metagenome | biome: mammalia-associated habitat; material: feces | host: Papio cynocephalus | place: Kenya | collected 2012-08-06 ... | reverse complement strand
GTTATAATCACGGGCGCGTCATCCGGAATTGGACGCGTTACCGCAGAGTATTTTTGCGACAGAGGATATAAGGTTTACGGAGTCGCAAGACGCGAATTTAAAAGCGATAAATTTACGTCCGTAAAGGGTGACGTAAACGACTACGAAGCCATGGGTGCGGTATTTGAGGATATTTATAAAAAGGAAGGACATATCGACATTCTCGTGAACAATGCGGGATTCGGTATTGCGGGAGCCGTCGAGGACGCAAGCGTAGAGTCGATAGAATCGATAGTCAGAACCGACTTTACGAGCGTTACGGTTCTTTGCAAAATGATAATACCATATATGAAGAAGTCGGGCGGCAGAATTATCAATATCTCGTCCGTCGGCGCGATAATGCCCCTGCCGTATCAGGCTATGTACTCGGCTGTGAAAAGCGCGGTCGAGGTATTTTCCCGTGCGCTCGACACGGAGGTTCGCCCGTTCGGAATCAGAGTCACAGCGATTCTCCCGGGCGACACTAAGACGGATTTTACCTCTGCGAGAGTCATAGAGGACAGCGACGCAAACGGCAACAAGTCCGCGAGCATGCGCTCTATCGGTAAAATGGCTAAGGACGAGCAGAACGGCAAAGACCCCGTAACCGTAGCAAAGGACGTATTCACGGCGGCAACGAAAAACGATCCCCCGCTTCGCATAACCGTCGGAGCGATTTCGAAAGCGGAGGTATTTTTAAGCCGTGTGTTCCCTCTTAAAGCGATTAATTATATAATAAGGAAAATGTACTCATGAGCGATTATTCACCCGAAATAATCAGACAGACACTTTTTGATTTAAGCGACGAAAAGTACCGTGATTTTCATTCAAAATTAATACCGACAATTGATAAAGATACAATTATCGGCGTGAGAACTCCCGTACTAAGAGCGTACGCAAAGGAGATTTTCAAATCGGGTCTGCCCGAGGAGTTTTTATCGGACTTACCGCATAAATATTACGACGAGAATAACCTCCACGCGTTTATTATCGCAATGATAAAGGATTATGACGAATGCTTATCGCACATAAACGCGTTTCTGCCGTTCGTCGACAACTGGGCGACTTGCGACACCATGAAACCCAAGGCATTCTTAAAACACCCCGCCGACATTTTAAATTCAGCGTTAGAATGGCTCGAATCGGACAGAACATATACCGTACGATACGGCATTATCACGCTGATGTCACTTTTATCAACGGATGTTTTTTCCCCGTCGCAGTTAAACGCCGTTTCCGATATAAAAAGCGAGGAATACTATATCAATATGGCTCAGGCGTGGTACATTGCCGAGGCTCTGACAAAGCGGTATGATTCGGCGATTGAGCTAATAAAAAAGCGCAGACTTGACAGATGGACTCACAACAAGTCGATTCAAAAAGCGCGCGAGAGCCTCCGCATTACCCCCGAGACAAAGGAATATCTTAATACATTAAAATACTGATTCGAATATTTACGCCTGACTGCCGAGCGCCGATTTGATATCGTTTATAACCTGCTGAATATGCGCCGCCGCGTCATCCGGAATACCCGTAACATCGATATACCGTCTGTCGTCAAGCCCGAGAAGAAAATCCGTCGAAACATTGAAAACGCCGGAAATCTTAACGAGCATTTCGATAGACGGTTGAATATTATCATTCTCCCAGTTCGACACGCTCTGCTTTGTAACAGACAGCTTTTCGGCAAGCTCAACCTGACTCATAGACCTTGCAAGTCTCAGGGCTCTTATATTTTCATTTAACATAATAACACCGCCAAACAATATAAAAATTACAATACCATTGTAATTTTGTTGTTGACAGCCAATAAATACTATGGTATATTTATCTTGTACTTGTAATAATTTTGTACAAAAATGAAAATTGGAGGTATAAAAATGTTAAAATTTCCCAAACAAATAATGGCATTACTTTTGTCATTATTACTTTTAATCCCCGGCACGGCAGTTACAGCCTTTGCAGAGTACGATACCGGTAACGGTAAAGTAATGCAAAGCGGTGACGGCTGGAAACTCTATGAAAACGGTCTGCTGTATGTGTCAGACACAGGCGAAATCATTTTAAACAAGTCCGACGATTTTGATTTGGTAACAAAACTCTATCTCACAGATAACATCGACTTCGACAATTTAAAATTTTCTTACGAAGAGCTTTCTTGGATTGAAATGGAATTCTATAAATTTGAAAATCTTGAAAGCGTCGAAGTATCGGAAACGAATCCAAATTATATATCAGTAGACGGCGTGCTGTATGATAAAGACATTACAGAAATTAAAGTATATCTCATTTTGACGGAACGTGCACAGAGGACGGCTATGTTGTAAAAATGTGCATATTCTGCAACGAGACTCAGAAAGAAATTACAAGCATTGCAACAGGTCACGCTGACGACAACAACGACGGTTACTGCGACAAGTGCGGAGAAAAGCTCAAAACAGACTGCTCATGCATATGCCACAAGGACAATGCAATCGCAAGACTGTTCTATAAAATAATCCGTATACTTTGGAGAATATTCGGGACTAAGAAAACCTGCACCTGCGGTGTAAATCATTATTAATAAAAAAATTCGTCTGTCAAATTCTCAACACAGACAAAATAAAAAGAGGGCTGTAAACTCCGGTTTACAGCTCCCTTTATTTATTACCGTACTTTTTTAGAATCCTCTGCCTCCGCCGGAGAATCCTCCTCCCGAGCTTCCGCCTGAGAATCCGGACGAATGTCCGCCGTCGGAATGACTGTCCGGGGGCGGTTCTTTCGGTATACGTCTCGTTGTAACTACTCTGTTTATAACGTTGTCCGTAGAAGCGTTAAGATGTACGCTTGAAACCGCATTAGCATCGATTCCCTTTACCACGCCGAACTGCTTGTATCTGCGGGTTACAATCAGCACGGAGACAACCGCGCCCGCGATTCCGCCGATTACGGCAAATAATATTATTTTACCGGCGTTTGCCTTTATAGAGGCAGTTCTGTACGACGAGGAATCATAGTCATAATCATTATCCGAATTATTATAATCATTGTCATAATATCCGTAATCCTCTGTCGACGGTTCTTTATTCATATAATAATCGACGCTGTTGAGGAAGTAAATAATACATCCCTTTATATCGTCGTCGACAATATAGTTTTGCAGTTCGAGCGTTATATCGTCGATATCGTATTCATTGATATGCTCGGAGCATATACCCGAAGCGAGTATGTAAACATATCTGTTACCTGCGCCGCCTAAATTATCGACAGCCAGTATAACGCCGTTTTCCACGCTGTCGCCGTATATACTGCGGTAATAGTCGAACGCAAAATCCTTGCCCGCGTCGTCGTATGTCCCGTCATAGAAATCATCCGTTACGATATGAATGTTGATATTGTATTTCGCCGAAACCTCTTTAATAATATCCATGCATTCGTTTTTTTCGGATTCAAATAAAAATCCGGACCTGTCGTCTATAACGGTATTTGCACCGAAAACAGTCAGCGAAGCAACACATATTAATACTAAAACGGAAACCGTTACGCATATTATCCTATTCATTCTTTTCATCAGAGTATACCTCCCATAAAAAGCATTGATAAAAACGACACGATTATTCCCGCGCCTGCAAAACAGCCCGCCGCGAGTCCCGCCAGTTTCTGTTTGGAAACGGGAAGTTCTCCGCATATCTTGCCTGTTTCGCCGTTCATGGCGTATGTATATATCTTGCCCTCGTGCTTATACGTACTGACCCATATGGGCAGTAAAACGTATTTCCAGTCCTCGTTTTTGATATCTACGTCGAACGACTCGGTTATGGTAATCGAACGCGGTATCGTTGACGACAGCTGAGAGCGTACCAGCCCTTTTATTTTGCCCTCTGCCTCGGGCTTCATCTCTTCCTCGGTAATGTCGTTTTTCTCTGCGAAAAAGCCCGACAGATACGACGTAGAGAATGGGATTATCGAATCCCTCGTATACGGACAGACGTTAGACATCAGTTTTTTATCCTCGCCCTTCAGAGCGAACTGGGATATGCCCAATGACTTTACCTCGCCCTGTCTGAAATGCCGGTACGTTATCGTCTCCGTATACTCGGTCTCACCGTCCGTCCAGACATTGACCTCTTTCGACTGGGCGGTCATCGTACCGTCCGACAGAGAATCAATAAGCCTGTACGGCATGTATATGCCTTTAAGCGAACTGTTCTTTTTGTCGTCACCGAACCCCTTAGGAAGAAACTTTTTCTTTTTCTTCATCTCGTCAAATTTCTGCTGTGCAAATTCCTTTGAAATTTTAAACGGAATTATGCCGTCAGGCTTAAACTCACCCGTAAGTCTGCTGTTCATCACAACGGGACTGTCGCAGAAATAGCAGAATCCCGCGGCGTCCGTTGCATCCGTTACGACCTGCGCTCCGCAGTTGGGACAAACATACTCACTGAACTGAGAATAATCGACGTCATTTTTATTTTCGTCATTTTCAATCTGTTCAGCAGTATACACGTTATTACAAAATTCGCAAACAAATTTACCCGATTCCGGATCGAAGGATATCCCCCGTCCGCATGCGGGACATTTATATGCCGATGCCTGCATTATAATCACCCTTTTTAATTATACAGAAAATAATCGACAAATTCTATAATATTTTGAGAAAATTTTTATAGAAAAATTGAAAAATATTATTTTTTTATCTTATTCCTGTTTTATTTTTACTGTATAAATTCAATTTTTATGCATAAATAATCAACAATTTCCAAAATTCTGTTCACAAAACACTCCTTATAATTCATATATCACACTAAAGATGCATAAAAACCGACACAACGAACCACTTTTTTACAAATACAAATAATTATTGACAAGTAGCTTTTTTTATGCTAGAATAAAAGTGCGTTAATATTTTTGTTGGAGGCGTTTAATTATGAAATCAACCGGTATTGTTAGAACGATCGACGCAGTCGGCCGTTTCGTTATCCCTATGGAGCTTCGCCGCACCATGAATCTTATGGATTCTTCGGACGCGCTTGAGGTCTTTGTAGACGACGACAAAATCATTCTTCGCAAGTACTCACCGTCCTGCATTTTCTGTAAGGGACTTGACAACATTGTTGAGTACAACGGACAGAAGATCTGCAAAGAGTGCATTGAGAAACTCTACGACAAAGCAGAGAAACTCGGAGAATAAAATAAATACCGAGCCGCAGTTTTAACGCCTGCGGCTTTTATTTTTGTGACTGCACATTCTGCGCAGTCTTTTTTTGTTTACTCATACACAAAAATCGTGTATAATATATCTCGGTGATAACATTGTCAAGACATTTGGAATACATAATCCCCGACACTTACGACGGCAAAAAGGTCGTGCATTTTTTACGGGGAGAAAAGAAATTTTCGTGCCGTCTCGTTTCCGTTCTAAAACAGCTTCCCGACGGTATTCAGCTGAACGGCGGACACATCAGAACAATCGACAGAATAAAAGCCGGCGACATTCTGAGCATAAACATTCCCGACGACAAAAATGAAATCGAACCGACGGATTTTCCGCTTAATATCGTATACGAGGACGACGACATTATGGTTGTCAACAAACCTGCGGGGCTTGCGGTTCACCCCACGCACAACCATCAGGGCGACACGCTCGCAAACGCGGCGGTGGGTTATCTTAAAAATAAAGGCAAAAACATATCGTTCCGCGCAGTAGGCAGACTCGACAAACAGACGTCGGGACTTGTTCTGCTCGCCATGAATAGATATTCCGCCGCGTTTCTGCCCGACAGATATGAAAAAGAATATTTTGCGATTGTCAAGGGATTTTACGACTCGCCCGGAACTATAAACAAAAAAATATACAGACCCGACCCCATGAAATCACTAAGGGCAGCCTCTGACGGCGATATCGGCGACGAGGCGGTAACGCACTATACCCCCGTATCAAGCGACGGCAAACGCACACTCGTACGCGTTACGCTCGAAACGGGCAGAACTCACCAGATACGCGTTCACTTCTCGTCAATAGGCGCGCCCCTCGCGGGAGATGAAATGTATTCGAGCACGGATTTTTCGATAAACAGAGCCGCGCTCCACTGCGAAAAACTGACGCTGATTCATCCTGTAACAAACGAGGAAATGACCTTTACGGCTCCCATTCCGGAGGATATGCTGTCGCTTATCAACAACCCGGATAAACCGTTTAAGTCTATATAGACAGACAGCAAAAGGCTGTAAAAAACCTGATACGATGCACCGGTTTTTTTACAGCCCTGTTTTTTTATTTTAAATTAAATTATTTAGCTCAGCATTGAAACGAATTGAGTCAACGTCATTTTTTTATACCCTTCAAGACTGAAAGCAGACGAGGGAACTTCGCCTGAGAACGAATCAAAAATCATGGTTGTTATATTGTTTCCGTCCGAATCAAACGTCTGAACACCGATAAGCGACCCGCCGTTCATATAGAATTTAACAATCGAAGATTCCGACGAGAATTCATAACATACAACATTGTTTATACCGTTAAATTCAGTAACAAATGTCGTACATTCCATACCCGAAATATCATTAGTAAAACCGGATAAATCAAGGTCGTCCTCACTCATTCCGATCATTTTCATAGTACTCTTATCTAAAATAATATACGATTTATCTTTTACAATGTAGAACTTTGACACATTTTTATTGGTTATGACGTTCTTTTCAACAACTTTCATCATGTCAAAGCTGAGACCGCCGGAATTCATTCCTAAACGGAAATTGTCCCCGTAAATTGTGTATTTAACATTCTGAGAACTGCTCGAGGTGATTATCTGTCCTTCAAATGTAAATGTATTATCAAGATAGCTCTTTATGTCCTCGGGCAGATTTTCGTCATACTCTCGCCTTGAAACGGGTTCGGTTGTAATTTCTTTTTTCGTTGTAGTTTCCGTGACGGCGGGGTCTGTCTCTGTTTCATCTGCGGGAGCTTCTGCCGTTGAATCTGCCGTCGTGGATTCATCTTCAAAAAAATCCATAAGGCTTACTTTCGTATAGCCTGTGAGTTCAAATCTTTCGGCGGGAACTTCGCTGTTAAAGTAGTCAAAAAGAGTCATCGACTTTATTTCGCCTGCTTTATTGCATTCCTCGACACCGATAAGCTCCTCGCCGTCCATATGAAATTTTATTACGGAGTCATCCGTTTCAAACTTATAGCAGACGGTATTAATGTTTGTGTTCACGGATGAATCGGCAACGGTAAAATCCTCATAAATCAAACCATCTAAACCTTTATTAATAATAAAGTCATCGGGGGAAATCTCTGCATATTTCAGCAATATATCGGGAATCGCGCAATATGTTTTAGCGTTTTCGTTGATGTAATAATATGTGAAAACATCTTTTCCGAATGTATTCTTCTTTGCGGTTTTAAGTACGCCTTTTGTTTTTCCGTCGGAATCGGACAATAAAACTTTCATCTGCGTACCGTCCGACGCATAGGAAATAAAAGTTCTGCCGTTTTCGCCGGAATACATCATACCCTTATAATCAAACTTACCCTCTAAATAGCTTCTTATTTCTTTAGGTATTTTTTCGTTTATCTTTCTGTCCTGAGTCGTCTGATCAAAAAATGAAGAACTTTCCGCCTCAGTGGTCGGAACGGTCGGCTTTTCCGTTGTCGGCTGAGTCGGTTTTGCGGTTGTCGGAACGGTCGGCTTTTCCGTTGTCGGCTGAGTCGGTTTTGCGGTCGTCGGAGCTGTCTTTTTTTCAGTTGGATTTACGGTCGAAAGCTCAGTCGGCTTAAGTGTTGTTTCGAGCGTCGGCTCGGCAGTCTCTTCCTTAGAAGTCAGTGCCTCCTCGCTCGCCTTTACACTGCTGACTATCTCAGAATACTTTTCCTCTCCGCCCATTTTTTTATCGAGTCTCGAGGCATATCTCAATACGGTTCTCGCGTCGGATGCGGTGACTTTGCCGTCGCCATCCGCGTCAGCAGCCAATAAAATCGATTTATCAATTTTTTCGAGTCTTGCAACATGACGAAGAATAGTTCTCGCGTCGCTCGCTCCGACTTTTCCGCTGTTATCCATATCTCCGAGCATGGGCATTTGAACCGCTGAAGCATTCGAAGCAAAAACAGAAACCGCCGTAACCGTGACGGCAGACGCAAGAGCTAAAAGTTTTGTTTTGTTCATATTATTCACCTTTTTTGCGAAATATCAATAAAAACCAAAATATGTTACATATACAGCTATTATAGTATTCACTGTTAATGTTGTCAAGATATTTACAATAATTAAGAAAAAAAGCAAATCTGCCCTGAAATTCATCAGGGCAGATTAAATTATACTTATATAAACTTACTTACCGAACAGAACCGAAGAGAGCTATAAAATCAGTCAGCGACATCTTTTTGTAGCCGTTAAGACTCAGTTTGCCGGCGGGGATTTCGCCCGAAAACGAATCAAATACCATCATGGTAAGTGTATTTCCGCTTAAATCGCATGTCTCCATGCCGATAAGATTCTCACCGTCTAAATAGAATTTGATAAGTGAGCTCTCCGACTTGAACGTGTAGCGGGTTAAGTTTTCTTTTCCGTTAAAATCAGCAGTGTCCACCGTGCATTCTGTACCCGAAAGATCTACAGACAATGCGGGGAGTTCCATATTGGCCTCGTCTATACCTGCCATTTTCATGAAAGCCTTGTTAAATTCGATATACGACTTTTTATCCTCGCTTATAATGTAGTACTTTGATACGTCCTTTTTGGTGATGCTGTTCTTCTCGGTCAGCTTCATAATATCAAGATTAAGTCCATCAACGGTCATACCGATACGAAGATTCTTTCCGTCAACAGTAAATCTTACGTCCTGTTTACCGCTCGACGAGATAACAGTTCCGGTAAAATCAAATTTGCCGGATGTGAAACTGCGGATAGCGGCGGGAAGATTGTTGTTGTCATCCGGCTTTGCCGTCGTGGGTTCCGTAGTCGGTTCAGTCGTAGGAGCGGTTGTCGGCTCAGTCGTAGGAGCTGTAGTAGGCTCTGTTGTCGGCTCGGTTGAGGGCTCGGTTGAGGGCTCGGTTGTCGGCTCGGTTGAGGGCTCGGTTGTCGGCTTTGTCGAGGGTTCATCTGCGGGTTTTGTTGTCGGTCTTGTGACAGGTCTGGTCGAAAGGTCGGAACTGTCAGTCTTCTTCGTCGTAGCCGTGGTATCCGATGATTCATTCGATTTTATAAACTCGGCATATTTGTCCTCTCCGCCCATTGTGCTGATGAGCTTTGAAGCAAATCTCAGTACAAGTCTTGCGTCAGTTGCCGAAACCTTTCCGTTGCCGTCTGCATCCGCAACGGGAATAACGGAATCGCTGAGATTTTCAATTTTTGCGGAGTGACGAAGAATCATTCTCGCGTCTTTTGCCGTAACCTTGCCGTTTGAGTCAACGTCGCCGAGAGCGGGTGCAGCGAAAACCATCGATGTAGCTGCAAATACAGCCGCCGCGGTAAGTGATACTGCGGAAGCAAGGGCAATTATCTTTGATTTTTTCATAGCATATTCACCTTCCTGAAAAAATAGGGGCGCATACAAAACATATGCACCCCCTCATATTACTTAATAATTAGTACTGAACGTCCCAGATGTTGACAGTATCAACAAGTCTTGCGGAACCGTCAATCGTTGCTATTAAAGCCTTAACATTAGCGGTGATATCAACATTCATGATCTGATCAAGAGTGATAACGTGATTATCAGCGGGATTGTAAACAAGAGTAGCGGTACAATCCGTATATGTAAGACTGAAGCTGTTAACCGTAACCGCTTTAACGTCTGCAAGGGTCTTATCTATATCAGCCTTTGACATGGGGCTGAACATACCGCCGGTAAAGCTGGGCGAACTTGTCGCTGTTGCACTGCTGATGGGTTCCGGATTATCTTCGGGAAGAAGAGTAATCGTAATCTTGATATTTTCTCCTTCCTTAACGGCGGACGCACTCTTGATCTTGGAGGGATCGGTAAGTAAGGTTCCGGGGGTGTCATGCCCTGTTGGGGGCCATGAGTGCTTGTCTGAACCCGCCTCTTTAACCTGGGGATCGGCCTTTGCCTTTTCCTCGGTAGTCATGAATCCCTCTGCAATGGGAAGAATAACGTTACCGAGAGTACCGAGGTTACGGAACTCGGAGGGAAGAGACTGGAACTCAACCTTTTTGAAAGCGGGCTTATCTTTTTTAGCCTGATTCATAACTTCGGTGTACTTTGCAAGGATCTCTTCGTTAGTCGAAAGCCCCTCAAGTCCGCCTGCGGCGGCATTGTCATTTCCGTCTGCGGGAGTCTCAGAGTTGTTTCCGTCGGTAGAAGTCTGAGAATTGTTTCCGTCGGTAGGAGTCTTCGTGTTATCCTGCGTAGGAGTCGGCGTGGTATTCTGTGAATTGTTACCGTTCTGACCGGTCGAAGAGTTCGAACCGTTGTCAACAACAGCTGCAGTGCCCGTCTGCATGGAAGCTACTTTGTAACAGCACAGCGCGCTCGTCGCCATGGAAACGCAGATAGCGATAACTGCGACCACGGACAAAAGCTTTGTGAGAACGGGTGCGTCGTACTCGTAGTATTTTTTCATAAAAAGTTTACCCCTTTCATGGATTCCAACTATCCAATGATTTCATGTTTTTAATAATTAAAAAACTGCTTGTATTAAATTTACAACAAAATGAAGCGAATGTCAAGATTAAAAAACAGAAAATATTATCCTATTAACATATTTTCTTGATTTGAGCCTGTTTATTTATACTTTATACACAAGTTGGCAACATTTGCATTGAAAAGCTGTCAATTTTCTATCATTCTCTTAAGAGACTTAAGTCCTGATAAAACACCCTTTTCGCAGTCCTCCATACCCTCGAATTCGACGGTTATCCATCCGTCATAGCCCTCGGACATGAGTGTGTGAACACATTGATATACGGGAATATCCCCGTGACCGATTATCGCACCTCTTAAATACGTTCCCCCTCTCGTCTTAAAGAATCCGTCCGCAAAAAACGGCGAGTTACCGCTTCTTACATAAAAATCCTTTGCGTGAACATGAAATGCGTACGGCGCGAGTCTGCCGACAGCCTCAATACTGCTCTCGTCCGCGCATGCAAAATTTCCTATGTCAACAAGAAGTCCGAAGTTTTCGTCCGCAACGGAATTTACGAGTTTTTCCACACGTCTGCTCTCCTGAGAGAAAAATCCGTGATTTTCGACGGTCGTTTTAATACCCTTTGTCTTCGCATAAGCGGTAACCTCACGGCATCCCCTTACAAGCGAGGGCAGAGCGTCGTCAAAGCCTTTATATCCGCGTTTGCCCCTGCTGAATCCGCCGGTCGCGTCGTGACGCATAACTTTAACGCCGAGAACTTCCGCAATATCGACTTTTTTCCTGACTCTTTCGATTTCCTTTTCGAGATTTCCGTCCGAACCGTTTATAAAATCCGCGCCGACGGTATAGCTTGAAACTTCAAGTCCCGCCTTATCGCATTTTTCTTTTAAAATTTTCGCATATTCAATTTCGCTCATACCCTCGGGCGGGTCGATATCTACAAATTCAACGCCGTCGAAGCCCTGCTCCTTTGCAAGAAGAATACACTCTTCAAGCGTTTTTTTACCCGACGAGGTCAGCTGTGAATAGCTGTACATGCTTACGGAATACTTCATTTTTTTTTACCGCTCCTGTTTTTTATTTTGTCCCAATATTCTTTCGCCGCCTGCTCGTTCTTATTATCGCCGAATTCATAATAGACGGTATCTTTGATAATGTCGGGCAGATACTGCTGTTCAACCCAGTGATTTTCGAACGCGTGCGGGTACTTATAAAACTGTCCCTTCACCTTTGCGTCGGCTCCGTCGTAATGCATATTCTGAAGCTGTCTCGGCACGGGACCGTATTTGCCGTTTTTAAGGTCAGCCGAAGCCGAATTAATCGCCTCGTATGCGGAATTCGACTTAGGCGAATTGCACACGAGAATAACTGCGTCGGCAAGAGGAATACGAGCCTCGGGCAGTCCTACCTGCAAAGCTATATCGACCGCCGATTTTACTATCGGAATAATCATCGGGTACGCAAGTCCTACATCCTCGCACGCGCAGACAAGAAGCCGTCTGCACGCAGAGGCAAGGTCGCCCGCCTCCAGAATCCGCGCGAGATAGTGAACCGCGGCGTTCGCATCCGAACCGCGCATAGACTTCTGATAAGCCGATACGAGGTCGTAATGCTCGTCGCCCTCCTTATCGTATCTAAGGGACGTTTTCTGCGTCAAAGTCAGAGCGTTCGACATCGAAATAACGCGTTTTTCACCCTCCTTAGGCGTTTTTGAGCTCAAACACAGCAGTTCGACGGTATTAATCGCCTTTCTGACGTCGCCCCCGCACCCGTAGGAAATGTGCTTGATAACGCCGTCCTCAATGTCGAGCTCACATTTTAAATCATGAGCCATAACCGAGAACGCGCGTTCAATCGCAGGAACGATATCCTCAGGCGTTACCGTTTTGAATTCAAAAACCGTCGAACGGCTCAAAACCGCGGAATATACGTAAAAATACGGATTTTCCGTAGTCGAGGCTATAAGCGTTATCGAACCGTTCTCAATGTATTCAAGAAGAGACTGCTGCTGTTTTTTATTAAAATACTGAATCTCGTCAAGGTAGAGCAGAATTCCGTTGCGCGCGTGAAACGTGTCTATCTGCGAAACGATATCGCGTATGTCGGAAATGGACGCGCTCGTGCCGTTTAACTTATATAATTTTTTATCCGCCGAGTCCGCTATAATCCGAGCGACGGTCGTTTTACCGACTCCCGACGGACCGTAGAATATCATATTCGGAATCTCTCCGCTCTCTATGATATTCCTAAGCGGGGCGTTTTCGCCGATAAGGTGCCGCTGACCGACCGTTTCGTCAAGAGTCGATGGTCTTATCCTGTCCGCAAGAGGCTGAGCCACTTTCTTTTCCTCCGTAATGTATATGATTGTTTTTTTCAATTTAATTTTATCATATATACATATGATTTTCAACACAAAAAAACGGCTTGCAGTTCAACATCAGCAAACCGTTTTTGTTATAAACAAATTATTTAAGTCTTTCGACGAGGTCTCTGAACACTCTCTCGACGGTAAAGCAGATATCCTTGCCAAGCGAATTTGTCTCGTGGTAATGATTTCTGTCGAATCTGTCGTGAACGCTCGAAAGATACGCCTGCGTGGGATGAAGAACGAAGTCATTGGGAGCGACCACGTAGCCCGTCATGTCGTTCGACACGCCGAATACCATAAGCGAATCGTCCCCGCATATCTCGGCAAGAGGTTCGGGATTTATCTCGGGTCCGAGTCCCGTAGCCGAATCCTCCGCCGAGGCGTAACCGCCGTATACAAGCTCGCAGAAAAGCTCGCCGGGGAATATAAGTATCTTCTGACTGCCTATTTTCATGTACGTCATTTCGGTTCTCAGAGCGATGCCGACATTGCATCCGGGGTACGGAAATTTATCCGACGTGCAGACCTTTAATATAGGCATAAGCGCTAGAATGCAGTTATCAATAGGTGCGTAATATCTCTGAGAAATGAACGAGATTGACGAATCGAGTTCAACGTCGTTGTCAATTTTCAAAGCCGCCTCGCCGAGCATTTCTCCGCCCTTTTTCGTTCTCTCGTATCTGTCCTCGTCAAGATCGGCTATATTCGCAGCAGCTATTGCGCCGACGGCAAAAAGAACGTTGACTTTCTTTGACTCGTTGATCTTTTCTCTCATAAAATACGGATAGTCCGCGCTGATTTTTGAATTTGCTCCGCCCATAGTGTTCGGATGCGCCGAGTAATTCATAAACCACGTTTCCGTCGAGCCGTCGTCGGGAACAAAACGGAGTCTTGATAATTTATCGTTAACAACATACGGAGCTCTGCCGTCGTTTATCGCGTCGGGAACGTGAATATAACCCATATAAAGCTTACCGGGTTTTCTGTCCTTATAAGCCTTAATACACACGTCCTTAATACTTGCAAAGAGCTTAGCCATATAAGCCTTATCAAGTCCGGTTCTCGGAAGTTTGCCCCAGTAACCGACGGTGTCGATACCGGCATGCGTATGAGTACAGCTTATATCTATGTATTTACATCCCGACTCTCTGCAAAAATCGGAGAGCGAGGCTCTTATCTCGTTAACGTCGTGACCTGTAAGACCGATAATATCACAGCTGACGAGCAAAATACCCTCATTGCCCTTACAGTCAAGCCACATTGCTCTGACCGTCGTGGGGTCGTAAACGCCCGTGACGAGGTTTCCCATTTTGTAACCCGCCATCCAGTACTTTTTCGCCGTAACATCTGCGGGCATAACCTCCGCCATAGCGAAACCGCACGAAAATCCGTCGTTTTTATCATTCTTAATATAAACGGGGTCAGCCTTGGGAATAGCCGGTGTACTCGTCTTTTTCTGAAGTTTTCTGCCGTTCGAGGACGTGAACTTCAACGCAGCCTTAGCCGCAAGATCTGCAATGTCCATTGATATATATAACCTCTTTTATAATTATTTGTTTGTTTTTTCAAGCCACTTGAGAACGTCGGCAAAAACGTCCTTTTTATCAGACTCGTTTAATATCTCGTGTCTGTCGCCGGGATAAAGCTTCATCTCAACATTCGTATGTCCTGCAGAAACAAGAGAATCATATACTTTCTTAACTCCCGCGCCGTACGAGCCTACGGGGTCGTCCTCGCCCGCAATGAGGAGTACGGGAAAATCGTTATTAAACGACGTGAACCACTCGGGGCGGTTTACGGTTATAAGGAGGTTGAACAGGTCTCTGTAACCCGCGGCGGTGAAAAGGAATCCGCAGTATTTGTCCTCAATATATTTATCAACAATCGCATTGTCCGTAGTGAGCCAGTCAAAAGGCGTTCTCTGCGGACGGCATCTTTTGTTGTACGAGCCGAACGCGATTTTATCTATAAGTTTCGACCTGTAATGAGAGCCTTTCTGCTTTATAATCAAATTTGCAAGCATAACTCCGACCTTAGCGCCGGGATTTGGTCCTGCGGTACCGCAGAAAACAGCGCCCTTAATTCCTGCGGAATAAAGCTCCGTATAGTATCTTGCAATAAAAGAACCCATGGAGTGCCCAAACAGGAATACGGGAAGCTCGGGATATTTGTCCTTTGCAAGGTCGGTAACGAGCTTTACGTCGTTAACGAGCGTTTTATATCCGTCTTTCTCGCCGAAATAGCCGAGTTCGCCGTCATTTTTTACACTCTTGCCGTGACCTAAATGGTCGTGAATGAATACGACGTAGCCGGACGAGGTAAGAAAATCGATAAACTCCTCATATCTCTCAAGATGCTCCGCCATGCCGTGACATATCTGAACAATGCCCTTGACGTCAAGCTGAGTAGCCGAATAGTAAGACATAACGTTGAGTTCGGCAAGGTGCGAATTCGATTCAATACTGTAATTTCTGCTGAGACTTATCATGGTAAATAATCCTCCCTGTCAAAGCCGGAAAATATATCCCGAAAAAAAATACCTTATTAATTGTATCACAAAGAGAGTCTTAAAAAAATATTAAATTATTTAATTATTGATTTTTCGTCGCATTAAACAAACGTTCGAGTATTACTTTGTCTAATTCGACAATAAAGTTTCATCATAACTTATGGTACAATAGACACATCCTTCAGTATGTTTACGGAGATTTATTATGAGCGAAATGAAAGACAAAATGCACACGTGTGAAATCTATTATCCCAACGACAGGAGCATAATGGATATTCAGCTTCAATGTCTTGATAAATTATATGACTTTAACAATACGCGTCCCGCTCAGTTAAAATTAAGAGAGAAAATGCTCAAAGACATGTTTGCCGAAATCGGCTCAAACTGCTATATAGAACCGCCGCTTCACGCAAACTGGGGAGGCAGACACGTCCATTTCGGGGATAATGTATACGCAAATTTCGGTTTGACTCTCGTCGACGACACGCATATTTACGTAGGCTCTTACACAATGTTCGGTCCTAACGTAGTCATAGCGACGGCGGGACATCCGGTTCTGCCTGAACTTCGAAAAAAAGCATATCAGTACAACATGAGCGTGCATATAGGCTCTAACTGTTGGCTCGGTGCGGGCGTTATCGTCGTTCCGGGCGTTACAATCGGCGACAACTGCGTTATCGGTGCGGGAAGCGTTGTGACAAAGGATATCCCGGCGGACTCCGTCGCGTACGGAAATCCGTGCAGAGTCGCAAGAAAGATAAACGAACACGACCGCGAATTCTATTTTAAGGACAGAAAAATCCCCGAGTATTTATTAAACGGAGACGACGGCTGATGACTCAAAGAAAAACGGGATTTTTAAACTCAAATTCGATTAAGCTTATCGCCGTTTTCGCAATGACTCTCGACCATATCGCGTGGATGCAGTTCCCCGGATATCCGACGGATTTTCTGCCTGTTATAATGCACATAATCGGCAGAATCACGTGCCCGATAATGTGTTACTGCGTCGCAGAGGGATTTCATTATACGAAAAATATAAACAAGTACACATTGAGAATGTTCCTCTTCGCTATTGTTTCTCACTTTGCGTATGTTTTCGCTTCGGGAAATTATTCGGATTTTCACTCGTTTATCCCGTTTTACAGCGGTAAAATTTTCAATCAGACGAGCGTAATGTGGTCTCTGACGTTAGGACTCTTAATGCTTAGAACCGCTTACAGCAAAAAAATAAAAAGCAAGGCGTTAAAAGTTCTGCTGATATTATTAATCTGCGTTCTCGCCCTGCCGAGCGACTGGAGCTGTGCGGCTTCCCTGTTTATTTTATCATTCGGAACGAACAGAAATAATCTGAAAATGCAGTCCGTTTGGCTGATAATTTACGCCGCCGTATACTCGCTGGTATATATATCAGCGATAGACAAAGTCTACGGAATACTGCAAATGGCTGTTGTACTTTCAATCCCGATAATATACACATACAACGGCGAACGCGGAAAAAATATCAGATTCAATAAATTTATGAAATGGTTTTTCTACATATACTACCCGCTTCATTTATTTATAATAGGAATTATGAATCAATACGTTTTTAAATAAAAAACAACAAAAAGCTGTAAACCGCAGATTCCGCGATTTACAGCCTTTTTATTAAAACTAGATAAAATCAGAGGGAATAGGAAAAAACGTTCGGAATGAATCAGCCGAACATCAACTGCCGTCCGCAACGGCGGTTGATGCTTGCCCGACGGCGTACAAAAGTACTCCGAGGGTGAGGCAGATTCATAGCAAAAAGCAAACAGCTTTTATATTTACAATGACTTTTTGCGGTCCGGGCATTTTTAACATTCCCTTTACTCTACAGTTACTGTGCCGTCCTCTGCGACAGTAATCTTCATTCCCGTTTTAACATAATCAAGGAATTCCTGTCCCAGATTATCAACCGTCGGCATGGGGTTGTTCTCGTTCCATACAGCGGAGAGAACCGCACCTGCGGCGGCGAGGGAATCGATAGGATGAGCGAACAGGAGACAAGCGGGAGTTCTGCCCATTACGTTTGCGCAGTAGAGAACCATACCGCCCGTAGTCGAGCCTATGGTCTGGGGAAGACAGAGAGCCGTTCCCGCCATGGGCTTTTCATATATATCGGCGTTGTTCTGATCTCCGCACTTAGCGGTCTTATCGCCGAACATGAGGCTGTGCTGAAAACTTGCGAGAGTGTTGAATCCGTTATGAGAAACTAGTGCCGTCGCTTCAGCTTTTCCGGGTACTACCGGTCTGCCTTTAAAAGTTTTCATCTCACTTTACCTCCTTTGTGATATAGTCGAGTATTTCGTCGCTCGTATAGTATCTTGCGGAAGTGTAAGTACGAAGTTTATTCGAGTTCGTAATTACTGGCTTCTTACCGCAGAGCGGGTTGTTCATATACATGAGCGGGCAGATGTAGCTTAAAACTACGCCGGTAGTCTTGAGTTTTGCCGCATAGCCGGTTTTATTGAACTTGTCAACAACGTCGGGAGCCGCAGTAAATACGGTCGGAATCGAAACTTTGGAAAGTTCGCTCTTTCTGAGTCTCTCATAAACATTATCCGTCCACTCGATAAGCTGGTCGTATGTAAGGTGAGGACATCCGACAAAGCAAAGCTTGGGCTTTGCGTTCTTATCCTTCCAGATGACGGGGTAATTATCCTTAACTCTCTGAAGTTCCGCGTCGTCGATAACGTAAGTCTGAGCGTTTTCGGCAATGAGCTTTTCGCCCTGCTCGACAGCCTCGGGAGTAAGATTTTCAACGTGATAGAGACCTACCGCGCCGTTTGAAGCGGTAGCCGCGCCGAAGTCTTTAAGATAAGCCTTAACGTCGTTGTTTATTTCGGTGCCTATCCATTTATCAAGACCCTTGATATACGGAACATCCTCCATAACCTTCATACCGATAGCGGAGCCTAAAATCTGCGCCTCGGGCTT
>ERZ808240.2754-NODE-2754-length-18458-cov-12.764006_pt1 | contig 18458 bp, 14 predicted proteins | sample MGYA00521084_ERZ808240 | MGnify/ENA primary metagenome ERZ808240 (study PRJEB31516, sample SAMN03275571) | gut metagenome | biome: mammalia-associated habitat; material: feces | host: Papio cynocephalus | place: Kenya | collected 2012-08-06 ... | reverse complement strand
ACTGCACCAACCGGGCAAGCGCCCTCGCAAGCGCCGCAGCCAACACATGCGTCAGAAACCTTGTGTGCCATAATAAACTCTCCTTTAATCCCCGTGCCCTGTGTAATGTATGAAGAAACGCGCCTTGGCACGGCTGTGCACGCCTCTCCGGAAATTGTATCCTTGCCTGCATTTTAACAAAGCAGTTCCGAAAAGGCAAGACTAACCGTACGGCACAGCCCGCAAACCATCATTTTTTGGTGGGTTGCACAAAAGCATGGGCTAACTTATAGCCAAAATTGCAGGAGATTTTTGGCAAAAATCACGAAGAATAGTTAGTTTTACGATACTAACTGCTCGGATTTTACTCTTTTTCTGCCGGGCGCTTTTTGGCGCAGCAGCCGCCCTTACAGCGGGGCTCTTCGTCCGAGGCAGCCACCACCGGGGCGGGGTTGCGCACGCCGGAGTAATCATCGTCCGGGTCCGGGCGGCGGGGGGCACGCTTGCCGCCGCTGATGTATTCGCACACGCCCACCTTGTAGTAGCGCGGGGAGAGGCTCTCGGTGCCGCAGCGCACCCGCAGGTAGCCGGAGACCGGGTTCACTTCCAGCACGGTGCCCAGGCCATCCGGCGTGCGCACGGTGCTGCCTACCATGGGCATGATGCTGTTCAGGTATTCATAGGCGCTTTCCTCATAGGCCAGGCAACACATCAGGCGGCCGCAGGCACCGCTGATCTTGGTGGGATTCAGCGAGAGGCCCTGCTCCTTGGCCATCTTGATGGACACAGGCTGGAAATCCTTGAGGAAACGGCTGCAGCAGAACGGCTGGCCGCAGATGCCCAGGCCGCCGATCATCTTGCTCTCGTCGCGCACGCCGATCTGGCGCAGCTCGATGCGGGTGTGGAAGATGCCGGCCAGATCCTTGACCAGCTCGCGGAAGTCCACGCGGCCATCGGCGGTGAAGTAGAACATGATCTTGGAGCGGTCGAGGGTGTACTCGGCCTCCACCAGTTTCATTTCCAGGCCGTGGCGGGCAATGCAGTCCTGGCAGGTGTGGTAGGCGCGCTTTTCGTCCTCGCGGTTCTGGCGCATCCGGCGGATGTCCACGCTGTCCGCCATGCGGGTGATGGGCTTGAGGGCCTTGGGCACGGCGGAATCCGCCAGTTCCTTGACGCCCTGCACCACCTCGCCGCACTCCATGCCGCGGGCCGTTTCCACAATGACGTAATCGCCCACAGCGATGGCGGCATCGCCCGGGTCAAAATAATAACTTTTGCCGTTTTCTTTGAAACGGACAGAGATGACTTTTTTCATAGTGCTCCTTACAGTTTGCAGCAATGTATCGGGAAAGCCCGCAAAAAGGGGCTATTCATCCATTCTGCCTGTTAGTATAACATATTTAAGTGGATATTTCCACGCAAAAAAGAAAATGGGGCTGCGGCTTTGTTCTGGAAAAGATTTGGCAAAGATGACGCCGGGGTGCAACAATTCCGGCCGGTGAACCGTATCTCTTGCGGGAACTGTCCGAATTTTGTCCCGTTTGCAGGCAGAAACTGGAAGCAGCGGCAGCTTTTTTGGCACAGGGCGTGGCCAATTGGGAAAGATTTGAGAAAGAATGTCCGAAGGCCTGTTGCAAGTGCCCGGCCCGTGTGTATAATAGGAATATTGAAGTGTCGCAATTCCGCGCAGAAAGCGGAAAAGCTGCAGCATTGGGAAAACGGGTGCTGCAGAGAAACGGTAGGAAAAAATGGAAAAATTCAGTGTCAAAAAGCCGTTCACGGTGCTCGTGGCGGTGGTCATGGTTCTGATCCTTGGCTTTGTGGCCATCACAAAGATGCAGACGAACCTGCTGCCGGACGTGAGTACGCCATATCTGATGGTGGTCACCGTCTATCCCGGTGCCAGCCCGGAGCGCGTGGAGAGCGAAGTCTCGGATGTGCTGCAGAACTCGCTTACAGTGCCCGGTGTGGAAAAAATCACCGCCACCTCGGCGGAGAACTACAGCCTGCTGCTGATGCAGTTCACCGAGGGTACGGATATGAGCAGCGCGCTGGTCAAGGTGTCCAACAAGCTGGACCAGGCCAAGAGCGACCTGCCAAGCAGCTGCCTGACGCCTTCCATTATTGAATACAGCCTGAACATGAACGCCTTCATGACCGTGGCCGTCAGCCGGGAGGGCAGCGATGTCTATGCGCTGTCGGATCTGGTCAAGGATACGCTGGTGCCCTACGTCCAGCGCAAAGGCGGTGTGTCCAGTGTGTCTTCCAACGGTCTGATCGAGAAGATGGTGCAGGTGCAGCTCAGTCAGGAGAAGATCGACGCCATCAACGAAAAGCTGCTGGAAGTCATCGACAGCCAGCTGACCGATGCCCGCAAGCAGCTGGAAAGCGCTCAGGCGCAGATCGAGGCCGGCAAACGCCAGTATAACGAGCAGTACGACAACTACGCCAAGATCGTGGCCAACACCGCCATGGGCGAGCTGACCGACAGCGTCGGCACCGCAGTGGACGTTGTGCGCCAGCAGGCACAGGCACTGCTGGAAAGCGTCAACCAGCTCATTGCCATCGTCAAGGAGCCGGAGATCCAGCAGGCGCTGGTCGAAGTACAGCAGGGCCTGCAGCGTGTCATTGACAAGTTCAACGATACCGGCATGAAGGACATCGACTCCTTGATCGAGATCGTGGCGGAACTGCGTGATATCACCGATAAACTGACCGATGCTCTGCAGAAACTGCAGGAGCGCCTGAACACCGAGGGCGGCAGCGAGGGCAGCACGGCCGAAGATCTGGCCAACGAGCTGCAGCTGCAGGAAAGCCTGAATGTGGTCTACAACACGCTGGAAAGCACCATCAAGGCCATGGACGATGTGCCCGGCCTGATGAGCACCTTCTCCAATGCACTGGGCAGCTACTCTAAGCAGCAGCTGGATGCTTACATGCAGTTTACCGAAGCACGCGAGATGCTGCGGGATTACGAAGAACAGCTGCAGGACGCCCGCGACCAGTATGAGGAAGCCAAAACCAAGGCGCTGGAGATGTCGGACGTCTCCAAGCAGCTGGACATTGACACGCTGGCGAACCTCATCTATGCGCAGAACTTCTCCATGCCGGCCGGCTATGTGCAGGATGCGGACAGCAACTCCTGGCTGCTGAAGGTCGGTGAGGAATACGACAGTGTGGACGATATCTCCGGCGCATTGCTGCTGCATGTGGAAGGCTTTGGCGATGTGCGCCTGTCCGATGTGGCGGATGTGGAAGTTATCGACAATGCCGAGGCCAGTTACACCCGCCTGAACGGCGAGCGCGCAGCCGTGCTGCAGATCTACAAGAACGATACCGCCAGCGCCAGCGACGTGTCCGACAACTGTCTGGAAGCGTTCAGTGAGCTGGAGGCCCAGTACGACGGCCTGCACATTGTGGTGCTGTCCAACCAGGGCAACTATATCACCATCATCATCAAGAGCATCCTCACCAGTATGCTGGTGGGTGCCGCACTGGCCATTATTGTGCTGGCCATCTTCCTGAAGGACCTCAAGCCTACGCTGGTCGTCGGCATCAGCATCCCGCTGTCTGTGCTGTTCGCGGTGGTGCTCATGTACTTCACCGGCCTGGATATGAACGTCATGACGCTGGCAGGCCTGTCGCTGGGCATTGGTATGCTGGTGGATAACTCGGTCGTTGTCATCGAGAACATCTACCGCCTGCGCAGCCGCGGCGTGCCGGCCGCACGTGCGGCTGTGCAGGGCACAAAGCAGGTAGGCATGTCGGTCGTGGCCTCTACCCTCACCTCGGTGTGCGTCTTCCTGCCGGTGGTGTTCTCTTCCAGCATCGTGCGCAGCCTGCTGCAGCCCATGTCCATGTGCATCGGCTACTGCCTGGCGGCGTCCCTCATCGTGGCTGTCACGGTGGTCCCGGCGGCAGCCTCTACCGTGCTGAAAAAGGCCGAGCCGAAGCGGCTGGGCTGGTTTGAAAAGATCCAGAATGCTTATGGTCATAGCCTGGAATGGTGCCTGCAGCACCGCGCACTGCCGCTGATCGCCGCCATTGCACTGCTGGCGTTCAGTGCCTGGCAGGTGGCCTCCATGGGCATTGAACTGCTGCCCACCATTACCAGCAACGAAGCTTCTATCACCGTTTCCACCGCCGAAGGCCTGAGCAAGGAGGATTCCTATGCGGTGGCCGGCAAGGTCGTGGAAGCCGTGATGGGTGTGGACAATGTGGAAGAAGTGGGCATTACCACGGATACCCGTGTGGCCGGCATGGACATCGGCCAGCTGGGCCTGCCCTCCACCATTACTGATCTGCTGAGCGCGGCCAACAGCTACGGCACCTACAAGGTGAACGTCATGCTGAAAGAGGACCTCTCCTCTTCTCAGATCGAGACAGCCCGCCAGGCCATGGAAGATGCCGTGGCTACGGTGGATAACTGCACGGCGACTGTGGAGATCGCCGGAATGCAGGAGCTGACCAGCCAGCTGGCCAGCGGCCTGTCCGTCAAGATCTACGGTGCAGATGCCAACACCCTGACCGAGCTGTCGGAGAAGGTCGTGGATATCGTCAACGACACCGAGGGCTTTGCCAATGCGACCAACGGCCTGGGTGCAGGCGATGCCACCATCAACCTGCAGATCGACCGCGACAAGGTGCGTGCCTACGGCCTGACCGTGGCGCAGGTCTACCAGCAGATTGCGGCCAAGCTGACCACCACTACCACGGCCCAGACTCCGGTCACCATTGACGGCACCACCATGAACGTCCAGATCACGGACAACCTTGACCCCGTGACCAAGGAAAACATGATGGATATGACCTTTGAGACCAGCGTCATGTCAGCGGACGGCACCACGGCCACCGGCACCTGCACGCTGGCCGATATCGCCACCTGGACCACTGGCAGCGCACCGGATTCCATCACCAGCGAGAACCAGACCGAGTACGTGACCGTAACGGCGGATACGCTGGATGGCTACAACACCACCGTGCAGGCCCGCGAGCTGCAGAAGAAACTGGATGAGTTTGCAGCCAGCAGCGAGATGCCGGAGGGCTGCAGCTTCTCCATGGGCGGCGAGAGCGAGACCGTGGACTTCATGGTCAAGGAGATGGTCCAGTGGATGGCCCTGGCCCTGCCCTTCGTCTACCTCGTTATGGTGGCGCAGTTCCAGAGCCTGCTCTCCCCCTTCATCGTGCTGTTCACGGTGCCGCTGGCCTTTACCGGCGGCCTGCTGGGCCTGATGTTCACCGGCCAGCAGCTGACCATGATCTCCCTGATGGGCTTCATCGTGCTGATGGGCACCGTCGTCAACAACGGCATCGTCTTTGTGGACTACGCCAACCAGCTGCGCATGGGTGGTCTGGAGCGCCGCGCTGCGCTGGTAGCCACCGGCAAGACCCGTATGCGCCCCATCCTGATGACCACCCTGACCACCGTGCTGGCCATGCTGCAGATGGTGTTCAGCGATGATATGGCAAGCCAGCTCATGAGCGGCATGGCCATCGTCATCATCTGCGGCCTGAGCTACGCCACCCTGATGACCCTGTATATCGTGCCCATCCTGTACGATATCCTGTTCCGGAAGCCGCCGCTGAACGTGGATGTCGGCAGTGACGACGACCTGGATGATATCCCGGATGACGCTGCCGAATTCATTGCAGCGCAGGGCACTGCACAGGCATAAAACTGAATCATAGAACAATGGGCTGTTGCAAAACTCCTTCCGACATCGCTGACGCGATGCCACCTCCCTCTCAGAGGGAGGCTTCACAGCTGACCGTCACGTTCAGGCTCCCTCCCTGAGGGAGCTGGCGCGGCGAAGCCGTGACGGAGGGAGTTGTTGCAGCAGCTCTTTTTTGCGTCCGCGTTTTTCTGCACTCTTCATGAAATTCACAAAAAATCCCTCGAAAAATTGGATGCAAATTCTAAAACGTTTCCTACACAGACATGCAAAACTGTGATATAATCATAAATACAGTAGAAATACGGGGGCGGTCTGCCCTGCCGTATCTCCAAAAATTCCTGAGGAGGCGAGGTCCAATGGCACAGATCCGCTCAAAGCCCTTCGGTGTGACCAAGGAGGGCGCTAATGTCACCGAATACATCCTTTCCAACTCCGGGGGATTTTCGGTCAGCGTGCTGGACTACGGCTGTGTGATCAAAAACATCATCGTCCCGGCCAAAAACGGCCCGGTGGACGTGGTCGTGGGGCACGACACCATGGCGGACTACGAGAATGATTTCACGTCCCCCAGCAGCACCTGCTGCGGTGCATTTGTGGGCCGCTATGCCAACCGCATCGAAAATGCGACCTTCAGTGTGGGCGGGCGCACCTACCAGCTGGAAGCCAACAGCGGCCCGAACCACCTGCACGGCTGCTTCAACCGCAAGCTGTACCGGGTCAAGTCCTTCGGGGATACGCTGCTGATGGAGGCAGAAAGCCCGGACGGCGAGGATGGCTTCCCTGGCAACCTCAAGATCGCGGTGCGCTATACGCTCACCGAAGATAATACCTTCCGCATGGATTACCGTGTATCTTCCGATGCGGATACCATCCTCAACCTGACCAACCACAGCTATTTCAATCTGGATGGTGAGGGCGATGTGCTCAACCAGAAGCTGCGCATCTACGCTTCCCGCTATCTGGAAGGCAACAACCAGACCTGCCCCACCGGCAGCATCCTGCCTGTGGCCGGCACGCCTATGGATTTCACCGCCGGCAAGCTCATTGGCAAGGAAATCGACTCCGGCTACTACCAGACCACCATGGTGGGCGGCGGCTACGACCACTGCTATGTCATTGACCGGGACCGAGGCTCCAGCCAGAGCATCTGCGCCTGGGCCACCAGCGAAAAGACCGGCATCAGCATGAAGCTGTACACCACCCAGCCGGGCATCCAGCTGTACACGGCCAACTGGCTGCAGGACTGCCCCACCCCGGGCAAGGGCGGCAAGCCGATGCAGAAATACGGCGGCTTTGCGCTGGAGACGCAGCACTTCCCGTGCAGCCCGTCTCATCCGGAGTTTCCCAGCACTGTGCTGCGCGCGGGCAAAGTGTTCCGCGCCACCACCACCCTGCGCTTCTTCACCGGCAAGCAGTGCGGGAAATTGTAAGCGAAACCGAAAAAAAGCTCCTGTCCGTTCGGGCAGGAGCTTTTTTGGGTGGATTTTTCTTTCTCCCATTTGCACAAATTGCCCCTTCTCTCCATAAACACAAAATGAAAAATATCTGTAAATCAATCGGATGCAAAATAATAAGCAACAAAAATACATGTATATAAAAAACGCATCCCTTGATTCTGCGGGCAAAACGCGGTATCCTTTAGGCAGACCGGGGCGCACCCGGCAGCAACTGTACAAATGACGAGTGAGAGAGGGATCCGCTATGGCAATTTTGGTTTCCGGCGGCGCCGGTTATATCGGCAGCCACACCTGCATTGAACTTCTGAACGCTGGCTACGACGTCGTGGTCGCAGATAATTACTACAATGCTTCTCCGGTCGTGCTGGACCGCGTCAAGCAAATCACCGGCAAGGACTTCCGCTTCTACCAGGCAGATATGACCAAGCACGAGGACGTGGAGAAGATCTTCACCGAGTGCCCGGACATCACAGCTGTCATTCAGTTCGCCGCCTATAAGGCTGTAGGCGAGAGCGTATCCAAGCCCATTGAATACTACTACAACAACCTCAACTGCACCCTGGTCATTCTGGACGTGATGCGCAGACACAACTGCAAGAACTTCGTGTTCAGCTCTTCCGCTACCGTTTACGGCGACCCCGCCAGTGTGCCTATCACCGAGGATTTCCCGGTCGGTGCCACCACCAACCCCTACGGCACCACCAAAGCCATGACCGAGCGCATCCTGCAGGATGTCTGCAAGGCAGACCCCAGCCTGAATGTGGCACTGCTGCGTTACTTCAACCCCATCGGTGCCCACAAGTCCGGCCTTATTGGTGAGGACCCCAACGGCATCCCCAACAACCTGATGCCCTACATCGCCAAGGTGGCTGTCGGCAAGCTGGAAAAAGTCCACGTCTTTGGCAATGACTACCCCACCCCGGACGGCACCGGCGTGCGCGATTACATCCATGTGGTGGATCTGGCCCGCGGCCATGTCTGCGCCATCCGCAAGCTGGAGACCAACTGCGGCCTCTTCATCTGCAACCTGGGCACTGGCAAGGGCTACAGCGTGCTGGAAGTCATCCACGCCTTTGAGAAGGCCTGCGGCAAGAAGATCCCCTACGTCATTGAGGCACGCCGCCCCGGCGATATCGCCGAGTGCTATGCCGACCCCACCAAGGCCAAGAACGAGCTGGGCTGGGTGGCACAGTACGGCATTGAGGAAATGTGCGCCGACAGCTGGAACTGGCAGCTGAAGAACCCGGATGGCTACCATACTGCACAGTAAGGCGGAATACGATTCATAAAACGGCAGCGCCGTGCATTCTCTGGAAAGAGTGTGCACGGCGCTTTTTGATGCAGACGGTGTGGAAGAAGCGGGGCGTTCTATTGACAAAAAACGCAAGTTAGCCTATAGTACTAGTGTTAACACGAGCTAACAATGTGCGCTTTGCACCAAAGAGGGACAATAGAAATGACATTGAATGAACTGGCCGTCGGCAAGCGGGCTGTGGTGGAAACGGTGGGCGGCACCGGAGCACTGCGACAGCATTTTCTGGATATGGGCCTCATTCCGGGGGCGGAAGTTACGCTGGTCAAGCTGGCCCCGATGGGCGACCCCATGGAGCTGCGCATCCATGGCTATGAGCTGACCCTTCGGCTGGAAGATGCAGCCCACATCAGCATTCTGCCGCTGGATGCACCGGAAAAGGCGGCCCATGTTCGGCCGGATGAAAAAATGGTGGAACACCCGGGCCTGGGCGAGGGTGGCAAGTACCACATCAAAAAGGGAGAGCATCCCCTGCCGGAGGGAAAGACTCTGACCTTTGCCCTGGCCGGAAATCAGAACTGCGGCAAGACCACCCTGTTCAACCAGCTTACCGGTTCCAACCAGCATGTGGGCAATTTCCCGGGTGTGACGGTGGACCGCAAGAGCGGTGCCATCAAAGGGCACCCGGAAACGGAGGTCACTGACCTGCCGGGCATCTACTCCATGTCGCCCTATTCCAGCGAGGAGATCGTCACCCGGCAGTTCATCATTGGAGAAAAGCCAACCGGTATCATCAACATCGTGGATGCCACCAACATTGAGCGCAATCTCTATCTGACTATGCAGCTTATGGAGCTGGATACGCCCATGGTGCTGGCATTGAATATGATGGACGAAATGCGCGGCAACGGCGGTACCGTGTACATCAATAAAATGGAGGCTATGCTGGGCATTCCGGTCATTCCCATCTCGGCGGCCAAAAATGAAGGCGTGGATGAACTGGTAGACCATGCGGTGCATGTGGCAAAGTATCAGGAGCGGCCGGGCCGGATGGATTTCTGCAGTGAGGATGATCACGGCGGTGCGGTGCACCGTTGCATCCATGGCATCTTCCATCTCATCGAAGACCATGCCAGAGCAGCGGGCATTCCGGTGCGCTTTGCAGCAACCAAACTGGTGGAGGGTGACCAGCGCATTGAAGAGGCTCTGAAGCTGGACCAGAACGAAAAGGAAATGATCGAGCACATCATTGTGCAGATGGAGCAGGAACGCGGGCTGGACCGTGCTGCGGCCATTGCCGATATGCGGTTTTCCTTCATTCAGGAACTGGTGGCGCAGACGGTAGTCAAACCGCATGAAAGCAAGGAGCAGCTGCGCTCCAACAAGATCGACAAGTTCCTCACCGGCAAGTATACGGCCATCCCGGCGTTTATAGGAATCATGGCGCTGGTGTTTTATCTTACCTTCAACGTCATCGGCCTGTTTTTCCAGAATCTGCTGGCGGCAGGGATCGACGCCCTGACCAATCTTGTGGATGCTGCCCTGACCAGTTGGAATGTCAATGCGGCGGTGCACTCTCTGGTGATAGATGGCATCTTTACCGGTGTGGGCAGTGTTCTGAGCTTTCTGCCCATCATTGTGGTGCTGTTCTTCTTCCTCTCCATGCTGGAAGACACCGGCTATATGGCACGCGTGGCATTTGTCATGGATAAACTGCTGCGCCGCATAGGCCTGTCCGGCCGCAGCATCGTGCCCATGCTGATCGGGTTTGGCTGCACGGTGCCCGGTGTGATGGCCAGCCGCACTCTGCCCTCGGAGCGGGACCGTAAGATGACCATTCTGCTCACCCCGTTTATGAGCTGCTCGGCCAAACTGCCCATCTACAGCCTGTTTGCAACGGCGTTTTTTCCACAGTATGCAGGACTTGTCATGGTGCTGCTGTACTTTGGCGGCATTGTGGCAGGGGTGCTGGCAGCATTGCTGCTCAAGAGCACTGTGTTCAAAGGGGAGGCTGTGCCCTTTGTGATGGAACTGCCCAACTACCGCTTGCCGGGCCTGAAAAATGTGGCGCAGCTGTTGTGGGAAAAGGCACGCGATTTTTTGCAGAAGGCCTTTACTGTGATTTTTGCGGCGACCATCATTATCTGGTTCCTGCAGAATTTTGATCTGCAACTCAGCCTGACGGCAGACCCGCAGCACAGCATTCTGGCCCGCATTGCAGGGGACATTGCGCCGCTGTTTGCCCCGCTGGGCTTTGCAGACTGGAGGGTATCCACTGCGCTGATCACTGGATTTATGGCAAAGGAAAGTGTGGTCTCCACCCTGACCATCCTGTTTGGTTCCACCGCTGCGCTGGCTGCAGCTCTGACTCCGGCACAGGCAGCGCCCCTGCTGGTGTTCTGCCTGCTGTATACACCCTGCATTGCAGCAGTGGCGGCCGTCAAGCGGGAACTGGGCGGCAGATGGGCCGCCATCATGGTGCTCAATCAGTGCGTCATAGCATGGGTCTGTGCCTTGCTGGTGCGTTTTGCGGCGCTGCTGTTTTTCTGAGAATAAACCGGTGCAATGAAAAATCTCCCGTTCGGAAGAACGGGAGATTTTTTATCTGTCAGGCTGAAATGTACTTAGAGCGCCACAAAGCAGAAGTTCTTGGCGTTCGCAAAATCGTGGCTGTCCTGCAGCAGTTCCAGCAGGAACAGCTCGTCCTCGGCGATGCGGCCCACCAGGTTGCGCTGGCCGTCCACGGCCATATCCTGCAGGATGATCTGCACTTCGCCGCGGTAGTGCTTCAGATTGTCGTTGACGATGACCACATCGCCGCGGTGGAACATCTTCTGGCAGGTGCGGCGGCACGGGATCTCCTTGCGGCCATAGAGTATCCGGGTCCAGCGGGAGCGCAGCATGTATTCGCTGCTGTCCGGGGAGACGCTGTGCACCGGGTACTGCAGAATGATCTCCTGCTCGGTGGCGTTCAGGCCGGCAACCAGCTCTACATCTAGCGGGATGCGCTTCAGGTCGCCGTGCGGCAGGAAGTCTGCAATGAAAGCAAAAGACGGATCCAGACCTTCCAGGCGGGGCACATTGGTGTAAACATGCTGCATGACCTCGGCGACCGAGCGCAGCTCCTCGTCGGTGGCAAAGGCATCGCCGATGTAGATCTCGTCAATGTTGGGCAGTGCTTGACCTGCAGCGCAATGGGCAGAGTGCGGTCCATCTCCATAGTGGGAAGACCGTCCGAGACAGGCCACGGGCCGTGGGTGCCGGGCTGGGTGCTGGTGACGAAGATGCCGCTGCCGACGCCCAGTTTCTGGCAGGTGCTGTTCAGCTCCCGCACGGCGCGGCTGCTGATGCCGGTGTAGCGCTGGGGATAGAAATTGTGCACGGCTGTAATGCGCTTGGGGTCTGCGCCGTTCTCAATGGCCTTTGCGATGGCGTCCGGCATGGCGCTGGACATTTCAATGCCAATGCCCTGCTGGTTGTTGATGAGGGCAGCGTCGCGCTCATCCCGGAAGCAGAAATCTATGCGCAGGATATCAATGCCCATTTCACGGAACAGCGAGAGGTCTTCCGGAGTGGCACCATACTTCTGGAAAAAGCCGGAGTTGCAGTCACCGGAGACTTTCATGCCGTAGGTGTGGGCAATGTCGGTCAGCTTTTTGAAGTAGGCGACTACCTCTTCCCGCGTGCCGTTCACCGAGAACAGACTGGTGAACACATTCTCAAAGCCGTAGCCGGAGGCAGTTTTCAGGTAGTGGTCGATCTGTTCCGTAGTCTCCTGTTCCGGGTACAGGGAAACGCCGAGTTTTACTTTTTTCATTGTGCAGTTGCTCCTTTGCATCAGATGGCTGCCAAAAGAAAAGCGATAAAACGCCGCGAGAATTTCTCGTTGGAAACGGACGCCTTATCGCCGGAATGTATGGCAGGAAATAGTACCATTATGGTAGCATCCGGGCGGGAACAAAGTCAAGCCGCTGCTGGAAGTTTGGCATAATGGCAGGAAAACAGAGCTCCGCTTTGTGCAGCTTTACAAGGAAAGCCGCCCGGCGGTGCCGGAGACTGCAGGCTCGCGCCCTTTGGCAGAATGCTCTTTCTGGTAGGCAAGGAACTGGACATATTCCTCCACCTTGCGGACGTCCTCCTGCGTGAAATCAGCCGGGCAATGCACGGTGTGTTCTTCCCGGTCATACGGCAGGGGCTCCCGGATCAGCCCCAGCAGATAATCCAGCGAAACATTGAAGATTTGTGCGATGCGCACCTTGGTCGCATCGTCGGGCATGCTGCGGCCCCGCTCATAGGCAGAGATAGTCAGCGGCGAGAAGGAAAGCTCCGCCGCCAGGTCTGCCTGTGTCATGCCATGGTCTTTTCGCAGCTCGCGCAGTAATTCACCAAACATGCTGAAGCCCTCCCGCTCTTTTCTGGAATAGACAAAGTATAGCGCGTTCCGGAAGGGCATGTGTCGAAATTTGTCGAATTTGCTGTTTTCACTTGACAAACTATTGCAATATGTATAGTTTTAAAGAAGAAACTATGATGGTTCTACATAGAACAAGTGAAAAACAATGGGAGGAATTCCAGATGAAAAACAAAATTTCCCGCCGGTCGTTCCTGCAGGGCATCGGTGCCGGTGCTGCCGGGCTGACAGCCGCCATGGCGCTCGGTACGCCGGCATTTGCGGCATGGCCGTTCCAGACTGCGGCAGAGGAACCGTCCAAGTACCCGAAAAAAGCCCTGTTCATCGGCAACTCGCTGCTGTACGGGTTCGGTTCCTTTGGCATGTGCGCTTCCAGTGCAGAACATGACTACTACTACCATGTGACCAGCTATCTGAAAGCGCAGGAGCCGAAGTTCACGGCAGACCGTGCTTTTGGTGTGCCGCTGGAAAAGGCGGAGAATGACGCCGCACAGGATGATGCCTATAACAAGATCGCAAACAAGCTGAGCAGCGACCTGGAGCTGGTGGTGGTGCAGCTGAGCGACAACACCAACAACGATAATTCCATTGCCTACCTCAAGAATGGCGGTGCCAAGCGTTTGCTGACCAGGCTGCATGCAGCCTGCCCCAAGGCAACCATCGCCTGGGTGGCGGCATGGTATTCTTCGCAGGAGAAGCAGGAAGCCATCCGTCAGGCATGCGAGGAGACCGGCAGCGTCTTTGTGGACATCTCCGACCTGCGCACGGGTGAGAACCGCGGTGCCATGGGCAATGTCATTACCTATCCGGACGGCAGCACCTCGGTGGTGACGGATGCCGGTGCCGCCGGGCACCCGGGTGACCTGGGCATGCTGCGCATTGCAGAGCGAATCTGCTATACCCTGGGCTATACGGACGCGGAGACTGCGCTGGAAGGCTGAAAACAAAACCAATGAACCGCAAAGAACGGTGCACAGATCGCTGTGCACCGTTCTTTTTTCCGCAGGAGCCTTGACAAGGCGATGCTTCTGCACTATAATACTTCAAAAATGAACAATTCAAAAAGAGAATGAAGGAGTTTGCACGATGCGAGAAGTAAACCCCAGTATCGAGTTTGCAAATAAAACCGGGCTTGCCTACAGTGCGGCCTGCAAGCCGCTGTGCCAGGAACTGGGCCTGCCCCAGACGGCATTTGATATCCTGATGTTTCTGGCCAACAACCCGGCCTACAAGACGGCCAGCGACATCGTGGAGGTGCGCCACATCAAGGCGAACCTGGTCTCAGTGAATGTGGAAAAACTGGTGCACGAGGGCCTGCTGGAGCGCTGCCCGGTGCCGGATGACCGCCGCAAGACTGAGCTGCTCTGCACTGAAAAAGCGCAGCCGATCATCCGGCGCGGCCGGGCAATGCAGGAGGCTTTTGTCCAGAGCCTGTTTGCAGGCATTGATGAGACACAGAAAAATGCGTTTTATCGGACAATGGAGCAGATGAGCGCCAATCTGGAAAAAATTCTGGAGGGAACCAAAGGACTATGAGCATTCTGTTTACAATTTTAGTCACCTTTTTTGCCGGCATGGGGGCCGGCCTTGGCACCGGCTTTGCCGGCATGAGCGCAGCGGCTGTCATCAGCCCGATGCTGATCACCTTCCTGCACATGGACCCCTATATGGCGGTGGGCATTGCCCTTTCGTCGGACGTGCTGGCCAGTGCAGTGTCCGCCTATACCTATCATAAGAACAAGAATCTGGACATCAAAAACGGCCTGATCATGATGGCCAGCGTGCTGGTGTTCACGGTGGTGGGCAGCTGGGTGGCCAGCAAGGTGTCCTCCGCTACCATGGGCAGCTTCTCGGTGTTCATGACCTTCCTGCTGGGCATCAAGTTCATTGTCCGCCCGGTCATGACCACGAAGGAGGCCATGCAGGGCGTCAGCGCCAAAAAGCGCGCTATCCAGTCGGTGGTGTGCGGAATGCTCATCGGTTTCATCTGCGGCTTCGTCGGCGCGGGCGGCGGCATGATGATGCTGCTCATCCTCACCAGTGTGCTGGGCTATGAGCTGAAAACGGCAGTGGGCACCAGCGTGTTCATCATGACCTTCACGGCCCTGACCGGCGCTGTCTCCCACTTCATGATCGGCGGCGCGCCGGAATGGGATGTCTGGGTGCTGTGCGTGATGTTCACCCTGCTGTGGGCCCGCATTGCGGCTGTGTTTGCCAATAAGGCAGACCCCAAGACCCTGAATCGTGCGACCGGCGTGGTGCTGGTGGTGCTGGGTGTTGTGATCATGGGCTTCAACCTGCTGGCATAACATCATAATGAAAAAAGGAATGCCCTGTGCATCTGCACAGGGCATTCCTTTTTTATAAAGATTCGTTGAATTTACTTGGTCTGGGGGGCGCCGGTCTTCTCCTCAATGGTGGAGTGCTCAATGACCCAGTCTGCAGCGCGGTGAATGCCCTCGGTACGCTTTATAGAGGCGATGTCGGCCTTGGCACGAACCTCTTCCAGCGTCTTCTTGGCGCGGCGGGCGCGGTCTTCCAGGATCTTCTCGATGTCTTCATCCGACGGCATCAGGTTCTCCTGCTGTGCAATCTGCAGCAGAGCCATGCGGGCGCGGGTGGTCTTCTCGGCACCGGTGTGCAGCATGACAGTAAAACTCTCGCGGGTCTGGTGAATCTGGCTCAGATAGCTGTTCAGGCTCATGCGTTGCATCTGCAGCTGCTGCTGAACATTCTGCATCTGCTGCTGGTACGCATTCTCGATCAGCATACTGGGGATCTCGCCCTCGGTAGCCTCGGCCAGCTTTTCCAGCACCTGATCCTTGGCACGGTTCATGGCACCGCCATGACGGCCGTCGAACAGCTGCTTGCGGACGACTTCACGGTACTCTTCCATGGTGTCCACCTTGCCGACCTTCTTGGCAAAGTCGCTGTTCAGGGCGGGCAGCTGCTTGACGCAGACATCGTGCAGCTTGATCTTGAACACGGCGGGCTTGCCGGCCAGATCCCGTGCCGAATAGTTTGCCGGGAAGGTGACGTTGACTTCAAACTCATCGCCAGCCTGGTGGCCGATGATGCCATCCTCAAAGCCGGGGATCATGCGGCCGCTGCCCAGCTGAACGGACTGGTTCTGTGCGGAACCGTTCTTGAGCGGGGCACCGTCCATAAAGCCCTCGAAGTCCATGTGTACCACATTGCCCTTGACGGCCGGGCCCTTGTGCGGCACCAGCTCGGCAGCAGCATGGCGGCGGCGCTCCAGCACGGCGTCCACTTCCTTGTCGGTGACGGCCGGGGTGACGCATTCCACCACAAAGCCGGTGGTCTGGGTCAGGGTCAGATCGGGGCGCAGCACCGTGGTAGCGGTGGCGACAAAGCCCTCGTCCTTCTTGACGCTCACCAGGTCATACACCGGCTCGTCCACAGCTTCAAAGCCGTGCTCAGCCAGAGCAGCCTCGTACAGGGCCGGAACATCACGGTCCATCAGGTCGTTGATGGCATCATACCAGAAAGTGTGCTCGCCGCGGTCCGCCTCGATCTGTGCACGGTCAGCTTCGCCCTTGGCAAAGCCCTTGATCGTATAAGAGGCGCGGGTGCGCTCATACACCGCATTGGAAGCGGTTTCCAGCTCTTCGGCAGTGGCGCTGAAGGTCATTTTGCAGACACTCTTTTCAGGAGTTTCCACGCTTACCAGTTTCATAGGATTTACCCTCCGTGTCGCCCTTATGCAGAGAAAAATCAGCCTCGGGCTGACACCCTGTGTCCCTGCAAGGGTCCATTTTCAAACATATAGTAAAGTTATTATAGCACAAGAACGGCAAAAGCGGTATAATAAAAATCATAAAAAGTGCTGATTCGGCACTTTTTGCTCCGCTGCGCGGCGGCGGATGGGAAAATGGCGGCACTGCAGCCGCCTGTAGAGGGAAAAATCCAGCACGAAGGGAAGGCGTAACACCATGCGATTGTTCGATGTTCTTGGTCCGGTCATGATCGGGCCGTCCTCCAGCCATACGGCGGGTGCTGCCCGGATCGGCTATACGGCCCAGAAGCTTCTGGGCGAGATTCCGGCAAAGGCGGATATCGGCCTTTATGGCAGCTTTGCTACCACCGGCAAGGGTCACGGTACGGATCGGGCACTGGTGGCCGGTCTGCTGGGCCTGCGCCCGGATGATCCCCGCCTGCCGGACAGTTTTGCGCTGGCCCGGGAGCAGGGGATGGAGTTCACCATCCACCCGGTGGAGCTGCGGGAAGCGCACCCCAATACGGCGGTGCTCACCCTGACCAGCCGCACCGGGCGGGAGCTCTCCCTCAAGGCAGCGTCCGTGGGCGGAGGCCGCATCCGGGTCATGGAGATCGACGGGGTGCCCGCCGACTTTGGCGGCGACAGCAATACCCTGATCATTCATAATGAGGATACCCCCGGCTGCATTGCTGAGGTGACCATGTCGCTGGCGCTGCGGCGCATCAACATTGCGTCCATGCAGGTGTTCCGGGCGGCAGCGGGCCGTTATGCGGTCATGGTGCTGGAGTGCGACTCCCATATCCCCCGCAATCTGGAACAGCAGCTGGCCGTGATGCCGGGCCTGCTCAAGGTCACCTGCCTGAATGTGGATGAGCCGGAAGAGATGGAGGAGTGAGCCATGTCCTTTTTGTCCTGTGAAGAAATGCTGGCCGCAGCCCGCAGCCAGAATGGGTCGCTGGCAGAAGCCATTCTGCAGAGTGACCTGGCCGAGAGCCGCCTGACTGAGGAACACAGCCGGGCGGCCATGCACCACCTCTGGCAGGTGATGCAAGCCACCAGCCAGGAATATGACCCGGCCCAGCGCAGCCGCAGCGGCCTGTCCGGCGGCGATGCTGCCAAAGTAGAGCAGGCTCACGCAGAGGGGAAGCTGCTGGGCGGGGATTATCTGGCCGCTGTTACGGCCGAGGCGCTGAAAACGGCAGAGTGCAACGCCTGCATGAAGCGCATTGTCGCGGCCCCCACAGCAGGCAGCTGCGGTGTGCTCCCGGCAGTGCTGCTTCCGCTGGCCCGCGCCGGTGAGGCGGACGAGGACGCCATCTGCGATGCGCTGTACGTGGCCGCCGGCTTCGGGCAGGTCATTGCTGCCCGTGCCACGCTGGCTGGTGCAGAGGGCGGCTGTCAGGCTGAGGTGGGTGCTGCCAGTGCCATGGCCGCAGCCGCTCTGTGCAGCCTGAAGGAAGGTACACCGGAGCAGTGCGCCGCAGCCGCAGCCATGGCACTGGGCAACCTGCTGGGCCTTGTGTGCGACCCGGTGGCGGGCCTGGTGGAGGTGCCCTGTGTCAAGCGCAATGTAGTGGGTGCGGTGAACGCCGTCTCCTGCGCCAACATGGCCCTGGCCGGGGTAGACTATGCCATCCCCTGCGATGAGGTCATCGACGCCATGGGGCGCGTGGGCAGCCTGCTCTCCCCTGACCTGCGCGAGACCGGCCGGGGCGGACTGGCTGCTACGCCGACCGGCGTTAAGATCGCGCAGAGCCTTGCCGAAGAACCGTGACGGGCGGAAGAGACTGCAAAAACGGCGCATGAGCGCAGAAAAGAATGTCTTTTTCAAAAAAGTCAAAAAGAATTTAAAAAAACTGTTGACAAAACCGGCCCTGAGTGATAAAATACATCATGTTCCGACCGGAACGTATGCGTTGGTAGCTCAGCTGGATAGAGTGACTGA
>ERZ808240.2750-NODE-2750-length-18494-cov-6.973263_pt1 | contig 18494 bp, 15 predicted proteins | sample MGYA00521084_ERZ808240 | MGnify/ENA primary metagenome ERZ808240 (study PRJEB31516, sample SAMN03275571) | gut metagenome | biome: mammalia-associated habitat; material: feces | host: Papio cynocephalus | place: Kenya | collected 2012-08-06 ... | reverse complement strand
GCATGCAGACGTCTGACCTCCACATCCATGCACAATATGATCCGACGCGATCACAGCGCATATGCACTTGGTCTGCAGGGACCTGATCTGTTTTTTTACTATCTTCCCTCTTACCTGATGCATCGAAAAAATATTGGAGATCTGGCACATCGCAAGGATACTGGCCAGTTCTTTGCCAATCTGCTGCAAAGCCGCAAACTTTTTGCAGGAAAAAAACATTCCCTCTCTATTGCAGACGCTTACATCTGTGGATTTATGGGCCATTACACACTGGATTGTACGATTCATCCCTATGTATATGCATTTACAGGCTATAATGCCCAGACCCCACCTTCCAATACGGAATATTTTGGTCAACATGCTTATTTCGAAACGGAACTCGATTCCGAACTTTTATATGAGAAAAAGCATCTGTATCCTTCCCAGTTTCATCAGAACGCAACGATTCGTCTGACGACGCTCCAGCGGAAAGTCATTGTGCGAATGCTGTGTTACGCATACCGGAACACCTATCCGGATATTTCCGTAAGTGAACTTTTCCTGAGCGGTGCACCATTCTGGATGAAACTTGGAACCCATTTACTGAATGATCCAAGCGGACAAAAGAAAGTCTTATCCCGTCTCATCGAGAAAATTTTCCTTGGACGTGCTTTTTTATCACCGATGGTTGCCAGCGATTATTATCGTTTTATAAAAGATCCGATGAATCTGCACCACCGCGTCTGGATTCATCCATGGACAAAGAAATCTTCCACGGCTTCTTTTCCAGAGCTTTATGATCAGGCTGAAAAAATTTATCATCAACGTCTGGTCCAATACGCGCATCTGCAGCACTCTGGTTTTCCGCAAAAAGAAACCGCACGCTTTCTATCCGCGTACGGTAATCTTTCGTTTCTGAGTGGTCTGCCTTGTGATGAATAAAAGAGTTTCTTCCTATTATATAAGAGACATATGATTATAATATAATCTGATTTTGGAAATCCGCAATCTGCTGACAGATAATTTCCATCAAACGCGTGCGTGCTTCCACGCTTGCCCAGCCAATATGAGGAGTGATAATCAGCTTTTCGCTGTCTTTGATTTTGCGAAGCGGATTATCCTTCCGCATTGGTTCTGCGGAAAGGACATCCAGCCCCGCACCCGCGATTTCTCCGGCCTCAAGCGCATCCGCCAGATCCTGTTCCACAACAATCGGTCCTCGTCCAAGATTCAAAAAAACCGCAGATGATTTCATTTCCCGAAAAGCGTCCCGATTCATGAGTCCCCGCGTATTTTTATCAAGAGGTGCATGAACAGAAACAATATCTGATTGTTCCAACAACGCATCAAATTCCACACGTTCATATCCCTGCTGTGAGTTTTTCCCTGATGTGGAATAATAGATCACCCTGCACCCGAATGCTTTTGCAATATCTGCCACACGTCTCCCGATATTTCCCAGACCAATGATTCCCCAGGTTTTTCCGCTCAGCTCATGGAACCGTTTTTCAAAATGGGTAAACATAACATCTCCCACATATTTCTCCGATTTGACATACTGATCATAATACGCAAGCTTTTCCCAAAGATAAAACAGCATGGCAAACGTATGCTGGGCTACGCTTTCTGTGGAGTATCCTGCGACGTTGCGCCACTCTATGCCACGGCTTTTTAAATATTCCTTATCCAGATTGTTTGTTCCCGTTGCCGTCACACAGACAAGTTTCAGGTTTTTTGCTTTTCCAATCGAATGCTCATTAAGCTCCACTTTGTTTAACACGATCACGTCTGCATCCACGGTCCGCTCCAAAGCTTCTTCTGTGGTGGAAAAATTATATGTTACCACTTCGCCCAGTTTTTCAAACGCAGACAGATCAATATCATCTCCAATTGTTTTTGCATCCAAAAATACGATTTTCATTTTATCCTCCTACCCTGTTCTGATTCCAAAAGAAAAAGAGGCTGCCTTTTCTAACATCCTCTTCCCCTTTACATCCTGTATTTATATCTATGCAATCGAAAATGCATAGACCGTTTTTGTATCATATGATTTTCCGGCTTCTGTCAATGGTGTTGTAAAATTTGGCTCATTGATGGAATTTGGAAAATACTGTGTTTCCAGACAAAAAGCATCCCGATCTTTACAAATGGCTCCGCCTTGCACTTTTTGTCCCTGAATGAAATTCGCTGTGTAAAGCTGCATCCCGATACAATCTGTAATTACATCCATCTTTATGCCACTCTTTGTACTGTATGCGGTGGCAATCTTTTCAAGCCCGGCCCGCTCCTTATCCAGAACAAAATTATGATCGTATCCATGGCCGTAAGAAAGCTGATCATTTGCCTGCTCAATATCTCTGCCCATCGGCTTTGCTTCCCGGAAATCAAATGGTGTTCCTTCTACCGAAGCAATCTCACCGGTCGGAATGGATTTTGCATCAATGACCGGTGTGTAATGAGACGCGCGGATCTGCAGAATCTGTTCCATCGCACTGCCGCTTCCGGCACCATTCAGATTGAAATATGCATGATTGGTCATGTTAAAAATCGTTGTCTTATCCGCTGTTGCGTGATATGTAATGGAAAGTTCGTTCGCTTCCGTCACTTCATACGTTACTTTCATAACAGCATTTCCCGGATATCCCTGCTGGCCTTCTGCATCCTCAATTACAAATGTAATTTTATCTGCCGTCTGTTCCTCAACATCCCACAGACGTCTGGAAGTCGCCTGTGAACCACTGTGCAGGTTATTTTCATTATCGTTTTTCTCAAGTTGATAGGTAACTCCATCGATCACAATTTGTGCATTTGCAATACGATTGCAGTTTCTTCCGACAACTGCTCCAAAACTGGCCGTCTGCTTCTGATAAGTCTCTGCATTTTCATAACCAAGGACCACATCTGTATTTTTTCCGTCCTTATCTTTTACCACAAGTGATACAATGGATGCCCCAAAATCTGTAATCTGTGCATACATCCCCTTCGTATTGGAAATAGTATAAAGCGTTGCCTCTTCTCCATCTGCAAGCTTTCCAAATGCTTTTCGTTCCATAACTGTAATTGCCTCCTGAATTTATCGACTCTGTTCCTGTCTATATAAAAATATTTTACCTTGTTTGGGTTAAGAAGTAAAGAACAAGTGCCGATGTAAACAGTAGAAATATAGAAATTTTAACCTTTTTAAGATAAGAAAGGATGTTTATTATGGCCACAAAAGTTTCTTCTGGTGTATCTTTATCCACAAATTATTTTTTAAGAAACTTCTATACAAATAATCAGAAAGCATCAAAAAGTTCCAACCGTTCTGCATTCAGCAACGTGGAACTCTCATACGAAGACAGCCGTGCCTTAAGCCGTGCTGCCAAGCGGCTTTCCAAAAGCGATTATGGCTCTGACAAAGATGAAAAAGACAGTGATCTCAGTGACACATCGCGTGCAGCCATAGAAGCCTTCGTCGATACTTACAACAACACTATCACCTCTGGGAAATCCAGTTCCGACTACGAAACCAAACGCTATGTCAAGCAGCTCAACAACCTGAGCAAAAAACACGCAGACGAACTGGAGGATCTTGGCATCACGATAAACAGCGATGGTACTTTGGATCTCAACACAGATCTTTTAAAAGCTGCCAATAATTCCAAAGCGCGAAAGCTGCTTTCTTCCGATCAGGAATATCCGCAAAAGCTTGTAAAACTTTCCCGCAAGATGAATTCAGCCGTACAGGATAACATTATGTCCCTGATCAGCACACAGAATATGCATATTGATATTTCTTTATAAACAAAAGCAGATGATACTTCATTTAATTTGTATCATCTGCTCTTATTTTTTTATTTTATTCTTTTCAAAACCCCATCTTTATTGCTTTTATAGGTTTTTCCCTGTACTCTTATCTTCTTATTCGAGACTAAAGCACCCTTGGAATTGAAATAATATTTCAAACCATCAATTATTGCAATCTTTCCGGTAACCAGTGTACCATCTGTGCGGACAGCATAAGAATTTTTCTTGAAATCATAAAATTCTGTACCACTGGATGCTACGACCAGAGCGCCATCTGACTCAAACAGATATTTATGTCCAGAAATGGTATAGACACCATTTGTATACATTTTACCGTTTTTGCCAAAGAAATACGTCTCATCTCCGATATCCATCCAATCATTGATCGTCAGTGTACCATCCTCATGTACATAATAATAGCTTGATCCTACTTTTGTTTGCAGGATTTCATCTCCTCCATTTCCATCTGGAACCACCATGCATCCATTTTTATCAAAATAATACATGTGACTTCCAATACGGGTCAGACCATAAGCCATATATGCATATTTCCCATCTGAAGACAAAGTAAAATATCTCTTTTTCCCATTATAGTTCCGCCATCCGGAATAATTTCCTGCGGAATTATATGTTCCGTATTCCATCTTGCCTCCGGCTCCGAGATAAAAATAATGGCCTCCAATTTTCTGTACCCCGGTTAATGGTGTTCCATCTTCTTTAAAATAGTACATATCATACTGACGGTTCAAGCCATCAGATCCGTAAAGCGTCTGCCATCCGGTCATTTTATTTTCCGGCGTCGCCAGCATTCCTCTATACAGGCTGATTTTATTATTGCTTACATGAATGATAAGATTTTCCTGTTCATTTCCTACAAGATAACAGAAAGCATATTCTGTAACACGCTTAAGCGCCGTTGCCGCACGCCACTTGTTATTCTTTTCATCATAATCTGCGACTCCCGTATTCGGAATAAATGCATAGGACGGTTGAACTGCCTGAATCAGAGAAACGGTATTTCCTATTCCTATTCCATGATGATTCATCTTCATAATATCACTTTTCAAAGACGATCCATAACGCGCAACAAGCGCATCCGCCGCATCCTGATAACTATCGCCGGCCGTAAAATAACGGATATTTCCACAGGTAAAAATAACCGCAAGCGAACAGTTATTTTCATAACGTACAATTCGATCCTGCTGTGTTTGGAGTGTTGTATATTTATATGGAGAAATTTTATCAGTATCTACCGGACCAATCACCTTTCCCGTTACATCTCCAAAAGAAATCTGATCATTCAAATTTAAATATACAATCTTTCCAGTACCCTGATTGTCCATAAAATTCTGAAATGATGCATATTTCGACGGATACGACGGGGACAGCGGACACAATGACGGATCTTCCAGATATAATGTATCAATCGTTATTCCCGCACCAGCAAGCTGTTTTAACCCCCACTGCGGATCTGAAGCTTTTCCTCCGGTATGATCGATATGAAAATGACTGAACATAACATCAACATGGCTGGCTCCAAGTGCCTGTAACTGGCGAATGATAGCTGGTGAATGATTATAAGTACCAAGATCGATCAGTAAATAATGGCCTTTCGATTCCAGTAACGTACAATCTCCCTTTTTTTCCGAATTAAGGTAAATTGCATAAATATTTAATTCTGTATTTGTAGCTGCCTGAGCCCTTGTTGGAAAAGCAAAGGAAAATAGCATAACCAGAACCAGTAAGAAACAAGTAATTTTTTTTCGCATGATGTCATTTTTTCCCTTCATTTATGTAAAATTTAAGTAAAACATATATAGTATAGCACACGAAATCCCAAACGTCACGTTGAAATCTCTCCTATTTTTATATCTGTTTTCTTAAAATTTCAATCATTTTGTCATAATTTTCCGGCCAAATATCACCCTCATTTAATCCGTGTTCAGTCAGCCAGCTGTCCTCCACGGTAAAACAGGTTTCTTCTTCTTTTTCATTAATCAGAGTCACCGACACCTCCGGCTGCTGTCCTTCTGTCAGTTCCTCACACCCATACTCTCCGTCAAAAATGTGTTTGATCTTCCACATATCATATTCCTTCCTTTACAATCACAGTCGTCAGATATCCTTTTGCCTGTTCCAGCTCATCCAGCCCATAATACACCTGTTCATTTTCCATTCCACAGTTGGATATTCCGTAAATTTCCGGCTGTCTCCCGCTTTCTTCATCCGGCATTGCTTTCCGCAGCTCCTGCAATAACTCTTCGAGTTTCTTTCCAGATTTCATATAGATACGGGTTCCATGAAACCTGAGGGAATCACGCACTGCATATGCCGCCGGGATGATATGAATCTCCTCGTTTTTTTCTCCCAGAGAAATTCCAAGTCTCGCCGCAACCGCACAAAAAGAGGGAACCCCGCTTATGATCTTTGTCTGCCAGCCCGCCTCTTTCGCACGTCTGTGCATATACATATAAGTAGAATATACTCCCGGATCCCCAATCGTGAGCAATCCCACCTTTTGTCCCCGCCGGAGATAATCTTCCATGGCATCATAAATCCGTTTGTGTGCCAGTTCCAGTTTCTTCGCATCTCTGATCATCGGAAATGGCATACAAAGAAGCGGCATATCTGCAATTTCCGGACAAACCTGCTCCACGATCCGATACGCATAACATTCCTCTTTTGACACCGCCGGAAGCACAATGAGATCACAGCTGCGAATCGTTTCCAGTGCCTGTAAGGTCATAAGTTTCGGATCTCCTGGTCCCACACCGATTCCATAAAGGATACCCGGACGGTTTTCTGTTGTTAAATCACAAAATAATTTTTGTGTTGTCTGTCGCAAATGAGCCAGATATACTTCCCGAACAGCCGGATACTCTCCAATTCCACGAAGTATACATTCCGGCCGGTATCCGGCCGCCTGCAATTTTCCGGCAAAGGAATCTGCATCCGGATGCTCCCCATCCTGCATGCCGCCTGCCATATCATTGTCTGCATGGTCTCCCGCCACCAGCATAAACGGTGTAAGAAGCACTTTCCCGTTCTGTCTGCTCTGCTGCCCGGACTTCATCCGTGCAATCACATCTTCAATGGTAATACTGCCTTCCACTGTTGCAATATAGATTTCATGCTTTGCATAAGCACGCAGCGACTGTTCCATCATTGCATAACTGGCATCTGCCACATGTTCGGTTCCATGCCCCATCAAAATCAACGGGAAATCTCTCACCTCTTCCTTTAGCGACTCCCACAGTGCTTTTGCCACATCCTCATAATCCTGCGGTTTTGTCAAAAGCGCATCGGCAACCGCAATCTGTTCAAAAGCACCGGCATATTTTTGTACTGCTTCCTTGAGTCTGTGATTTTCAATTCCATCAATCACATGGGTGGAAAATACCGCTACATGCGTCACTCCCTGGTTTTTCAGGCCTTCGAGAGCTTCCGCCGGACTTTTTGCCTCTATATGCTCACGCTTTTTCATTGCATTACGCACAATCGTACTCGAAACAGCTTCCTCTACCACGGCATCCGGATACAACGCCCGGACCTGCCGCGTGATAGCAGCAATATTTTTCTGCCGGGTATCCGGATAGGTTGTTCCAAAACTCACAATTAAAATTGCTTTTTTCATGTTATTTTGCATTCCTCTCTCTGTGATATAAGCGTGCTGCCTGTACAAAGTGTTCCACAAATGCCGGATTGGACGGATAATACAAATGTGGATAACCCCACCAGTTTCTGTCGTCCTCGTGGATACATGTCCAGGATGTTCCGCTTACCGGTTTGACCGCCACGCAGCTTTCTCCGTTGTTATCACTGTCATAGTAATGAAATTCATGTGCACGTACAGGTTTTCCCGCCAGAAAATGAGACGTCTGTTCCGTCACATTCACATAGCCAAAACGTACAAGTTTTCCCCGGTTATGACAGCTGCCCGTTATGACCCCTGCCATCGGCCAGTTTTCTCCTTTTTCATCTGTCATGGATTCATGCAGATACATAAACCCGCCGCACTCTGCCACGGATGGCATATCATTTTCAATTGCCTCCCGAACAGAATTGCGCATGGAGACATTTTCCGAGAGCTGCCGGGCACAAAGCTCCGGATAGCCACCTCCTAAAAGAAGCGCATCCGCTTCCTCTGGAATCTTTTCCTGTGCAAGCGGTGAAAACCAGACAAGTTTTCCACCATACTCTTCCAGAAGACGCAGGTTATCCTCATAATAAAAACAAAATGCCTCATCTTTTGCAACTGCGATAACCGGACATTCCTCCTGCTGTTTTTCCCTTTTCTGCAAAACCTCTTTTTCTTTTCCCGGCTCCTGTAATTCAGACGGTTTCGTTTTTCCGTCCCGAAACGCATGTAAAAGTGCCCAGCTTTGCAACAGCTGCAGCATCCGCCCCAGATCTGCGGTTTCTTCGAGTTTTTCTGCAGCCTGATTTACCTGCTGACGTAGCCCTTCCATTTCCTGTGGCATTTTCAGCCCCAGATGCCGGCTCTCCAGATGCAGACTTTTCTGTACCGGAAAGCATCCCAGCACCGGAAGTCCCAGTTCTTCCTCAATCACCGGCGTCATTGTCCGGCAGAATCCCTCCGATGTTCGGTTCAATATCACACCGATGATCCGGTGATCCCTGTCATACTGTAACATACCTGCCAGAAGTGCAACCATCGTACGCCCCATCCCACGGGCATCCAGCACAAGTACGACCGGCAGATCCAGAGTCTGCGCCAGATGATAGGCGGAACCCTCTTTTTGTGTGCCCCCAAGGCCATCGTATAATCCCATGGCTCCCTCAATCACCGAATAAGAGAAACTCTCCCGGTCATATCCATACAGTTCCCGGATCTGATCTGCCCCTGAAAAAAACGTATCCAGATTGCGCGACGGTACACCAATCACCTGGCGGTGAAACATGGGATCAATATAGTCCGGTCCGCTTTTGAACGCACGAACCGCAAGTTTTCTGTTTTTCATTGCTGCCAGCAGCGCACAGGTGATTGTCGTTTTTCCACTGCCACTTTGCGGCGCTGCCAGTACCATTCCACTGTGTAACATAGTTTTCTCCTCATTATGCCATCGTCAGCACACAGATATATACAGGATTCTCTGCCTGCATCAGATGATAGGTTCCCACGGTTTTTGCCCTGCTGACCTGCACCTGTATGATTTCCGTCTGCATCTGCCCTGCAGCAAGTTCTGTAATCTGTGCCACGGTTTCAAGGCTTATGGCATTGACAACCACGCGTGCCCGTGGATTCTTCTCCCGGATGACATGCAGAATATCCGCAAGCTGCCCACTGCTTCCCCCAATGAATACATGTGTCGGAGGTTCCAGTGGTTCCAGTATCTCCGGCGCTTTCCCATCCACCGGAATCACATTTTCCAGATGAAATTTTTCCAGATTCCGGCGCAGAAGCTGCTGTGCTGCGGCTTTTTGTTCAATGGCGTACACGCGAATCCCCGGACTGCATTTTGCACACTCCACTGCAATCGATCCGGTACCACTCCCCACATCGTATACCACAGCATCTTCTGTCAGGCCAAGTTTGCATAATGAAAGTGCACGCACTTCTTCCTTGGTCATTGGAACCGTTTTTTCCCCTTCCACGACACGCAAAAATGATTCATCGGACATCCCTGGAACAAGACGTCTTTTTTGCACATTTTCATTGCATAATAACAGAGTATACAGGCCCTCTTCTTTTGTATTTTTTGCCTCTTTACACGATAATTCGCGGATTTTTTCTTCATCATAAGAAAGCTGAAACCCAGCAATCATGCGGGTTTGCGTCAATTTTTCTTCTTCTATCCAGCATCCAATTTGCCGGACATCCTCCACTCCGGAAACCAGCAAAAATGTTTTGGAAAAATGCCGGATCGCATCGAGAACGAGCGCTCTGGTCTCCGCGGTATCTTTTTTCCCATGAATACTTAAAATTTTTGCATCCTGCCAGGCAATTCCTGTTGCCGCAGAGAGGTAGGAAATGGATGAAATTCCTGGAAAAATACGAATTTTTTTGTAATTATTTTTATTTAATTCTGTTTTTATTTTTTCTGCTCCACTGTAAAATCCAGTATCTCCAGAAAATAATATGGAAACTTTCAGCTTCTGGCCTTCCATTTGGGATTCCTTTTGTCTTAAAACCGGTAAAATATCTTTTGCGAGATAAAAAGGATAGGTTTCCTTACTGTTTTCCACCACTTCGAGCATCCGTTTTGCCCCAAAAACCACATCCGACTCTTCCAGCGCTCTTTTTGCTTCCTGTGTCAATGTGGCAGCACTCATACCGATGCCAATCAGGGAAATTTCCACCTCCGGACGACCAGAAATCGTCTGCCCAAGCAGACGGGAAAGGGTTTCAATTACCTGTGCATAAGACATTCCCTGCTCCTGTTCCTGTTTTCCGATCACGCACGCCGTAATCCCTGCCTTCTGCGCTGCCGCAAGTTTTTCCTGAAATCCGCTGTGCGCACCGCTGGCTTTTGTAACCAGATAGCGGATCGAAAACTGATGGATCATTGCCAGATTCATTTCCTCGGAAAACGGTCCCTGCATCGCAAGAATCTGTTTTCCTCGGATGCCCGCCTTTTCGCAGAACCCGATACTCTCTATTCCAGGAAGTACACGCACAAACAAACGCTCTTTGAGGGGTGCAAATACCGCCAGCTCTTTGCTTCCGGTTGTCAGAAGAATGTTTCCGGATGTGTCCGCAAGTGCCTGGACACAGCTTTCATAATCAGCAAACACATGCACGGTTCCTACACGCTCTTTCATGCCTTCGTTTTCCTGTATACTGCAGATTCCATCGTCCATCCGCCGCAGAAGCCGCAGATATGGAATTCCACTTCCTTTTGTACTCTCCAGGATATTGGCAGACACTTCTATGGCAAACGGATGCGTGGCATCCACAACTGCCGCATAGTTTTTCTGTCCGTTTTTTTTCAGCAGAGCACGCATTTCCTCTACGTCCAGTCTTCCCACGCAGACCTTCACCCCGGCAAGTTCCGGCATGACCATCTGACCGTATTCGGTTGCTACATGCACATCACAGGCAATATGTGCCCGTGAAAGTTCCTGTGCGAGAAGACGACCTTCCGTTGTTCCCGCATAAATTAACACTTTCTCTGCCATCTTATTCCTCTTCCCCGTTTCCTGCTGTTATATATGGTATCCTCTCGGTGTCACAAGCTTTCCGTCGATAATTTCCGTCTGGGAATTCCCGATAAATACCGTGGTAAACATGTTCACCTGTGTATGCACCAGTTCCGCCATGGTAAGTGTTACGGCATGCGTATCATCGCGTCCGATATTTTCCACATACCCACAGGCACGTTCCGGTTCCACCCCGTGTTCCATCAGAATTCTGCAGGCACGCTCCAGATAGTCTGCCCGTTTATGGCTGGACGGATTATAAATTGCCATTGCAAAATCTCCTTCTGCGGCTGCAATCAGTCGCTTTTTAATCCTCTCCCATGGGGTAAGAAGATCACTCAGGCTGATCACGCAAAAATCATGGTTAAGAGGAGCTCCAAGCACTGCCGCACCGCTGCTTGCTGCCGTTATTCCAGGAATCACTTCAATTATACAATCATCATATAATTTTCCAATTTCCAGCATCAGGGATGCCATCCCGTAAATTCCGGCATCTCCACTACAGATCAATGCCACTTTTTTCCCTTCTCTTGCCTTTTCAAAACACATCTGACAGCGTTCCCGCTCCTGCCGCATCGGTGTAGACAATAATTCTTTGCCCTGAAACCGTTCCCCAAGCAATTTCAAATATACGGTATAACCGATGATCACATCACTGGCTTCTAGCACCTGCATGGCTTCCTGCGTCATCATATTTTCCTGTCCCGGCCCCATACCGACCACATAAATCCGATGTTTCATTTCTATCTCCTTTTCCTGTAAACTGCAATACGATTTTCTTCCGTTTTGCCACGGCAATTGTCACTCCATCCATGGCCTGCTTATGTAACAGCAAACCACCTCCGTCTGCGGCTGCGACCGCAGCACGCTCACATACATTATCCACTCCCACGGTCTGGGATACAAACGCGGATGTAGTGAAATCACCCGGCACTTTTTTTAGCTCCCCGGCAGAAAAAACAACAAACGGTACCCGCAAATGCTGTGCCATTTCCTGCAGACCGGATTCTTTTTCCTTCACATCAACCGATGCCAGTGTATAGATATCATCTACGTTAACTTTTTCACTATTTATCAGCATTTCCACCATTTGTTTTATCTCTCTATAACTTTTATTTTTTCTGCATCCCATGCCAAGTACAGTTGTTTTCGGAGCTAAAACAAGCGTTTTACCATATTCCTGTAGCTCTTTTTCCGTAATCCACACATCCACAGCATGTTCTGCCTGTGCATCCTTCCACGAAATCAGCTTAACTTCCTTTGGCGGCTGTAATTTTGCCACCTCCTCCGGGGACATACATGCCGGATCTACCGCCATCACAATGGTTTCTCCCTGTAACAGTTTTCCGGACACATGCCGGATCGCTTCGGGGTTACACACCCGCAGGCCATTTTTTCTTGCAAATACATCAATGGCAAAAAGCCCATTCACATCCGTTGCCGTCGTCACAACCGCAGCGGAATGTAATGCTTCTGCGATCTGCTGCGCCAGTTCATTGGCACCGCCCAGATGTCCGGACAGCACCGGAATCACAAACTGTCCGGCCTCATCCAGCACCAGTACCGGACTGTCCACGGTTTTGTGTCGGATCAAAGGTGCGATGGCTCGTACGGCAATCCCAAGTGCTCCAATGAAAATCGCGGGATATTGCTGTGCAAAAGCCTCTTCCAGAAAATCCGGAAGTGACCGGTTTCCTCTTTCTCTTATCTGTATCTTTGAAACCGCAGGGTGACCACCGTAACGGCTCTGCGAAAATCCATACGAAATGGAAAGGGAAAGTTCCGCGATTCGTGCCGCAAGCTCTCTTCCACGTTCCGAAAACCAGGTCATATACAGAATCATTCCGGTAACTCCTTTCCCACATGGATGTCACACATTATTCCCTCATTTTCTACGGTTTTTTGCGTTTTCGCCTTGCGGAATTCAGTTGTAAAATCCGGCGCGTAGAGTCTGGAGCGCGTATAATGCTGATTTGATATTACATCTCCGACCAGCACCAGAGCGGTTTTTGTAATATTATGTTTTTTTGCCACCGCCGCCAGTTCCTGCACAGTACAGATATATGCTTCCTCGTCCGGCCAGGTTGCCTTGTACACCAGTGCCGCAGGTGTATCCGGCTCATATCCGCCATTTACAAGGCGCCGTGATAATTCCTCCAGCATTCCGGTACTCAGATAAATTGCCATTGAAGCATGGTGTGCGGCAAAACTCTCAATACTCTCCTTTTCCGGCACCGCCGTCCTTCCGGCCATCCGGGTAATGATCAGTGACTGGGACACATCCGGAAGGGTATATTCCAGATTCAGCGATGCCGCTGCACCAAAACAGGCACTCACACCCGGACAACTCTCATACGCAATTCCCTTCTGATCGAGAATATCCATCTGTTCCCGCACCGCTCCGTATATACTTGGTTCTCCCGTATGAAGTCGAATCGTGATTAAATTATTTTTTTCTGCCTGCTCCATCACCAAAATAACCTCTTCGAGCGTCATTTTGGCGCTGTTATGAACCTCACAGCCCTCTTTTGCATAATCGAGAAGCTGTGGATTGACCAGCGAACCAGCATAGATAATGACATCTGCTTTCTGTAACAGGCGCATCCCCCGCACGGTAATCAGATCCGGTGCTCCGCTTCCTGCTCCGACAAAATAAATCATAGCAACCTCCTGAGTAATTCTTCTGCTTTTCCAGTCATCCCAAGCAGCCCATAGGCATTGGAATAGACAATACACTCAATCTGCAACCGACCGGCCGCACGTTTTTTCAGATAAAAATCAATTTTTTCCATGATATCTTCCATAACATCTTCTTTTTTACCTTCATCATCAATAAACGCAAGTGCTTCCTCGGTTGTGACACAATCTAAAATCTTCTTTAAACATTCTACAGATACATTTTTTCGGATGCCGGATGCCGCTAAAAGTTCCATCCGGCAGTCTCCCTCATGGGAATGGGTGTTCATAATGCCTCCCGCCACCTTAACCAGTTTTCCGATATGTCCGGTCAGAAGCATCGCGGAAAATCCCAGTTCCGCTGCCATATCGATTGTCTCACCGATAAAATTACTGCATTTCACACTGCGGTCTAAATCATATCCATAAGTCTGCTGCATGAAATCCAGTCCATAATTTCCCGGTGAAACTGCCGCAATGGTCTGCCCTTCTGCACGCTGCTGGCGGAGTTCCACACGAATGGTCTCCTTAAGTGCCTGACTGCTCATCGGTTCCACAATTCCTGTCGTTCCCAGTATTGAGATTCCCCCGACAATCCCCAGTCTTGGATTAAACGTACGCTCTGCAAGTGCTTCCCCATCCGGCACGGAAATCAGGATATGCAATGTTCCGTGAAAATCACAGAGCCGGCACACTTCCTGCACTTCCCGGATGATCATTTCCCGCGGTACATGATTGATTGCGGCATTGCCTACGGGCTGATCCAGTCCGGGTCTCGTCACACGGCCCACACCTTTTCCTCCGTCAATCTGCAGAAGTTCTTTTTCTCCATCTCCGCGGTTGTCCGCGGTGACCGTGGCACAGATTTTACTTCCGCTGGTCACATCCGGATCATCGCCGCCATCCTTGACCACAGCGCAGGAAACCTGAGATTCCCCACGCACGATATCCGTCACTTCCGCGGTGTATGGAATTCCTTTTGGTGTCTCAATCGTTATACTGTTTTTTATTTTTCCCGTCAGAAGCATATATGCCGCAGCCTTTGCAGCTGCGGCAGCACAGCTGCCGGTTGTAAATCCGTACCTCACACCAGATCCTCCTTTTTTCCTTTACTTTATACCGGCCGGATCTGATATAACAATGCGTTTACAATTGCTGCCGCCACATTGCTGCCGCCTTTTCTACCGCGGTTGACAATATGTGGCACATCCGTTTTTAAAATCAGTTCTTTTGCTGCCTCTACATTTACAAAGCCCACCGGAACTCCAATAATAAATGCAGGACGCCAATCACTTTTCTGCATCAGTTCATAGAGCGAAATCAATGCCGTCGGCGCATTTCCCACGGCAAAAATTACAGGTTTGTCAATATTCGCTGCATGTTCCATGCTGACCGTCGCACGTGTCACCTGCCGCGTCTTTGCCTCCCGCGCCACATCCTCATCCGCCATAAAACAGTGCACCGTTCCTCCGAATTCCGCTAACCGTTTTTTGTTGATGCCTGCAAGCGCCATATTGGTATCCGTGACAATGTCAGCACCACCTGCAATCAGTTCTTTGGCAATCTGCACGGCGTGGGGAGAATACGTCATCGTCTTTGCATAATCAAAATCCGCACTTGTATGGATCACGCGCTTTGTCACCAGCTCCTGTTCCGGCGGAAGCACAATGCCACGCTCCTTTAGTTCTTCCCCTATGATGGCAAAACTTCGTTTTTCAATCTCTCCCGGAAGAACATATTCAATGTTTTCCATAACGTTTTTCTTCCCCTTTCCTCTTTATATCCAGCAATGCCTCGATCAGTTGTACATTTTCCGGATGGCTCTTTACGGCAATTCTGTAAAAGTCCTGTCCCAGTCCTGTATAGTTTGCGCAGTTTCGGATCAAAATTCCTCTTTCCAGCAAAAATCTGTACAGTGGAATTTGTGTTTTCAGCAACAAAAAATTAGCTTCCGAATGGAAAATCATCATCTGATTTCCAAATATTTTTGTTAATTCGTGTTTTAAAAAGTCTTTTTCTTTTTGAATCAGCTCAATCGTATCCTTCAGATACTTTCTACGATTCCAACCGGGAATCGAATCATCCAGAATGTCCATTCCGATCTGCTGCGCAAGCACAGATACATTCCACTCCGGCAGCTGATGCGCAATTTTATCACAGATTTCTTTCTGCGCCAGCAGATACCCCAGCCGGATTCCCGGAATCGCATAGATTTTTGTATATGCACGCACCACAATCAGATGCGGATATTTCCGGATCCAGGAAGCATATCCTTCCGTCCCCGTAAATGCAATGAAACATTCGTCCAGCACCACAGTAATGTGTCTCTTTTCACACACGTCAAGAAGCGTCTCCAAAAGAGACGCTTCCATTTTGTTCCCCACCGGATTCGCGGGATTCGCCAAAAATAATAAACCGATTCCATTCGGCTGCCTGCACAATGACTCCATCTGTGCCATATCCATGGCAAAATTATTTTCTTCCCGCAACGGAATACTGCATACCTCGGCTCCCACTGTCTGAGCCGCCCAGGCATATCCCGAAAAAGAAGGAGCCGGAATGCCCACCCGCTTCGGGCGCAGTGCATGCACAATCGCAACAAATAATTCGGATGCTCCGTTGCCACACACTACTTCTTCTGCTGAAAAGCCATAAAGTGCTGCAATCCGTTCCCGCAACAACACATTGTCATACTGTGGATAACGGTTGCTGTGAACAGCCGCTTCCGCCATCCGTTTCTGCAATATCTCCGGCAGCGGCAGCGGATTGGTATTTACAGAAAAATCATATGTGATCTGATTTTGATAAATATCTCCACCGTGTGCGGCCAGAGGCTTTTGTGTCATGCTGCGTGTTCTCCTTCTTTCATGTTTTCCTGTATCTGCATTACTGCTTTACTTCATATTTTACTACAGGAATTCTTTGATTCCAAGGAAAAATCACACAAACCATTTTTACTGTAAAACTCCCATCAGCTCCTGCATCAGATGATGTACCGTAGTGATCTCGTGAATCCGTCCCGTATTCGCCCCACAGAATACCAGACCGTTTTCCACATCCCCACGCACGGCATCAATCAACGCTTTCGTAATACAGTAAGGAACTTTCTGCGGACTGCATTTTTCCAGACAGTTGTAACATTTACTGATTGGCAGCTTTGCGCGCTTTACACGATCGATAAACTTATTGCGCAATGCACGTCCCGGCATACCGACCGGGCTTTGGATAATCTCGATATTTTCCTCACTGGCGTGAATATACGCCTCCTTGTATGCCTCCGATGCATCACATTCTTCGGTTGCAACAAAGCGGCTGGCAATCTGCACACCATCCGCGCCGAGATCCAGCGCATGCGAAATATCTTTCTGATCAAATATCCCGCCGGCCACAATGACCGGAATATTTTTCTGATACCGCTGTTCGTATTCCTTTTTGCAATCGATAATCTGCCGGATCTCTCCGTCAAAATTAATGGCATCCATATGTGCCAGCTGTTCATTGGAAAACCCCAGATGGCCGCCGGCCTTCGGTCCCTCCACTACAATAAAGTCCGCCGTGCGGTCATAGCGGTGCGCCCACATCTTCAATATCAGCTGGGTTGCACGCTTCGAGGATACAATCGGAGCAATCTTTGTCCGGCAGGTTTTACTGACAAGCTCCGGCAGATTCATGGGAAGCCCGGCTCCACTGATAATCACATCTGCCCCTGCCGCAACTGCTGCCCTGACATGCTCTTTGTAATGCTTTAATGCAACCATAATATTGACACCTACAAGTCCGTTTCCACAGGCGAGCTCCTTTGCTTTCCGGATATGTTTTTTGATGGCTTTTAAGTTACAGCCTGCCTGATCATTCTCGAAGCCTTCTTCATCGTAGCCGATCTGCGCAGTAGAAATGATACCGACACCGCCCTCCTTTGCCACAGCTCCCGCCAGATGACTTCTGCTGATTCCTACACCCATGCCACCCTGGATAATCGGAATTTTTGCAATCAGATCCCCGATCTGCAGTTGTTTCAACTTTGATGTATATGTGCTTATCATGCACGTTTCCTCCATATTTCAAAATTGTTTGACTATCAAACAATTTTCAGTATATGGCAACGCAGTTTCTTTGTCAATATGTATTTGTTTTCATTTCTTTTATACGTAGTTTTCATTACTATATTTATACAAGAGTTTGTTTCCAAATGCTTTTTCCAAATAAGTTAGACTTTTTTACATAGATTATGTGCCCTTTTTTTCTTAGAAGTAATTATTAAAATATTCACAATTTCATGGGATTTTTTATAAGATATGCATTTATTTACTATTTTTAGAATTTATATCAAAAATGGAACCTGTTGAAAAATCAGATTCCATTTTTATGATCTGCAATTTACTTACGGATAAGCTGTGCAAACTCGATTGTCTTCTGATCTACACCACGCGCAAGAAGCTGCTCTGGGGACTCTCCGCCATTCAGGCGGTTTACAGTATCTACTAATAGTAACTGACCTTCTTTCAGGCCCTCTTCCTTTCCCTCTTTCAGGCCTTCTTCCTTCCCTTCTTTCAGACCTTCTGTCCATCCCTCTGCCCATCCGGCATTTTTTAACCGCTCCGCTACATCACACATACTATGCACCTCCTCATGCTTTCCCTTGCCGGTCAGAATTTTTTCATATGAAGAATCCCCCGTCATAACAGATAATAATTTCAGTACTTCATCCACATGCCGGATCTGTGTCTCATCATCCGGAACATAATTTTTATTCTTACGTTTATTTGCGAAAAAATTTGCTACAATTTTAAAATCACTCTGAAATCGGTTGATTTCTTCTTCGGTTAGCCATGCGATTTCAAATACATGAATTTTAAAATCATTCACATATTCCTCTAACCCCTCCGGAATTT
>ERZ808240.2749-NODE-2749-length-18503-cov-7.496260_pt1 | contig 18503 bp, 21 predicted proteins | sample MGYA00521084_ERZ808240 | MGnify/ENA primary metagenome ERZ808240 (study PRJEB31516, sample SAMN03275571) | gut metagenome | biome: mammalia-associated habitat; material: feces | host: Papio cynocephalus | place: Kenya | collected 2012-08-06 ... | reverse complement strand
AGATGCTTTTCGCCTGCCGGTAGTAATACGATGCGTTATCCGTATCCTCTCCCTCCCGGCTGCCGGTCCCGCCCACGGCATAGCTTTCCGCCTTGGCAGCGCTTGCCGCCGCAGCTTCTGCTTTTCCGACAATCTCCGCCGCTTTCTCCGTAGCAATCTCTGCTTTTTCTGCTGCGGTATCAGCTGACTGGTCGGCAGCCGCCGCTTTCTCTGTAGCTACATCGGCTGATCTGCCCGCTGCTTCCTCCGATGTCTTGGCATTGGCTTCGGATTCAGCTGCCGCGTCCCTTGACTCCGCAACTGCTGTCTCTGACGCCGCTGCATTATCCGCTGATGTTTTTGCGGCATTCTCACTGGCTTTCACGGCTGTCTCTGATGCCTTGGCATTGGCTTCGGATTCAGCTGCCGCAACCACGCACGTCTGCGCTTCGTCAGCATATTTTCCTGCATTCTCCGCCATCGTCTCTGCCATCTTGGCGCTTGCCGTGGCGCTATCCTTGGCGGTATCCGCGACACTGTCAATCGTCTCGATTGCGTCGTGGATGGACTGACGTACATCCTTTCCATACACCGCCTGCATGATGTTCTGTAAGTAACCCTGTATATTCGACATTCAGACTCCTTTCTGCGCATCTAGCGCGTCAACTCTGTCATTTAAGTGCTGCACAGCTGCTATCAGATCAGCGATCAACTCTGTTTTGTCGAGCGCATAGTACGTTTTTCCGTCCCGATCCAGATACTCCGAGCAAATCGCCCAATCCTCGTCCCCGACCGCAGTCAATACCTCCTGCGCAATCAGACCGTGCCGGTAATGTCCATCCCGATCGTAGTTGTAAATGAACCTGCACGGGCGCAGGGACTGTATAAGCGCAGCACTCTTTTCCCGATCAAGTGATTCTATGCCATGCTTTAGGCGCTTGTCCGAATAGGATTCCCAGCCGTAAGAAGAGATTCCCTTACCACTAGAAAGCATCTGGGCAATCGTATCGGCTGACGTATCTCGCACTGATACTGCCGAGTAGCTGGCAGCGAGTTCCCTCGTATCCGCAACCGACCGCAAGCCGTCCGTACCCATCTGCACGAGAGTTCCGGACCGTTTAAATTCGATCAAGTTATCCGTGCTCTCTGCCGCTTCGATATGTACATATCCGCCTGTTATTTTGGCAGAACTGCTCTCGATTGTGCCCTTAAAAGTACCATCAACAGCATACATATGACCTTCTGCGTCTACGATAAAATTATCGTTTATATTGAGTGTGCCGCCTGTCACCCTGATGTTGTTTGTGTCGAGCCCGCTCACATCAATCATGGTATGTACATTGCCCTGCGCGTCCCGCACCTGCATGACGCCGTTGTCATTGCTATGTCCGCCAAGTGTCAGCGTGCCGCCCTTGATCCGGTCAGCGTACATCGTGCCCGCTGTTACAAAATCAGCCACAATACTGCCATCCATCGTCAAGGCCAGTCCATACTCTCCGTTATATCCTGTGTGCGAGTATCCCAGTCCATTGATGTTCCACCGCCACACTTTCTGCGCAGTGTCAATATCTTTGGTGTCCATGATAAGCAATTCCTTGGGATTTCCCTTGTCATCCATGTTAAGCACGATATATCCATTGGTGGCGGTCTGTATCAGTTGTGATGCATTATCTTTTGCCTGCTGGAGCAAAGCGCTCTGCTGCGGGATCTTTTCATCGAGTTCGTTTGTAAGGCTTGCCATCTGCTGGGTATACGACTTTTTTAGAGTGTTGCTTAAAGTGAGTTTGTTTTTCTCCGGCTCCTGCAGATAGGTTGTCATCTTCTGCACCGGGAACCATGCATCCATGCCGTAAGGCTCCGCAAGCGCATTGACCGAATCCCCAAGGTCAAACGAATCTATATCACTGTTCATCATCGACAGATCCAATGCATTGACTTCCAGCGTTAATAATTCATACTGGTTTTCTTTGAGCCAGTCCTCCGCTTTTTTCTTAAGGTTGGATGGCACAGTTACATCATCCCAGTGCACAACCTTTTTGATCCAGCCGAACTTCTCCACCGCCGCCGGCAGATACACATAATCTACGCCGTTATTCACATCCTTGATGTCAAGGTACGCGTCCAACCCTTCAACCGGACTTTTATCGAGCCGGGTTCCTAGCGGTATCACAGCTGTTACAATATCTGCGCCGGAGGCATTGCAGGCGTAATCCAGCAGATTCTCTCCAAACTCAATCGGCTGTTCGCAGGTCGTGCCATAATCCTGCAAAGTAACCAGATCCAGATACCGCTTGCCGTCCACCTTACGCACCCGCAGATAACCGCCCAGCCGGTCGCATAACTTATCGCGTATGCAGGTAAGCGTATCTTCGTAATTCGTGTAGCGATATATGCTATCGTTCGGATCTTTCACCGTTACCACACCGACCTCAAACCGCTTCTTTTCCTCCACCTGCGCGTTGTGGTTATTGATAAGTGTGGTAAAAAACTGTAGTGGAGTCTGATCCTGATACCGCCCCTGTGGCTGGATGGAATCGTATAAAAAAGCCAACTCCCCAACAGCATAGACCTGCTTTACCATATCAAGGCTCTCTTCCGACTCGCGCACCTCTCCATAAAAGATCTCTCTTCCATCCTTAAGGATCTGCACCATGCTGCGCCGATTCTCAATGGCGTTGTAAAGCGGATTCGACGCTGGAACGTCACACTCGAATGTACCAGAGTCATTCAGCGCCTGTTCCAGTTTTGCATTAGTTACTGCACACTGTAGGTCTCCCGGATAATATAATGTTTTTCCATCAAGTAAAACTTCATAAATCATAAGTAAGCACCTCGATATCTGATAGACAGCTTGCCGCTGCCGGAAAACTGCAATGTTACGTCATCCGCCCCAATCTTAATCGCCGGGAAGCGATACGTGCCGGGAAGCAGCATGTTATGACTTTTTCCATTATAGGTAACCGCAAGGCTTGCGCTCTCGGTCACTACAAACTCCGGCACCGTCGGCATCCCACCGCCGGTTATCGTGACACTTTTACCATTGCTGACCGTTATTCCTGCCAATTCGCGGATTATTCCAGTCTCAAAATTGAACGGGTCCCATAACCAGTCGTCATCGCTTGCTGTCAGATCATACTTGAAAGGTTCCGCTGTGCCGCTCAATGTGATCGATGCCGCAATATTATTGCTTTTCTTCCCGTCGACTTCCAGTCTGCACATATAATAAAATCCGAGATCGTTGTCCGGGATTACTTTTACTTTCCGGCCGTGGATCTGCATGGCGATTTCCGTCATTGCTTTCGCCCACAGGTCATAACTGGGTTCCATCAGCACAAATTCAAATTTCAAGCCGCTACGATTCTCGTAACACCTCTGACCAGTCACTTCCGACAGGTCGATGCTGCCGGACGCTCCCGGTACGGAAATCAAATTTGTCTTGACCGCCGGTTGGGGGATGTACATGGACAGCATCTTAAGACCGTATTCTGTCGTATGCTTTCCATTGATTGTCAGTCCGAATTTTCCCATTACGTCCTCCTCCCGTTAATTTTCCCAATTTCATCATTCACATAAGGCGCGATAACCTTTCCTACCGGTCTGCCATCCATCGATACCGTCATACCATCTACGGACTGCCGGAACACTGCGCCCATCTGCTCATAGTCGATGTTTTCTCCACTTACAGTTGATGTCGCCGATCCGCCGGTCAACGCCCCCGCCGTATTTCGTACCGCATCCCCCGGTTGTGTTATGGCTGCTCCGGCAAACAGCTCCGGCCGGATCACGCCAGCATCCATCGAATCTTTCAGCGTCTCATACGGGTTGTAATCAGCAAGTGGTGCATCCATGCCCTCTACGCACATCTCACCGAGCCACTTAAACTTTTTCGACGGCGAGTGAATTTCGAGCGCATCTTTCGCTCCCTGGAACAAGCTGTTTGCTAGGTTTTTAACCTGCCCCGTCAACCAATCCCATCCACCACTGATGCCTGTCCAGATCCCATCCACGATATGCTTACCAATTTCACTCATCCTTGATGGCAGATCTTTCAGAGCTGCTACAATGTTGTCAAAGAACCCCTTTCCTGCATCTGATGCCCTTTCCCGCATTTTGGCGGCGAACGATAGGATCCGACCAATCACTTTTCCGAGTAATGTCGCTATCCGTTCTGGCAGCTGGCTGAAAAATGTCACGATTGAATCGCGGAAATTTGTTCCGGTCTCAACCGCTTTTGTAACCATATTACTTGCCCATACCGCAAGATCTGCAAGAATCTTTCCAAAAAACGCCGCGATCCTTTCCGGGAGTTCAGAAAAAAATGTCACAATCGTTTCGGCAAATTCCGGTATTGCGGTTGTCGCCCAGTTTATCAGATCCTGTCCCCACAAGATGAGAGAGGTGAGAATAAACCCGAGCCAATACATGATCGTTTCCGGAAGTTCCGACACCCACTGAACAAGCGAATCCCATGCATTCGTAACGGCATTTTTTATATTCTCGATAAATCCATCCACAAATTCGCGGAAGGCATCGCAGTTGTCATAGACCAACTTGAATATTCCAGCCAACAGCGTGGCTGGATTGAGCAGCATCAAAAGCGTCTGCCAGTTATTTTTGATAAAATCTACAAAGCCATCAACGGCGTTCGGAATCGTCTCAGTAAAAAATCCAACGATCGCATCAATCACATCTGATGCGGCAGACCGAATATTTTCCCACAGACCGATCCAGAATTCACGGAACCAATCGCACTTGTTCCAGAGCACTACAAATATTGCAACTAACGCCGCTATTGCCAGAACTATCAAAGTAACAGGATTTGCAGACATTACACCGTTTAATACCGTCTGCGCTTTTGCAAGTCCGGCGGACGCCAACTCTGCCAACGTCATTTTTCCTGTCAGCAGCGCAACTATCGCTTCTCCAACTGTAAGCGTTCCATTAAGAGCCGCCTGTGCAATATTTGCCCCCTCTGTACTTGCTTTGAATAAAGCTATCGCAAGCTGTGCTTCCTGGAATCCTTTCACGGCAGACTGAATAGCCATACCTGCTTTCAGTCCCGCAAACACTATTGCCGCTGCTCCCGCAGCGAGTGCAACATCATCTAAATGCTCAATAATTTTTTCCAGTGCATCCGTAACAGGATCAAGTGCCGGACACAAGTCCCCGATGCCGTCCAGAATCGTATCTGCGATCTCCCCCGCGGCTACCAAAAGCTGCGGCAGATTATCGATAATCCCCTGCGCGAGTGCTCCAATCAGCTGCACCGCGAAATCTACCATCTGCGGAGCAATATCAACCGCCATGCCGATCAGATCCGGAAGCGCCGCGGACACCGAATCAAGCAGCGCCTGCGTCCCATCGAGAATAGACGGTAACAATTCTTGCAATATTCCCGGCAGATATCCGGATAAATTTGTTGCAATCTGGGTCAGACCATCTACCAGCCGGGGCGTTGTCTCTACAATGCGCGGTATAAGATTGTCTGCGGCGGTCAGCGCCGAATCAATCAGATTGTTCAGCAAAGTATCGAAGTCCTGGTCTGGATCTGCCATACCTGTCAGAAAGTTTTCCCATGCCGCCCCGAGCGATGCTATACTGCCCTGGATTGTAGTGGACGCTTCCTTTGCGGTCGTTCCGGTTATATCAAGATTTTCCTGTACAACATGGATCGCATCCACAATATCAGCAAAACTATCTATACTGTAGCTGGTCGCAATCCCCTGCTGTGCATTGATCTCATTGGCTGTCGCAATCAGGCGCTCCATCTCTTCCTTGGTACCGCCATACCCAAGCTTGAGATTGTCAAGCATGGTGTAGTTCTGCTTTGCAAAGCCCTGATATGCATTCTGGATATCGCGCATATTTGTGCCCATTTTATTGGCATTATCCGCCATATCCGTGATTGCTCTATCTGCTTTTGTGGCTGCCGCCGCCGTATCTCCATCAAGACTCTGTAAAAGCGATGCCGAAAAGCTCGTGACAGTGTCCATATAAGCATTAGCGGATAGCCCTGCTGTCTTATATGCTATATTGGCATATTCCAACACCGTGCTTTCAGATTCCTTGAACAGGGTCTCCACGCCGCCAACAAGCTGCTCATAGTCAGCATATGCCTTTACGGACTGCGTCGTTGCCGCAGTCAGCCCAGCCGCCATTGCTCCGGTTATAGCGGTAACCGCTTTCGTGGACACGCTAAAAGCACTCGTAGCCGTCTTTTTGACCGTATCAAGCCCTGTTGTAAATCCTTTTGTATCTAACGATGTCTCAAATAGCAGCTTGCCATCTGACATAATCCTCACCACCTGTCACGGGTGGCTCTGGATCGTGTCTCTGGCTCTCTCATGCCCTACTCAAAATACGCTTCAAATTCCTGCACGGTTTGCACATCCGCCGCCGATAATTTAACCGGAAGTGCCCACATCTCGCGCAATCTCTTATACTCCTTGTCGTCGCCGTTATAGCAGCGATATCCGATAATCTCATGTAACTTTGTCGCACTGCTAAGTCCATTAAGCAAAGCCCGGAACTTATGCCAATGCATCCCTGTTTCTGTCAGATCGATACCATATTGCTGTAAAAAAGCACTGTAGATATAATCCGCATCGATCCGGTAATCTAATACCCTGCTTCCATCTCCGCCGCCACTCTTCGGCACAGTAGCGGGCGGATATGCAAAGCCGATGATTGCCTGCATATCCTCTGCCGTGCTGATGTGCGGGATCTCGTCAGCAAACAAATAACTCACGTTAAGGCTCTGCTTCTGGTCCCACATTTCAAACTCGTCGCAAAACCGCATCCACGGTCGGAAATCTGTTTCGATCAAAAAAGGCTCACCGCCGATGGTCACGGTGTCCGGTAAGCCTTTCGTTATCAGATCGATCATTTCTTCTGCATCGCCATGACGCGCTGGATGGATTCTGCATTCTTCGCCAGAGATCCGATTTCCGCCAGTGCCTTTCTGGTATCAGCATCAAGCTCCGGTTTGTTCGCTTCTCTTACAGGGCGATCATACTCGCGCGTGATGCGGATGTACAAAATGTTCAGCTCGTTCAGATCCATTTCATCCGGATCGGTTGTTCCAAGCGCCTTTGCAGCATTTTCCTCTCCAAGCACATCCGCCACAAATCCATACAGGGCATCTACGCGATCATCCACGGGACTTTCCGGGTTCGTGATCCTCTCATTCACTTCATCGATCTTTTTCTTCATCCCACGGGTAAAGACCGGGAGATCATAAGTCGCACCGTTGTGTTTTACTGTGTACTTCATAAGCTACCTCCTTAAGCTGTTTTTGCTGATTTTGTTGTTGATTCCGCTGCCTGCGTTTCAGCAGTTTTCTCGGCGAAAGAAATAGTATCGCCGGATTTTGTCGCAGTTCCCTTTGCCACTTCTCCGCCGAACAGTACCTGGAAGTCCAGCTTGCTGTCTACGGCATTGAGATCCTGCACGGAAAGCACGGCATCCGTCTTCCATGCCAAATAGCCGCCACCTTCCGCCGGTTCCTGCATGAATACCACCATACATTCCACATGTGCATCTGATCCGGTGCGCATCTCGTAGAAATACGGCCAGATCATCTCATAATCTTTCTCACCCTTGTACATCGTGAGATCCTCGTCAATGCTCGGCTTATACCGCTTTAATTCCGTTGTCGGAACCTCGTCCGCGATATAATCATAATCTTCCGTCTCCGGGTTCATGGCCAGCGTAAGCTGTGTCGCTTTCTTGACACGCACCCAGTCCGGCTTCTCAGATGTTCCGCCATTCAGAAACAGCCCGATCAAATGTTTTCTTACCATTCGTCTTCTACCTCTCTTTCCCTCGTATACGTTATTTTGAGCGATATCTGATATATCACTGTGTTATCCGCTCTTGTCTCAAACATGTATGGCGCGCCAGTCAGTTCGATGTCATCGCAAGTGCGATGGTTGTCCAGTTGCGGTAGCTTCTTGGCATACTGACAGTCATCAACCCAGTACGCAAAATTCTCAAGCCACTCGTCATAATCTTCGCGGTCGCGGTTTTCCTGTCCATCTCTTGTCACAAGCAGCTGATACCACTCTGTGATCTGGTAAGACGATCCGAGATAATCGGTTCGTTCTCTGGTCGGAGACTTAAAGATGCCAAGACTATCCGCACCCTCGCCAACCTGATCCGTGTCAACTCTGACAACGCACATATCGTAGCCCTTAAGCCACTCCGTTATTGCTTTACTTACTGTCATACTATTTTGCTCCTGTCATGCGCTTTACACCGCGCAGAATAGCATCTTTCCCGCCGTCCTGCTTCATGCGTTCAAACCAGAGCCTTCCTCTTTGGTCCGCTCCCTGAAACTGGGCGTTGATATAATACCAATGCCTTGCATATGGTGTATCATAAATTACCTCGCCGCTCCCGATCTTTGTGTTGCGTATACCGCTTCGGATCAATTCCCCGGTATCCATCGGAACATACGGTTGACATTTTTTCAACACCTCTGCATCTATATACTGTTGAACCCTTCCGCTGTGTTCAAGCCCTCTTTTTTCAATGATTTCCGCTTTGTCCATATGCATCGATTTCAGCGTAAAGGTAAATGGCTCTCCCATTACTTACACACCACCTTTATATGTTTCAACCGGGGCTTGTTCCGGTTGTCGGACACCTCTGCAACTGTCACACAGTCATAATCCGCTCGGAGATGCTTGATCCGGTACTCATCCGTAATCTCGGTAGCAACCTCGCCACGCACAATTACGTCCAGATTTCCGGCATCATCCAATGTCCAGTAACCCTCTGTATCAGACAGTTTTCGGAATTCATGCTTCGGAAGGTAATTTCTCTCACACACCGCCGATTCCGGGATCGTGATATTCACCGTCGCCGCGAGATTCACTTTTCCATCCGCAGTCACGGTTTTTACCGTCTTTCCGGTTACCATCACACCTTTAACCACTGTTCGCTGATACCGATCATCCGGCAGATGATTGTAAACCGTGATAGTGTCAGTAAAAATTCCCATCATAAGCACCCCATCAGCCCGGTACCGGAAAGCCACTGGAAACATACGCTGCGGAGCTCCGCGTCTGCCTGCTCCTTTGTTACGTTTGAGTAACTTTCGGAATACCCATCATTACTGACCGACGCCACGCCAGATCCGGCGCCCACGCTGTTCTGATCCGCCATAGCATTGATCAAGTTCGCAACCGCCGCCTTCACCTGTTCAAGCTTGTAACCCGTGGCTGTCTGTGCGCGGAAATGTGTTAAAACATCCACTTTTGCTTCTGCTCCGGCGAGTGCCGCATCGAATTCTTCCTCTGTCAGCTTCGGAAAATGGGAGCTGTAATACTCCCAATCAATATAATGATCCAATTACAACTCCCACCTTTCCTATTTCTCTGCCTTTAAGGCTTCGTTCTCCGCCTTAAGCTGCTCATTCTCTGCCTTTAAGGCTTCGTTCTCCGCCTTAAGCTCTTTCAGTTCCTTTTTCAGCTTTGTGTCTGCCTTTTTATCAGCAGGCATCTCCGCTCCTACTCCTACCAATCTCATGCGCTCACCTCCTACGCCTTGCTGTTGAGGTAGATACCGGCGCGCTTGTTTGCGTAGGCTTCTACCAGACCATACTTGCGGTACTTGATAATGTCCGCATCTGCATCCGGGTTCGCTTCCGCCGGAATAATATTGCTTGCGATATGCTTATCAAACTTGATGACTGCAGGCTTATGGATAATCATGAAGTTGATATCTGCCGCAGATGTCGCCTTTTTGTAGTGTCCCAGTTCCTCGCCTGAGCTCTTACCGTCAAGCATTTCGATTGCAGTGTAGAATCTCGCCTGTGGAACTGCTTTCTTCACCGCGAACTTTCCGAGAATTTCGCGTGACTTCGTGGTATCCAAAGCCATCACGCTGTTAAGCAAGGTTGCCGTCGCGTATAAAACACGCTGCTCCTGTGGCACCTCATCCTCGTCCATTTTGCTCCACGCTGTCAGCAGTGCATCCAGAAACTGTGATGCATCTGCGATCGTACCGGTTGCCTTGGAAATACCGTCGAGCGCTGCCAGTGTTGCAAAAGCAAACGCATCCGCTTCCGGTGCTGCTTTTTCACGCATCAGTGTGGCTCCCGCCATACCAAATGCAAGGTTACGGGATTCCTCGTTGTCCATGACGTCTACAGAAATCCTTGTACCACGGTCATAATTGAATGTTGCTGTTTTCCACTTAAGATCTACCGCGCCAGTGGTGTATCCACTATTTCGGTCGTAATCTCCAAGTCCGCTAACGCTGATCTGCGGATAAACGATCTCGTTTGCGTTTGCGCCAGCCTTCGACATTGTTGGATCAGACGTCAGATCCGATGTTACCGATGCCAGGCGATACACCTCATCGAGGTTGTTAATGTAATTTTTTGCTAAAGCAATAGTGTTCGGCATTGTCTTTCCTCCTTATTTCTGCTCTGTGTTCGGCGTTGGCGGAAGTCCCATAACCGCACGCATTCTTGCGTCCGCGGCATCTACCCCGCCACCAGATACGGCTCCGATAATGTTCCCCTGCTTCTGCACCTGCGGCTCTGCCTCACCAAAAAGCATCTTGCTGTCCGCGGCTTCTGACAATTCTTTCAGTGCCGCCGCGATGTCCTCTTTCTGATTTTTTGACTTTTTCAACGTGTCCACGTCCAGCAATGCCGTGATCGCTTTCACATTTCTGCCTTTCGCCGCCGTAATACCTTCCCTAAGAGAATCGGAAAAATCACGATCCGCCAGTTTTCCCTGGTAATCCGTCTCGATCTTTTTCTTTTCCTCCTCCAGATCTGTGATCTGCTGCTTCAATGCAGACACATCCGCATCTCCAAAGTTTTCCAACTTTTTCTTCAGTTCTTCAGTCGCCGCATCACTCGCCTTGATTTTCTCATTGGCGGCAGCCAGCTTTTCAGTCTGGTTGTTGTAGTCAGTCACAGTCTTATAGTTTTCCAGAACGGCTTTTTCAAAGTCTTTCTGTTTGTCAGCCGGAACTTCCAAGCCATATTCCTTCATGATTTCAAAAATGTTCTTCATGTGTCCTCCTAAAATGATTTGTGAATCGCATTTTCTGCGATAAGGATTGTAAACGCAAAAAAGAGCCGGACAACGAATCTCTAACTTCTTAGAAACTCATTATTCGGCTCTTAGGCGCTATTGTTATTAAGCTTTCCTGCTTGCATCTCTTGCAATACACCGGGAAACGCTCTGCTTTTGTGTCGTCCCGCACTCTGTAAGCTTTGGGATTACCACATATCGGGCAACTCTGCCACGCATAGGTGTGCTTCACTTTCTCACCCCACCGTATAGTATAGCACACACGTTCGTTCGTTGCAATGGTTAGTTTTGACGTACTACCTCAAAAACATGTTTTGTATGTTCCGTTGTATGCACAACATATCCTTTCGGCGTCTTTTCAACAACAAGCGTTGGTTTAGGCTGTGTATCCAAATCCGCCCTTAATCCACTTGCTCTGCGCTGCGACGGCTGTGCAAATATTGCCTTTCCATTGATTACATACACATGCTGTTTTTCAAGCGATCCAGTATTCAAACCATGTTGAATGCAATATTCTCTCGCAATCTTTTTTGCATTATCAATATCAATTTTGCTATGTTTCGGACGCATCAGTACACCTCCTTCTCTAATACATACCATTTTCCTGTTGAATTATAAATTGCCGTGCAATCTTGGTCAAATACATTCAGAATTTCTTTATCTCCGCTTGATGGCATAAGGCAGAAATCATCTATTCCCGGATGCGTATGTCCACTCCAGCGGTACCCCTGCACCTTTTGTAAACATTGCAAATTCAACACCAGTTTGCGCAGTAAGTGCTGATAGATCTGATAAACTCACGCTTTTCTTACCCACAACACACTGGCTATCATACTCGGGCAGCTGTTCCAGCAAGTAATTTTGACGCTTATTAAGTCCAGTTCCGAAATGCGTAATGGCATTTGCATTTCCCTTTCCGGTATTTTTTCGCTCAATGCTTTCAATCATCTGTATTGCACCTTTATTATATGTTCCGTCTGGATGCATTATAACATTATCGGCATGTTTTTTTCCACTGTTATGTTTTAAATCGCTACTTCCCGCCTGCACTCTGAGCCGTTCCATTTTCGGTCTGATATCCACATCCGAACTAAATCGCTTATAGTCCGCCGTCTGCTTCCGAAGCTTACTTTGCAACTCCTTTATGTCTCCGCCAAGCGCTTTCTGTGCCTCGATCTCCCTCTTGGTTGCTCTGATCTGGCGTTCCATCTGCCGCTGCCGTTGTGTTGCGTGGTAATAGTCATAATCTCTGCCATTTACCGTGACAGGCGCAGGCTCCGGATCCCATTGGTTCGGTTCTGATATCCCCTCGAAAAAAACATAGAAGCTGTGATGGCAGTTATACCCACACAGTCCAAGCGGATCAGACGGATATCCGGTAGCATCCTCCAGATTGCGGATAGGATACCCAAGCCGCCTTGATTCCGCCCTGTGACCGCTCCGATCTGTAGTGTATACTTTGCCCTGCCAGTAAGCATGATCGCTGTGACCGCAGGACCCGTCCGACCGCGCGCCCCAGTGCTGTGACACTTCCACAAGGCTTTCTCCCGTCGAGTCCATATTCAGCATGGTTACTTTCCCGGCAAGCTGTCCGGATGCCGTGCGGATACAATTTCTGACCGCAGTATCAAGCTGCATGCTCCTGCCGCTCTTATAGTCGATCGTCCGAAGTCCGCTCTGTGCTAGTTCCCGCACACAGTCATCCACTACCCGCTGCCAGCTATACGCCCCACTGGTCAACTTAATCAGCCCAAGGTCAAGCTGATGCTGATATACATTTTCAAGCGCCGTAAATCCAACATTCTTAAAACCAAGAGTTTTCGTTAGATTCTTGAGTTCGCCGTTCGTTTGCACTGCCATAGCATCTACAAGCTGATGAAACCCTGACGGCTGGAGCAGGCTTTTCCCTGCCTGCTCCCACATAGACAGATCCGCATTAAAAGCCATATTTCCGGCATCCGCCACAATGTCATTCCCCTGCTCCTTAGCTTCCGCCACCACTCTGGAAATCTCGCTTGCCACATACTGCTTATACTCTTTGGTATGCTCTGCCACTGCCATCTGATACTCTTTGTCAGCACGCAGGACTTTCATGACCTCGCGCTGAATCCTTGCCGGAGAATACCCCTGTTCCATCAATGCCCTTGCCATCAGTTCGGCTGTCTCCGTATACCGCCCGGTCTTTTTCACCCGGCGTGCAATATCCGCGATCACGTCCTGCTCCAGTTTCTGGTATAACGGCACAAGCTTGTTTCCGAGCAATTCCAGCTGTTCGTCTGTCAATGCCATGCCTTAATCCTCCGTTTCATCATCTGCGTCCGGATCCGCCTGTCCCTCCCGGTAATATTTTGTAGCCTCTTCCTCCGAAAGCTGATAGCGGTCCATCAGATACCAGATGGTCAGCATCGGGATCTCCCGGAATGACAATGCATCCGCACGCTTGCTCTCAAGTTCGCTCTGGCGGTCGGTTACATATGAATCATCAAAATCCACAGTGATCTCCTCATCCAGATCCCAGCCTGTTCCCTGGAACGTATTGGAGAACCACAGCACTGCCCTGCAAATATCGCGGACATAGTTCTCCGCTTCGGTGCGCTGTTTGTTTAACTCCTGCATGGCATCCTGCCGCTCCCCGGCGTACTCCGTTGCAGTCTTAATCTGCCCGTTTTCAAAGCTGTATTTCTTCGTCCCATAACCGAACATGGTCGAAAGCAGAGACAGGCACAGTTCAAAAGACTTTGTGATGGAATCCACTCTGATCTCCGGGTTGATCTCCTGTACCAGGTCTTTCTGATCCGGAAGTTTTTCACCTCCCAGCAGAACAAATGTTTTCTTAACCTGCTCATTAGGAGTGATCGGATTCCCGGCCTCGTCAAATTTGCACAACAGTTCGTTGACCAGCACCAACTTGTCCGCCTTGTCCAGATCGCCAAACAGTACATTAAAGCACAAATCCACAGCTTTAAGGATTCCGATTGCCCCGTAGACCTTCGGATATCCATATCCCATCATGTGATCGATATTATTAACCTCGGCATTCCGCAGGACAGCGAACGGCTTTACACTACCAAGCTGCACCACCGTGGTCATATCCGGAAGAAGCGTGCCATATTCGTCAAAAACGTTCGTTTCCGAAACATAGTTGCCATGCTCATCCTTTATAAAATCAACGACTGTCGTCCTCACTTTTCCGCCAACCAGTCCTGTTCCCGCAACCGCGGCTTCCATCACCTCATCATTTTCAACTGTGAGTGGAATAAAATTTTCCGCAGACACATAATTCAGCCGGATGTTTCCACCGCGTACCGTGTTGTCAGACATGATATCTGCATTGTCCAGCCGCACATAGCAAGCCGCCGTTCCTTTAGCGGATACACTCTCAATCTGCTTGCGGAACATAGCGAGGAAGCGATTCTGGCACAGAATATCCGCCAGATACTCATGCTGCTCTTCGTTGTTCCCTCCGTTTACCTCTGCTATCTCACATAAATTCGCATCGTCTGCGCAGCATCTTTTTGCAAACCCCATCCGGTTCAGCTGATACGGGGTACCGTGCACCGTGGTACGCTCGTGGAAATCTTCAATCACACGATTTGCGTACCAATTATCACACTCCTTGATCACCGCCTGCGCTTTGCTGTTCACATTGTAGCCCTTGCCATTTAAATATGTTTCCACAAAATTTTCCATAATCCACACTCCTATCTATCCAGGTCAACGCATTCAATAAAATCCAAAATTGTATAATTTTCCGCGTCCCACCAGTCGTTACAGTTTCCGATATTCTTATCCTCCGGTCTGTCTGGGTGATCCGGATCCCATTTCAACTTCCCGATTGCATTCCGAAGCTTCGTGCATTTCCGATTTACCTTCCATCTGCCGGTATTCATCAGCATATCGTATGTCCTTGGTCTGTCTGATACTTCATTTTTCCGGCATCCTTTAATATGTCGGTATGGCAGTCCTTCTTTTCTCGCAGCACTCCGCAGGCTGTTTATCATCGTGGTACTGGCACTGTCCGGGAATACCCAGTCAATAAAACCGTATTTTCCCATGCAGTATTTATAAAACTTTATGAACTTACTGCATATCGCCTCTGCGTCAATGTCCGGTGACAGTTCCAGGTTTGCTTCCTCCGCTGTCCTCAGATCATGATATCCGTGGAAGTAAAGCTTCAGCACAAAGGTTGTCATTGATCCGTTTCCACCAAAATCAATTCCCATCGTGATCTTTGACGGACGGTGTAACAGTTTACCATTTATATCCCGTTCCAACAGTGGATCCGTATCCTCATCATACAGATACGGTTCGTTGTTCTCTGCAAACTTCCGGAAGATAATTCCCTCTGCAACAGCGCGTTCGCCTTTAATGTCTCGCCTGTACCACACTGTACCTTTCTGATAGGTGCTTAACACTTTCCGGATCTGCTCGTCTGTCATGCTCATGTTGTCTGCCAGTGTAAAATGACCATAGTTATATCCGTAATCAGGATTCTTTTCCTGCCGTTCCTCATGGAATTTAAGGATCTCCGTGTAATACCAGTGTTCTTCCTCTTTCGGGTTGAGGTCGTGAAATATCTTACGGTCGGAACTGGAAAGTGTTCGGTCGAATACCTCTTTCAGAAACTTTGGATGGCACTCGTTTGCTTCGGTCACATACGCCATCCCGTAGGTATTACCCTTTATCAGCTTCTCATCTCCATCCTTTCCGCCACCGGATACCAGGATCACCTTTTCGCCCGTCTTGGTCTGCACATACACACAGTCACGATCCTTATACTTTCCCTCGCGGCATCTTCCCTCAAAGTAATTCAGCAGCCCGTATCCATCACAGTCCAGGATATTCAGCTTTGCAGTGGCATTCGATACACCAGCCACCAGATGAATCTTGTTCTTATGGGTTTCAAGCAATGAACAGAAAATAAGTGTTGCCAGAACATTCTTTCCCCCTCGTTTACCGCCCTCCGCCACGTTGAGCCAGCTGTCAAAACACCGCAGGAAATATTCATACTGCCTCTGACTGAGTGGTGCCGGTTTATTCATGATCCTGCACCTCCTCAAACTCATCTATACTCCGGTTTGCCACCGGGTGCCGCAGAATATCCGTAATGGTTTGCATATTCTGGATAAGTCCGGTTACCTTTCCCTCACTGCCGTCATCGACTACACGCTTATCTCTCCATTCTTCTGGTTTGCGATTTTTCAACCAGAAGATCTGTGCCGTAGTATCTGGCACAACCTCTTTCTCCACCACCTTGGTGACAGTCAGTTCGCTGATTCCGGTGTCCTTATCCGTCACAAGTTCTTTTGTAACCTCTTTATACCGATATCCCAGCGCCCGCTTCAAGAGAGCGTTTTCAACCTCCCGATCTACCACTTCCTTGCCCCTTTTTAAGGAGTCAGAAAAGTCTATATACTTCTTTTTCCAATCATAGAATGTCTGCTTACTTATGCCTATCTTCTCTGCAATCTGAACATCAGTAAGCCCATCACGAGCCCAGCCTTCGACCAATATTAACTTTTCCGTTTCTAGCCACTCCTGGTACTTACCTTTTGCCACAGGCATCCTCCTCTCTGCAAAATAAAAAAGAGCCGAATACACGAAACTTATCATAGTCTCATATATTCGGCTCTATGGCGCTATTTTATAGAAACATTATAGCATTGTTCTTTTGAAATTTCATCTATAATTTTCACAAGGCAACCAATGTACTGAGGATTATTCCTCTCCCTGCCAGATCTTTGGTGTCCCGTCTGCTTTAAGCATAACAGTACATCCATTACCACCCCGCTGATACAACAGATACATGACGCCCGTGTCTTTGTCCGCATAAATACTGTAATCCCGCTCACTTTCTACCAATACCATCGTATTATCCTGCCCCGCGCTGACATTTGCCATGTCACTGCACCCGGCGATCAGAAGTGTTGCTGTTAAAATTGCTGCTAAAATTTTCTTTTTCACGATTTGCACTCTCCTCTCTTTTCCATGTAATATTTCAAGCGCTCTTTCCTTTTATTTAACTCGTTCTCAATAAGCTGCTGCCCCTCTTTCGACTTATAAAATCTCGTGATGGACGGGAACGTGAATCTTACCTCGTGTGGAACCGGCATATACGTAAGTATTCCACCGTTTTCAATGTTGATCTCACACAGCTTGGTTCCATAGATCTTAATTTTACAGCCAATATAGAATGGGTATTTGCAATCGGTTTCATATCTGCTCTTTTCCATACTTATCCCTCCGTAAATTTTAACGCCTGTATCCGCTCTTCATAATACGGCACTCCACAGATCGGACACCGCGGAAGTACCACGGGTATCTTCCGTTCTCTCTTCTTGCCTTTTTCCTTTACCGCAAATTCCAGATACGCTTTTCCAGACAAAAGATCTGTCGGTGCTTCCACGCTTTCATATCTTCCTGCTTTCTGAAGTTCATGAGCCACTTCATTCATACAATTACACATTGTTTTCCCTCTCTTTCCGCCCCGCCGCATGTATCGCTGGCGGGGACTATAGCTGTTTGATCTCATGCAAACCGGAGCTGTCCGCTCTGCTCTGCTTCAATCTGCATATTCGGCATACGTTCCGCTACGCACAGTTCTGGAAGATTTGCTCTGACCAGTGCTGCCGGTATAGGCGGACACACAGCATTGCCGCAACGGCGCACCTGTTCACTCCGCGGATACGTCTTGCCGGTATAATCATGGTCAATGATGTAGTCATCCGGAAATCCCTGGCACCCATATAGCTCCCGTGGTTCTAACATCCGCAGTCCGATGTCCACTATCTGATAATCCGTCCCATTGATGGTCACCAATCCGAAGCGATCTCTTGATGTTATTGTGTCAAGCGGCTCTTTTATATCCTGTCCTGTGCCCTCACCATAGTATTTAATCAGAAATGCTCTCACCTCGCCAAAATGTCCGGCTGATGTTGTGATTGTATGTAGTAGCTCTCTTTCGTCCTGTCCGATTCCAGACTTATAGAACTTACTCAAAAATGATGTGACCAGTCCATATCTGTTCGATCCATCCACCGTCATTATAGGGTCTTCAATCGTCTGTCCCCGAACTTCTCCCTGCGCCGTTTCAGAATGGTACTGGATAAGTGTAGGACTGATTAAACAATGTTCATTTTTGCTCACGATAGTTGTCAAAGGTTCTTTGACATCTTTACTCCGATCCTTTGTGAATCCAGTCTGCCCTATCTGCACTATATACGGTTTCACAATTCCATATCCGTGCTTTCCGGTGATTGTAGGCATCGGCTCACGAATATTATTCGGTCTGCGCTCCCCGCCATGATTGCACTGGATAATGAACGGTTCCGGGTTGTCCAGCACAAACTTTTTCAGTCCTCGTGCTATTCTCTCCATCGTCTTCGGTGCCAGTGGGCGTACCGCCCGGATCCCGTATTTCTCTTTGATTTCTTCGGAACTATCAAAGATACTGGGACACGGAAGTGAAAA
>ERZ808240.2747-NODE-2747-length-18509-cov-34.064376_pt1 | contig 18509 bp, 14 predicted proteins | sample MGYA00521084_ERZ808240 | MGnify/ENA primary metagenome ERZ808240 (study PRJEB31516, sample SAMN03275571) | gut metagenome | biome: mammalia-associated habitat; material: feces | host: Papio cynocephalus | place: Kenya | collected 2012-08-06 ... | reverse complement strand
CCAGAAGCCCCGAAACGACAACAAGTATTTTCTTCATAAGCCTTTTATACAACGCTTTATATTATTACACGCAAATATACTGCTTTTATTCAACGCCGCAAACTGCGGTGGTTTCTCAATACAGAAAACCAAATGCCCAGAGGGGAATCTTGCGGAAAATGGCTGTGTCAATGCCGTCGGCGGCGATATAGCCGTTTTCCTCATTGTCAAACTGTGAATATCCTTTATCTTTCCCACCGACTTCTATCACATATTTCCCGTCAATTCTGAAGTCGGCGCTCTTCATTCCTCCATATTCTATCACATGGCCTGCGGAGGCAAGCTGATTGCAGAAGAAAGTCTCCCTGACAGTTCCGATTTCGGGAATATCGGGACATAGGGCGTACAGCAGGTTCGGGTTGTCCAGCAGTATCTTGTCCGGTTTCTGCAAATCACGTGTCGTAATGAGATTTGCAAACAGACGTCTTATCAGATGCGCGTCCTCAAGATGCTTAAGGTATTGCAGAAGCGTGAGTCTCTGGAGTTCGAGACTGCGCGCCATCTTTGCAATGTCCACCTCGAAAGGAACCATGCCGGAAATGATTTGCATCAGAGCCTTTATTTTACGGGTGTTCGCGACATCCACTCCGCATTGTGAGGTCAGCTCGTTGTCGATGGTGTAGTTCACGACATTTTCCACTCTCGGCGCGTATGCTACCTTGTCTTCGAAATAAAACGGATAATAGCCTTTCTGAAGATATCCGGAAAAATGTTCAAGGGGACTGCTGCACAGTTTTCTCACATTAAGGCAAAATTCGCAGGGATTGCCCAGAAGTTCCTGAAGCCTTACGGGGGACAGGTTTATGCCCTTTTCGAGACGCAGGTATTCGCGGAAGGAGAGTCCCGGCATATCATATTGCAGCATCCTGCGCGAAAGGTCGGCGAGGCCGCTTTTCAGCGCAAGAAGAGAGCTTCCGCTCAGCACGACATGAAGCTGAGGATACAGGTCATATATCTCCTTTATCTCTATGCTCCATTTCTCATATTTGTGTATCTCATCAATGAACAGGTGCGTGCCTCCGATTTTCACAAAGTCTTCTGCCGTGTCCAGAAGGGTATGATTTGAGAAGTACCCGGAATCGGCGGAACAATACAGAACATGCCTGTCTTCTTCCGCATAATTGAGTTTGATGCGCTGTCTGAGCAAAGTGGATTTTCCCACACCCTTTGGTCCCTTTATACAGACCAGCCGGCTGTCCCAGCAGACTTGTTTCATAAAATCACGGATATAGTCCGTAGGGGTGACTCTGAGATAGTCATCATGCCGCTGAAATAATCTGTCCATTTGCCGTTGATTTAACAGTTACAAATATAAAGTGTTTTTTACAAAAAACAAAAATGCCCTAAAAATGTTTTTTACGAAAAACACCTTTGGGATTTGCCTTTTCTATTAAGGCTACATTGTTTTCACAAATGTAGGTAATTTCGTCGATTAGGAGCATCGCTTCGGGGTAATTTCGTCGATTAAGGCAATACTTGTATGAAAAAGCCTTATCCCGCATGCCTGTCATAATGCGGGATAAGGCAAACCATATCCGACGGCTTTCTGACTGAACGGTCGGGAAAGCGTCGGCTGCCGGAAGCTTTTAAAGCTTCCGGAGAATCGTCTTGATGTTGACTTCCTTGTCGATGATGGACGGGAGGTCTTCAATCCTGACCCTCTGCTGGGCCATCGTGTCGCGGTGGCGGATTGTGACGCAGCCGTCGTTCAGGGAGTCGTGATCGACCGTGACGCAGAACGGGGTTCCTATCGCGTCCTGACGGCGGTAGCGCTTTCCGATGGAGTCCTTTTCGTCGTACTGGCAGTTGTAGTCGTACTTGAGCTCGTCCATAATCTTCTGGGCAAGTTCAGGAAGTCCGTCCTTCTTGATGAGCGGGAGCACGGCTACCTTCACAGGGGCGAGCGCCGGCGGAATCGAAAGCACAACGCGGGTCTCGCCGTTCTCAAGCTTCTCCTCATGGAAAGAGTGAGAAAGCACGGCAAGCACCATACGGTCAACTCCGATGGATGTCTCGACGACGTACGGAGTGAAGCTTTCGCCAGTCTCCGGGTCGAAATACTGAATCTTCTTTCCGGAGAACTTCTGGTGGTTTCCGAGGTCGAAGTCGGTGCGGGAATGGATGCCCTCAAGCTCCTTGAAGCCGAACGGGAAGTTGAACTCGATGTCGGTGGCGGCGTTGGCGTAGTGCGCGAGCTTCTCGTGATCGTGGAAACGGTAGTTCTCCGCGCCCATTCCGAGCGCCTTGTGCCATGCCAGACGGCGTTCCTTCCATTTCGCGAACCAGTCGAGCTCAGTGCCCGGCTTGATGAAGAACTGCATCTCCATCTGCTCGAACTCCCTCATCCTGAAGATGAACTGACGCGCCACAATCTCGTTCCTGAACGCCTTGCCAATCTGCGCTATGCCGAAAGGAAGCTTCATGCGGCCGGACTTCTGCACGTTGAGGTAGTTCACGAAAATGCCCTGGGCAGTCTCCGGACGAAGGTAAATCACATTCGTGCTGTCGGACGTGTTGCCGAGCTGCGTGGAGAACATCAGGTTGAACTGACGCACGTCCGTCCAGTTCTTCGTCCCGGAAATCGGGCAGACAATCTCGCAGTCGATGATAATCTGACGAAGCGCCGCCAAGTCGTTGGCATTCAGCGCGTCCGACATCCTTTTGCGGGTCTGGTCAATCTTCGCCGTGTTCCTCAGCACGTTAGGGTTGGTCTCGCGGAACTTCGCCTCGTCGAAGGCCTCTCCGAACTTCTTGCGCGCCTTCTCGACCTCCTTGCTGTTCTTCTCCTCAAGCTTGGCGATGTAGTCCTCGATGAGAACGTCCGCCCTGTAGCGCTTCTTGGAGTCCTTGTTGTCGATGAGCGGGTCATTGAACGCCCCGACATGACCGGATGCCTCCCAAATCTTCGGGTGCATGAATATGCAGGAGTCGATGCCCACGATGTTCTCGTTCAGGCGGGTCATCGCATACCACCAGTACTGCTTGATGTTATTCTTCAACTCAACTCCGAGCTGGCCATAGTCATAAACAGCCGCGAGTCCGTCATAAATCTCGCTCGACGGGAATATGAATCCGTATTCCTTGCAGTGAGCGACCAAAGCCTTGAAAAGTTCGTCTTGTGTCATAAATGATTATTTTTATATAAATCCTGCAAAAATAAGCATTTATATTTTAGAAACATAGAAAATGAACTCCTCAGATGTTTCTTTTATTTCTGGCTACAGACTTGTAGAAGCTGCGACGACTGCCGGTTTTGACGGGACTTTCTGACACAGAGGCCGCTGTTCCGAGTTCCGCCGAGACATCCGGGGCCTTGAGCTCAAGGCCGTCGGCGACATCCTGCCTGACGAGGTAGTACATCGCGTTGGGCATTCCTCCGATGTTCCCGTTGAGGGAATATGCGGGTTTGCTGACATCGTACTTGCCGCTGCCGTCCATGCCGCAGACCCACAGGCTCTGCATATAGACATTCATGTCGCTGTACTTGTAGGCGTTTCCGAAAATCTTTATGACGGTCTTGTTGCCGTTCGCCACAAATCCGCGGAATGCCTTGCCCCAGCCGTTTTCCTCAACCCCCTTGACCATCCGGTCGTAATCCCAATCGTAAGGGGCATAGGCCTGCACGGTCTCGTTCCCGTCCCCGTCGATTTTCGTCAGGCTGAACCATGCGCTGTAGGCCCATCTCACGCCGTTCTCAGTGCTGATGTCCTGAGGCACCGATATGGTGAAATGTTCATATCTGTCCGAATCCGCCTCGGTGAAGTCCAGCACAACCGGAGTCAGCCCGAACCTGTTGTCCGCTCCTCCCCATTTGTACAGATTGAAACTTTTCCCCTGCTCCTTCGCGGAGATTGTGATATTGAACGGTTCCGGTTCGGTGATGCTCCAGCCTGCGGAGGCGGAGTATCCCGTTTTGTCGTATGGCATCAGAACCCATTTCCCGATGTAGTCCTCGTATGAGCAGGGATGGCTCAGCTGACTTGTTGCGTTCTCGGCGTAGAAAGGGTAACTGAGCGAAACCGCCGAAACGACATTGATTTTGTCTCCCGCGTGCTCCAGGATTCCCGCCGTGAACATATACTCGCCATTGTCGTTGAACGCGAATATGCTCTCGGCGTCTCCGCGCACGATGTAGCCGTTTTCCACAAGGGATTCCCAAGTCTCGCCGTCGGCCACGGCGTAGGAAATTTCCTCCTCCATCCACAGCTTTGCATCGACCTTGTTGTCGTAGGTCACGGCCGCAATCCAGTACCACACGTCCCCGTCGGACGGAGTCACCTTCGCCGCATAGTCAATGTGGCCTGTCGTGCTGTTATAGACCTCGTATGGGGTGATTTCGAAGCTCACGTTGAACTCTCCTGTAGTGACCTCCTCCATAAACCAGTTCCTCGACGCCTTTCCGTCGGTCCCCACTGCGGCTATCCTGACCGTATAGCCGGTCTTCGGGCGCAGGGCCTCGACGGTGAACGACGTGCCGCTGACATTCTTCTTGAAGACATCGACGTTTCTGCCTCCGGAAATGTAGGTGACCTCGCACCTGTACCCTTCGGCGCCTTCTACCTCCGGCCATTCCGCCGAAATAGAGGCCGTCCCCTGTGAAAGCCTCGCCTCCGGTGCGGGAAGCGCGGCCTGCTCCGGTGTCCCGCCGCCGTTCCCGGAGGCCGTTTCCTTGTCACAGGCGGCAAATGCGAGTGCAGAACCTGCTATAAACAAAAATATCTTTCTTATGTTCATTTCTTTTTTCTTTAGAGAAATTGAAGGTTTCTTAAAACGATGCCATTGCCCGGACGATGTGCTTCCGCTTCTTGTCCAGATCGGCGGGTATCTCGACCGACTTTCCAGTGCCCATGTCGAAGGCGTATGCTATGCTCGGGCCGCTTTCGTTCGATGACCAGTAAACGGCGTCTTCCAGTGCGGTTCCCCCGTTGTCGGTGAGGCATTTGTTGAGGAAGGCCTTGTGCTGTTCTTCGGAGCCGCCGTCGCCGTTCGCCTTGACCGAATCCAGCGAGCCGGTCCCGCCTTCGGTCTCATTTGCTTCGTGACCGCTGTAGCCCTTGTAGAGGGCGGCGAGCTCGCTCATGGACGGGAGAAACCAGTCCTTCAGCACACCGACATTGTCCTCGGTTGCCTTCACGAAAGCAGGGTAGTATTCTTTCCAACCGGAGAGTTTCTGCACGCAGGCGGTGTTGTACGGGCCGCTGCCCGGGAGCGAGCCCATCGCTTCCTCGTATCTGTAGGCCCATGCCTCCTCGTTCTGTTTCAGAGACACTACGTAGCCGTGCTCGCCGCTTTCATCGACGCTCACGACCACCCCTTTGACAAATCCCTTCTCGTAGAGATCCCCCACGGCATAGGTCTTCGGCTCTGACGTGCCCGGCTTGTCGGGGGTTTCAGGCGTGCCGGGTTCCTGATTCACCGGCTTGCCGCAGCCGGCAAACAGCGCGGCCGCGGCAAGTGCCATGGTGAAATATTTCAAAATGTGTGTTCTCATTTGCAATATGCTAGCAGAAATGAAGCGCGGCTTTTCTACCGTACCGGAATCGTTTCGGTCTTGTCTATGGAGACATTCATTCCCATTCCGGTGCCTGATGATCCCTCTTCTTTGGCTGTGTGCGTCACCTTGATGATGTCAGTGGCCACGCCGTCGGTGTCAACCCCGATGAAATAGACGAAGAACTTTGTGCCCCGGTCTATCCTGAAGTTTGCGCTGGCCGATCCGTAAAGTCCTGCCTGCTCTTTCTTGAGAAGTTCCTCCATTTCAGCTCCGGATTTGCCCGACCATTCGTCTGCGCCCAAGAAGTACTTGCAATAAGCTCCGCCGGCAAGGTTGTAAGGTTTTGCCGTGGCAGAGACGGTGTAATTGGTCTGGTTCGGGAAAATGTCGTCCCACATCCACGCCGTCATTCCTACGCTCAGCGAAATCTGGCTCTTCTTGTCTGCGACGGTAGTGAACTCGGAGACGAACGGCTCGGTCGTGTAGGTGCCGTCGGCCTTCAGTCCGATGACATACATTTCGTAGGTGGTTCCGGCCGTGAGGTCGGGGATGTCATAGTAGGTGCCGGACGCGATGTCAGTGAGGAGACTCCTTGAAAGGAACTCCTTTCTGTCCATAGCCGCATCGGCGTGGCCGCTGTTCCAGGACTCGAGTCTGGAGTCGATAAGTTCGTCGCAGGCTTTCTTGTAGGCTGCGGACTCGCTGCCTTCCGTGGCGGCGAGTGCGGCGAGACGCTCCTTGGTGATGTAGTTCAGCATGTAGGTCTGTCCCTCGGCCGCCGTGTTTCCGGAAACGCTGACTTTCGCGTCTGTCTTCGTTATGTCATAGACCTTGACGCTATAGACGGCTCCCGTCATCGTGGCCACTGCTGTGGTCACGGCTATTTTCTTCACATTCAGCTTGTCTCCGGTCTTAGGAAGTCCGTCAGGCGTGCAGGCGATGAGGAAAAGGGTGTAGTCTTCGCTCGGAATCAGTGACGAAGCCGTGAAGTTTATTTTGCCCGTATAGAGGTCGTTCATGAGGCTGCCTTTCCTTGCCGCAAGAAGCGCTTCGACGGATTCCTGGTCGGTGAGACCCTGAAAATATGTCGTGCGTTCGAGTATGGCGGCATAGACTTCGTCCCACGCCGGGACAATCGTGACCTTGTAATCAGTGTCGCTCACTGTTTCTTCCATCGTCACCCAGTCATTCTTAGGGCTTTCCGTGGTTGAAATCATCTGCACGAAAGGCTCGGTCGTGAAGCTGCCGTCGTTGCCGAGGCCTATCGCGAAAACAGGATAGGACATCTCCGGAAGAAGGGAGTTGGCCGCTTCAGAAAGTGCCGTGTCGTATTCCTTCTCTCCGCTGACCGTCAGGCTGGTGATGAACTGCGCCATGGTCATCGCCTTGAACGTGTCGTTCTCGCTCTTCATCGCGCTGAGGTACGACTCCATATAGGACTTTATGTTTTCCGGATTGCTGCCGCAGTACTGCTCATAGACGTCAGGCGTCATCACGTCGTAGTAGTAGAAAATGTCCGGGTCGCTGCAGTCGAACTTGACCTTGAACCATGTCGAGCCGGCCTCCACAAGGCTTATGTCTATTTTTGCATTTTCCTTGAGAACCGCTTTCGGGGTCTTGAATTCCAGGGTTTCCGTCTCAGTGGTGACCTTTCCCTCATAGCTTACTCCGAACACGAAGAACAGATACTCGGTCTCGGGGTCGAGTGCCCGGAACTGGTAGTCCTGCATTCCGGACAGCAGGGCATTGGAGAGGAACTCGTTCAGGGACAGTCCGTTTGCGGTGGCCATCTCGTCGAACCAGCCTATGTATGCCTCCTGAAGAACCTCAGTGTCGTCTCCATATTTTTCATTGAATTCCTTCTTGGTGACGACCCCGAAGTAGTACGGTGCCTCGTTGTCCGCCGGCGTAATCCTCGCGCTGAAGGAGCCTTGGGTGAGAGCGGTCTGCTCTATGTTAAATTTTGTCTGGGGGGGGGTAGGGGTCTGGCCGCCCGGAGTCGCATTCTCCTTGTTGCAGCCAAAGAACAGCACTGCCGCCGCAATGCACATTGGCATAAATCGTTTCATACGTTTACCACTTATAATTTTAAACACCTTTCAGCCAATTCTTCATAAAATGTGAGGCTGATATACTACTGAAGCGTGCAAAATTATAAGTTTGCCTTGATATTCGCAAGACTTCCGGACGAAAAAAATAACGGGATTCCCGGCATTTCTTACATTTTCCTGTATTCCGACGGAGTCATGCCCGTCTTGGTCTTGAAGAAGCGGTAGAACGTCGTCTGGTTAGGGAAATTAAGCTCATAGACGATGGACTTTATGCTCATGTCGGAGTATTTCAGCAGGTTCTTCGCCTCAAGGATGACGAACGAGTCAATCCACTCATGGGCCGACTTCCCGCTGACGGACTTTATGAGCTTGGAGAGATATTTCGGTGTGAGGTAGAGCTTGTCAGCGTAGAACGAGAGGCTCCTTTCCTTTGTGTGGTAGTCCCTTACGAGCATAAGGAAGTCCTCGAGGACTACCCGTGACCGCGTGGAGACTTCTTCCGCGCCGTTTCTTCTTGCCGCCGACAGCCTGTCCGTCCAGAGCGCTCCCATGAGGTAGAATATGGATGAAATCAGCGACGCCACCGACTCCTTCAGGTTAGGAATCTTCAGACGCGAAACCTCTTGTATGAGGTCGAAATACTTGCGGCAGAGTTCCCTTTCGCCTTCGCTGATTACGACGCACGGGGATTCGAGCAGGCGCAGGCTTTCGTTGTAGAGTTTGCTGAAGTCGAAGCGGGTGCTGGACATCAGGTCTTCGGAAATCGCGACGACGACAAAATGCACGGACTCCTTTTCCTTCGGGTCTATGCTTGTGACTCTCACGATGTTACCCGGGGTGTATATGAACATCGACTCTTTCCGTATCGTGAATTTCTTCAGGTTTATCTCGACTTCAAATGTCCCTTCGATGCAGAAGAACGCCACATACCCGTGGAAGCGGCAGGGATATTCGATGATGTCCATCTTTGATTCATAGTGCATCTCCGCGATGAAGAGGTCGTCTGACAGATTGTCACTTATCGCCGGAGCCGAGGACAGGTGCCTGAGTTCACGGATGCTGAGTTCACGATATTTTTCCATAATCATTTACATTTTGTCGTTTATGTCGGGTTACAAAAATACGCATAAATTATTAAAAAGTCGTTTTTTGCGACAAAATGTATATTTATATGCCCGATTTGTTATACATATTTTCTTTCGTATGGCAACTGTTTTGAATGCTGACACGCCGCATTCAATTCGGATTTTCTGCCATTTGGGTGCAATGTCAGGATTAAACAAAAAATATTGAGTATATGAAAAAGACAATGTGGATTATCGCCGCAGCGCTCTGTGTGCTTCCGACTTACGCCGGTGCGCAGCAGGTTCTGACTCTTGACGAGTGCAGGCAGATGGCGGTCGAGAACAACAATTCGCTGAAGACGGCGGAACAGAAAATCAAGGTTGCGGGGTACGACAGGAACATAGCCCTCGCGAACTATTTCCCGAAGATTTCGGCTACCGGAGCGTATATGTACACCAGCCGTGACTGGAAGCTCATCAGCGACGATCAGGCAAAGGAGATTCAGAATGCCGGAACCGTGCTTCAGGACGACGTGACCAACAAGGTCCTGGGTCTGATTTCCGACCCGGACGTGTTCAACAAGTACATGACGGATCCCGGATTCCAGAAGATAATAAACGGTCTCAAGGCGACGGACATCGCCACTCCTATCAACGCGATAGGTCAGCACATTACGGACGCCCTGACGCTCAATATGCACAATCTGTGCGGAGTGGTCGTCTCAGTTCAGCAGCCGGTGTTCATGGGCGGCAAGATTGTGGCTTCCAACCAGATGGCAAAATATGCCGAGGAACTGGCGAAGTCGCAGTATGACACGGAGCACGCGCAGGTTCTCGCCGACATCGAGCAGGCCTACTGGCAGATTGTCTCCATCGCCGCGAAGAAGAACCTCGCCGAGAACTATGCCGACCTCCTCCGTCAGATGGGTAAGGATGTCGATGCTCTCGTGGCCGAAGGATTCGCGACGCCTTCTGACGCGCTGACGATAAAGGTGAAGACCAACGAGGCGGAGATGCTTCTGACGAAGGCTACCAACGGACTGGTGCTCGCGAAGATGCTTCTCTGCAAGGAGTGCGGACTTCCGCTTGACAGCAAGATTACGCTGGCGGACGAGAATCTGGACGCGATTCCGGTGCCGGAAATGAGCCCTGTGATTTCCGACGAGGATGTCTATGCGGCAAGGCCTGAAATCAGAAGTCTCGACCTGGCCAAGAAAATCTATGACAAGAAGGTTGCCGTGGTTCGCGCCGACGGGCTTCCTACCATTGCCGTGATGGCGAACTACGCCGTGACCAACCCTAATGTCTTCAACGGTTTCCAGAACAAGTTCGGCGGTTTCTTCTCCGCAGGAGTTGTGGTGAACGTGCCTATTTTCCACGGCACCGAGGCCATCCAGAAGACGAAGAAGGCCAAGGCCGAGGCCGCTCTGACCCAGTACAGGCTCGATGACGCGAAGGAGATGATTTCCCTTCAGGTCGCGCAGCTCCGCCAGCAGGAAGAGGAGGCTCTTGAGAAACTGACTGCCGCCGAGAGCAATCTTGAGAGTGCGGAGGAGAACCTCAGGGTTGCCACCGCAGGCTGGAACGAGGGCATGATAGCATCCAATGTGGTGCTTCAGGCGCAGACGGCATGGCTTCAGGCGCATTCGGAGTACATCGAGACCGGGGTTGAGCTGCAGATGTGCAGTGTAAACCTTGCCAAGGCCGAAGGCAGATTGTAATGACTGTCTAAAAAGCGAATTGCTGCGTTACGCTCAACTTTTTAATCCTCACAACCACAAGGTTGCTCCGGTTAAAAAGATTTCGCAAGCCTTGCACTTCATCTTTTTATACAGCCATTACTAAAATAGTGATTTGGTAAAAAGTAGAAAATAATAAAAATACAATACAATGGAAAAGACTCAGAAAAAAGGCAACCTGCTTCTTGGAATAATCGTTCTGGTTGCACTCATCGCAGCTGTGGCTGTGCTTGGTATCATCTTCTCAAAGCCTGAGGAGGCCGTCATTCAGGGCGAGGCCGAGGCTGCCGAATACCGCATCTCCGGAAAGGTTCCGGGACGTATCGAGGCGTTTTACGCAAGCGAGGGAGATATGGTTCATAAGGGCGACACCCTCGTTCTCATAGACTCTCCTGAGGTCCGCGCAAAGCTCGCGCAGGCAAATGCGGCATACGCAGCCGCAGCCGCACAGCGCAACAAGGCCAACACCGGTGCGCGCAAGGAAGAGATTGCCGGAGCATACGAAATCTGGCAGAAGGCTCTCGTTGGCAAGGACATCGCGAAGAAGACTCTCGACCGTGCCACAAGGCTTCACGAGCAGAATGTCATAAGCGACCAGAAGTTCGACGAGGCCACCGCACAGTACAATGCCGCCGCAGCGACCGCCGAGGCCGCGAAGTCCCAGTACGACATGGCCGTGAAGGGCGCCCGCGAGGAGGACAAGGCCGCTGCCATAGCTTTGGTTGACAGGGCAAACGGCGCGGTGATGGAGGTTAGGTCCTATCTTTCCGAACTCAAGCTCACCTCTCCGGTCGATGGCGTCATTTCCGCACGCTACCCTCATGTGGGCGAGCTTGTGGGAACAGGCTCCCCGATCATGACGGTGACAGACCTCTCCGATATGTGGTTCACCTTCAACATCCGCGAGGACAAGCTCCACAGCATGAAGTCCGGCGACAAACTTCGTCTCAGCATCCCTGCTCTTGACGGCAAGGAAATCGAGGCCGCCGTGACCTACATCGCCGCGCGCGAGTCCTACGCGACCTGGAGGGCGACCAAGGAGACTGACAAGTATGATGCGAAGACCTTCGAGGTGAGGGCTGTTCCGACTTCAAAAATTGACGGTCTTCGCCCGGGTATGACCGCAATAGTTGTACGGAACAAATAAAAAGCGGTCTGCTGCGTTGGATGCCTTGATGAAATCCTCACAACCATAAGGTTGCTGCGGTATTCATCTGCGACATCCGCCTTGCATCCCATCTTTTTATTTGTCCCTAATTCAATTGTTTGACTCTGCAAATTTTGAGTTGAATTTCGTGATTGTGTTACTAATCCAATTGCCTGACTCTGCAAATTTTGAGTTGAACTCTGATGAGACTGAAATTTTGGAAAGAAAAAGTCTGCTTGAGACTTTCTATATGATATGAATAGTTTTTTGAAAGTTATGCGGCGTGAGCTCGGGATTATACGCCGCAAACCTGTCTATCTGCTCGGATCGGTGGTGATGATGGCTGTCTGCTGTCTTTTCTACCTGACATTCTTCAAGGCCGGACTCCCTGAAGAACTGCCGATCGGAGTAGTTGACATGGATAATTCGTCACTCTCGCGCAACTTCTGCAGCCAGCTCGACGCGACGCAGCTCGGCAAGGTCGTCCATTTCGACAGCTTTTCCGAGGCGCGTGACGCGATGCAGACAGGTGAGGTGGCTTCCGTCTGCGTGATTCCCAAGAACATGGCCGCAGACGTCTATGCGAACCGTCAGCCGACGTTCACCTACTATGTGAACTCGCTCTACATGATTGCCGGCGCGCTGAGCTACAAGGATGTCCTCACGATGGTTACTCTCACGGGAGGCGCCGTCCAGCGGGAAGTGTTCCGTGCAAAGGGGCTCTCCGACGGCGAGATAATGGGTATGATACAGCCTATCACGATTGACGAGCACCACATCGGCAATCCGATGACTAACTACAGCATCTATCTGAACAACATCATCCTTCCAGGGCTTCTCTGCCTGAGCATCGTCTTCGTTCTGATTTACGCTCTCGGCTCGGAACTCCGCTACGGAACGTCCAAGGAACTGATGGAGACGGCGGACGGCTCTTTCGCCGCTGCCCTTTTCGGCAAGCTTGCGCCTTACACTCTCGTCTATCTCCTTATGGGACTTACTCTTGACCTGCTGATGTATGGCGTGTGCAAGTTCCCTGTGGCGGGGAGCGTGGGCAATATGATGCTGCTCATGGCGGTGTTCATCCTTGCCTGCGAGGCCGTGGCCGTTACGATTGTGGGGCTGCTCCCGACGCTTAGGTTCGCGCTGAGCATAGCGGCTCTGTTCACGATTCTCGGTTTTTCGTTCTCCGGATTCACTTTCCCGGTCGAGGCCATGCCTAAGGCGATTCAGGGCATCGCGGTTCTCTTCCCGCTGCGTTTCTACTATCTGGCATACGTCCAGGAGGCGATTTACGGCACGGGTCTCGGAGACTGGTGGCCATATCTGGTCTGCCTTCTCCTCTTCCTCGTCGGCCCGCTCTGTGTCAGCGGACGCCTGAAGAGGGCGTGGGTGAACGAGAACTACGAGAGATAGAATGTGACGATATGTCTAATGCGGCATATCAATGATACATAGGAATATACGATTATGTTAAAAGAATTACGACGCATATTTGCGGATTCATATGTCCTCATCATCTTCCTCCTCGGAGGCCTGCTCTATCCGGTCATCTACGGACTGATTTACTATAAGGGCACAGTCGATGAGATGCCGGTCGCCGTGGTGGATTTGAGCCAGAGCAGCGACAGCAGGCGCTTCATTCAGAAGATTGACGCCACCCGCGAGGTGGATGTTGCCTACAGGTGCGTGTCCATGGCGGAAGCCCGGCAGCTGCTTGAGGAGAGGAAAGTTCACGGAATAGTGCTCTTCCCGGAGGACTACGGCGACAGGCTCGCGAAGATGGAGCAGGCGACTGTCTCAACCTACGCTGACATGGCCAGCTTCCTCTACTACAAGAATATAACTATGGCGGTGAATCATGTCATGATTGACGAGCTCCGCACAATAGGCTCCTCCCGCCTCGCGATGACAGGCCTGACGGACGCCGCAATCTCGCAGATGGTCGATGCCATCCCTGCGGAGGAGAACGTGCCGTTCAACACGAACTGGTCGTTCCTGATTTTCTTCCTCTCAGCGGCGCTTCTTCTGGTCATCCAGCAGACCATGTTCTTCGGAGTGAGCGTGATGAACGGTTCGATGCGTGAGGGCAACGCCACCCACGACGGCTCTCTCCTCGGAAGGGCGGCCGCCTACGCGCTGATTTACTTCGGCATAGCTTTCTGGTGCCTTATGGTTGTTCCGGCGATGTTCGGGATGCCTCAGAGAGGGCAGCTCGGAAGTCTTCTCGCGCTGATTTTCTTCTTCGTCATCGACTGCGTGGCGTTCAGCTTCACATTCAGCCGCTTCATCCGCCACAGGGAGACGGTCTTCGTGGAACTCCTCTTCGTGTCTTCCATCTGTCTCTTCCTCAGCGGGACCATCTGGCCGGTAAGCTCCATGCCGCCGTTCTGGAAAGCCGTCTCATGGATTTTCCCGTCGACCTTCGGCATCCAGGGCTTCCACGCCGTCAACAACGCCGCCGCCACTCTCCCGATGATTCGTCCGCAGCTCATCGGGCTGATTTCCCAGTTCGCCTTCTACAGCGTCACGGCCTTCATCATGGACTACCGGGAGCGCAACCACTACGCCTCCCGCCTCCACGAGCTCATTGAACGCCGCCACTGCCTCATCACCGCCCGCATCCAGGCCCGCAGAGTAATTGAATAAAAAGCGGATTGCTGCGTTACTCGTCTTGATAAAATCCTCACAACCATAAGGTTGCTGCGGTTTTATCTTCACCGAGTGCCTTGCACTCCATCTTTTTCTTCAATTCCTCTATATGCTATTAAAAAGTGGCGATTGAAATACTGAACTTCAATCGGGACACACCGCTCAACCGGCTCTGTGTCCCGATTTTTTTTGAACATTTCTTGGAAAAGTTGCAGAAAACCCCCGAAAATACCTTGGAAAAGTTGCAAAAGATGCATAAGTTTGCCTTGGAACCCGACTACGGAATAAGGAAGGCCTACGTCCTCTGCAATGACAATCTCCATAAGACTGGCAATGTAGAATATATCCCCGTCTATATGATCTATATGATCATGTTCATACAAAAGAACCGGGATACCGAAGACCTCATCTACAAGGTGGACCTTTCTGGATTGTAGTCCCTCTCGCCCCATTTTACCATCCTGTTATAAACATTTTTAACAAACCTGTTTATAGCAACCTTGTGAAAATGCACCAACTGAGGAAATGAAATTTGACCAACTAAGGAAACGAAAATTAGCCAACTGAGGAAATGAAATTTGGCCAACTGAGGAAAACAGATTGAATAAAATCATTATATTTGCCTAAAAAACAGGGATATGGAGTTTGTTTACAAGGCAAGGATAGCGGACAGGATTCTTGAACGGAGACTGGCAGGAAAAGGAGCGGTACTTATCGAGGGTCCCAAATGGTGCGGTAAGACGACCACGGCAGAACAGCGGGCGAGAAGCATTCTTTATATGGACAGACCTGAAGACTTGGAAGGCAACCTCAGGATGGCGGACCTTAATCCAAGGATGCTTCTGGAAGGCGAGTCTCCGCGCCTCATCGATGAATGGCAGCTGGCCCCCAAACTATGGGACACAATCCGTTTTGAGGCGGACCACAGACACGGTACCGGACTGTTCATTCTCACAGGTTCTGCTGTTCCGGCCGACGAGAACGAGATTAGGCATTCCGGAACGGGACGCTTCGGGTGGGTGACAATGCGTCCGATGAGCCTGTATGAATCCGGCGAGTCCAACGGTTCGGTAAGCCTTTGCGACTTGTTCAATAGCGCAGATGACATAGCTGCCGTGAACAGTATTGAATTGGGTGATATTGCGTTTCTTATATGCCGCGGCGGATGGCCGTTCGCGTGTAGTCTCAAAGGAACCACGGCGCTTGACCAGGCGTTCGATTATGTGGAGGCCGTGACAAAAAAAGATATTTCACGAGTAGATGGGATTCGAAGAAACTCAACTACTGCGAGGCTGCTGATGCGTTCGTATGCCAGAAACATCGGGACACAGGCCACGCTCGGAACGATAGTCGCGGACATGATGCCAAATGAAGAAAGTTCAATAAATGAAAAGACTGCATCATCGTACATCGAAGCCCTGAAAAAAATATTTGTCATAGAGGACTCAGAGGCGTGGAATCCGAACCTTCGCTCAAAGACGGCCATCCGCTCGTCGAACACGAGATATTTTGTTGATCCGTCCATAGGTACCGCCATACTCGGACTTGGACCGAATGACTTGATTGGCGACCTGAACACTATGGGTCTTATGTTCGAATCGCTCTGCATTCGCGACCTTAGGGTATATGCAGATTCCCTTAACGGGCAGGTCTTTCATTTCAGAGACAAGAACGGACTTGAATGCGACGCCGTCATGCACCTGCGTGACGGAAGATATGGGCTAATTGAAATAAAACTCGGTGGAGACAGGCTGATTGATGAGGGGGCGCACAATCTCAACGCACTTGCAGCAAAGATTGACACGGACAAGATGAAGCGTCCTTCATTCCTTATGGTTCTCACCGCCGTGGGCAAGTATGCCTATCGCCGCAAGGACGGAGTCTATGTCGTTCCCGTGGGGTGTCTTAAAGACTGATCCTCTTCCTCAGCGACACCATCTGGCCGGTAAGTTGGATTTCTTTGGAAAGTTATCTTATTTTTCAGCAGACTGCGATCGCACGAAAGGATTGCTATTCACAAAAAATAGTTAGAACTTTGACACTCAATACTCTTCGAGTGTTGTCCGTTTGTGAAAAATATTCGTAACTTTGTCGCGTTGAGCAATCAACGGACATATTTACGAAAGTGTTTTCGCACTGTCCTTAAAGAAAATGTGGTAGTTTTCAATGTCAACAGGACTGACGGATGACACTCTTTCCGTGTTTAGACTATGTGGGTCGGGGCATCTTGTGTCCCCATATCTCCATATCTATTCATGTGTGGAGTATTGGGGCGTCTATTTGTTGACAGGGTTTTACCACAACCTTCTTTAGGATAGACGAGATACAGGCTCCACACTTTCTTTTTATGAATATATCTGTCTGCCGGAGCCGAGGACAGCAAACAGAACTTATGAACAACTTGAAACAGCTAATCGGAGAGTTTCTCCAGACCGTCCCCTCCGGAACAATTATCGATGCCCACACGGTGATAAATTTCCTTTGGGAAAGACATTCGGATGTGTACCTCGCATGCCACCCTAATGGATTGGCGATGAAATCGTTTCATGGTATAATCAGCGGTGCGATTGATTCTTTTGACGGTGAACTATTAAGGGCTCTTCCTAATGAAAGTTTTTCGAGAACCCTTTCTGGAAGTTATACTGCAAACAAATGTTGGATAAAACTTTGACGCTCAGATGAAGAGACTGTTTTTATTGATGGCTTTAATGCCAATTGTTGCATGCTGCTCTAAAGGTCAGGATTCGTCCGAGAAAGACGACTCATCAAGTACGGTTCAAGTTAATGATGGCTGGAGATATATTGATGGGTTATATTTTGATAAAAATGGATCAATATGTTCTGATATGAAGGAGACAGAAAATATTGTGTATGAGTATGACTATGATAGTCAAGGGCGCAAAGTTAAATGGAAAATGATTTTCAAAGACAGTGGTTTTAGCTCGACCTGCATTTATTCGTATTCAGGGAAGAGAGTCAAGCGTAAAGAAATTATAGAGTATTCTTCAGATTACCCGGATGTAGAGCTCCGTGGTACGAAAAAAGTAAAGGAGTATTGGATAGAATACTATTGAATGTCAATGTATTTCTGTTCAGTCTGTTCCAATTACTCTTTCCAGACCCTTTTCTTGAGCCAGAGCTTGAGGATGGGGTCTGTGATTTCTATTGTACGGGGTGCTGTTATGGCTATGAGGTCCTTTTCCGTGAGAGACTTTTTCAGGCGTGATATGTTGGCCGGGGTTCCCAATCGGTAGGATTTCAGAACGGAACTCTGCGTGAAGCCGGTGTGAATGCCGTCGGCGAGGGCGTGCAGGAAGTTCATCTGATAGGAAGAAAGGGATTCCGTCTGTTGGATGAACACAGGTTCGCAGGCGTCGAGAAGGCGGTCCGTGCCATATTTCAGGTCATCTTCGGTTGCGGAACCGTCCGTCCTTAGCCATACGAACCATGCCAGTTGCTGCACATACGATGAGTACCTCTCCGTTATTTCACAAATCTTGCCCGCGAGCTCCGGAGAAATGCTTTTCCCGGAGTTTGTGAACTTGCGGCAAATGTATTCGCACCAGTCAGCCTCGCTGATTTTCTTCAGATAGAATATGTCTCCGAACCTGTAGAATGGATAGCTCTGATTCTGGAACATCTTCTCCATCATGTGCTTCTTACTTCCGTAAAGGCAATATGCCACATTGGACTGATGCTGCCAGACGCTGCGCAGTTTCTTCTGAAATGTCAGGGAATCATGGAAATCGCCGATTTGCTGGAACTCGTCAATGCAGACGACCATCTTGATTCCCTTTTCCTCTGCAATAATTTCCGGCAGTTGAAGCACCTCTTCCGTAGTCTTGTTGTCGGTATTATACTCCAGTGAGACAGAAAAGTCACTCAGCGGATCCGGTCCGATGCTTATCTTAGGCACAAACCTGCTGAGAAACATCTTCGCGTTCTCCATCCACTCCTCACATTTGCCTGATGTCGCTCTGATTACGGCCGTGGCAAATGCGTCCACGAAATCGTTTTCCGAGCGGCATCCGAAAGCGTCCAACCTCGCAATCCTTATCTTGTCGCTCTCCACGATAGAACATGCTTTATCGACGAGCGATGTCTTTCCCATTCTTCTCGGGGAAATGAGTATTGTATTTACTCCGTAGGTGAAATTCATTTTCAAGTTTTCAGTCTCCTCCCTTCTGTCCGTGAATGCGTCACCTTTGACCTTGACGCCAAAAACAAAAGGTGATTCCTCGTTCTTTATCATATCTTTAGCTCTTTTTGTCCGCAAATATAAACATTTTTAACAAACCTGTTTATAACAACCTTGTGAAAAATGTG
>ERZ808240.2746-NODE-2746-length-18513-cov-7.362824_pt1 | contig 18513 bp, 12 predicted proteins | sample MGYA00521084_ERZ808240 | MGnify/ENA primary metagenome ERZ808240 (study PRJEB31516, sample SAMN03275571) | gut metagenome | biome: mammalia-associated habitat; material: feces | host: Papio cynocephalus | place: Kenya | collected 2012-08-06 ... | reverse complement strand
CAGGATGATTCGCGTGACACGATCACCCGTGATTCTCTGGCCACGCTTGCCCGACGCCGTAGCGTTTCGCAGGAAAACAATCGGACGGAAGCGGTTCGCAAGGAAGAGAAGTCCGCAGAACGGCCGATGACAGGCAATGCCGCCAATGATTATGCTGCCCGTGAATCTCGTGAATCCTATGAACCGTCTAAATTCTCTAAACCGTCCGAAGACTCCGAATCGTCCGAAAATGACGACTCGACGCAGATTCTGCCGCCGAGTTTCATTCCGACCGCAACCGGCCGCATCCGCCCAGTAGCGGGCGCTTTCCCCGCCATCCAATCCACTTCGCAGGAGAAGCATGCGCAGCTCAGACGGTCCATTCGCTCGCTGTCAGCGGGGTCGCTGCGTAGAAGTGGCGGTGATGCGGAAAATATGGACAACGCCGGCAGAACGGCGACGGGGAACGGTGGTACATCGACGCCCAGAATCGCCAGCAGCGCTCCGCACTACGTGAACTGAAGTATTTGCGTGGGTTGAAGTATAGGGATATGGTCTGCATTGCGTGTTGACACATGCGCGTCGGCACATGGTCTGACACGTCGTATTGATATGCCGTGCCGAAGCATCGGCTCATGAAAAAACGGCCTTGAAAATACAAGGCCGTTTCCTCATCTTCACATTTTCTTGGTTTTGGTTTTCGCTCAGTCCTCACTGGTCTCACGCTTGTACTGCGCTAGCATCCTCACAGCGTAGGCAAGGCCGGCGAACAGCAGAACCGCGGCGCAGGCAAGGGAGATGCCGATGCCGGTCTGCGCGAGCTGTCCGTATTCCGACTTGGTCAGCGCGCCCGTGGACGCGGCGGCCTGGTTATTGGAAGCGCCGGCCGCCGAGGAAGCACCGGAGGAAGAGCCGTTGCCGTTTGCCGCTCCATTGTCGGCGATCGTTTGCACGGTGCCATTGGAACCGGAAGCGGTATTGAAGGATCCGTTGGCGGAGCCGGCAGCGGCTGAACCGTTCTGCTGACCCGCTTTCGCGTTCGCTTCCTTCAGCGCCGCGATGAACGACTGATGCCACCGGTGGCTGCTGGCCACGAACGCGTCATGCTGCGTCTTGAGCTCGTCGTGGGTTTCCTTCGCATCGGCGTGCAGCTGATCCAGATGCGCCTGGTTGTCCTGAATATCCTGATGCAGGGTGTCATGACGTTCCTGGGCACGTTTGGCCGCCGCGTCGAGCGCGTTCTTCACATCCTCGCGGTCCTGCACGTAATTCTTCCAAGCCTGTTCGTTGTAATGGCGGATCGCGTCGGCATCCTCATGCGCGTTCTGATGCAGCTGCTTGATGTGATCCTTGGTGGTGTCGATATCCGACTTGATCTGCTGGTTCGTCTGGTGCACATGCTCGATGGTGTTGCACGCCTTGTCGTTGCCACAGATGCCCATATTGTCGTCGATACGCTCGCTGATGGTGGTTCCGGACGCCAGTCCGTCCGTGGACGGTGCGATTTCATCGGCCGAAGCCATGGACGGCAATGCGAACATTCCAATGGTCAGAATTCCCGCTGCCGCTACAGCCGCGATGCTTTTCCTCATGGCGATTCCTCTCTTGCTCGCGTACACCGCATTCGTGCGCGCCCGTACGTTTCGCATACTCGTATTCGTCTCATACGTCGCGTTCCGTGCGTTCCGTACGTCGCGCTCCGTACATGTCATATTCCGTATGCCATAGTAGGAGGGTGCGGCGCATGAATAAACCGGTGGGAGGAAGCGGTTTGTCTAGTTTTCGCGATTCGCCGGGGAAGGGACCGGCCGGCCGTTACTCGACGACGGCGATGAACGGGCTTGCCGGAAGATCGAGTTTGTTGTACAGCATGCTCGCGCACTTCGGATTGCCACTGAACAGGTAGCGTACCTGGGTCATGTTGCCAAGGCTTGTGCCGTCAACTGCGGAGAGCTCCATCTGGTCGCCCTCGATGGTGGCGTCGACGGGTGTCCATTGTCCGGAATGGTCGGCGACCTCGAAGCCCTGCAAATCCAATGTGGTGGGAGTGGCGATATTGCTGATGCCGTCGAGTGGGGTCGCTCCGGATTTCTTCGTATAGTCAGGAGCTTTCGCGCCTGCGCTCTTTGTGTAATTCGGTTGCATGGCCTTCAAGCCGTTCGCCGTGCCCTCTTTGAAGGAAATCGCGATCAAACCATCCGAGGTGTGCCGTGCACGTTCGAAAAGCGGCCCATTAGGTACGTCGGCATCGCTCTTCGAGCCATTCTCCATCGCAAGATACTGTGCGGCCATACGCGCGCCCAGAATATCCTTGCCGAGCGGATGGATTAATGCGGACGTGCCCTTGTCCGTATCCAGCGAAACCGTCATCACCACATTCGACGTATTCCGCAGATTCGCATTGTCGAGTACGGTTCGCTGCGCCTCGCGCACGTTCTGCGTGTACTGATAGCCCGACCAACGCGCGAGCTGCACATACAGGAACGGCAGATCGCCACGCCCGAACACGGAACGATACTGGTTGATGAGCGCCGTCATCTGCGATTCGTACTGCATGGCCGTGGCATAATTCGCGGAATCGTCGCAACCCTGATACCACAGCACGCCCGCCACATGGAACCCCTGCAAAGGCGCGATATGGTTCTCATAGATGTCACCTCCGCGCACATGCCTTGTAATGCGCGTGCCACCCCACGCGGTCTGGATGATGCCGATCGGCACATTCGGATGCTTCGCCCGCAACTGCATGGCGAACTGCTGGGCCAGATAGCTCAAATGCTGGGAGTTCTCGGTATTGGCGTCCAACCATGCGTCGGCGTTCGTATTGACGTTGCTGAGTGGGAAATCATCGGTTCCGATGGTATGGGAGGCAACCACAAAACTCACATGTTTGTCAACGAGCGGCTTCGGCAAATCGGTTTGTGATACCAAACCATTGCCGAAATTGTAGGCATTACCGGACCCCTCGTAATACTGCGCATGATTCAGCTCCATATTCGACTGGCCGGCCGCAACGAACACGTCGCCCACATACACGTTCGTCAGCTCGGCCACCGTTTCACCGGCATACCGCAATTGCAGAGAATACGGCTTGAGGCTCGCCTTCTGCGCCTTCAAAGTGCAGGTGAACGATCCTTTCTTATTGATCCGCGCAGTGGCGCTCGCGGACTTCTTGCCTTGGGAGAGCGTTGCGGATAGCTTCGACGCTTTGACTGATTTGTTACTCTGCTCGGATGCGACGGTGCCTTTGACCACAATCGGCTGATTGCGCTGGAACACCATGTTCTCCATGTAGTAGGAGGGGAGAATGACGGAAACGTCGGATGCGGTGCCCGTTTCGGCGACGGATGACGATTGGCTGTTCGACGATTCGTGAGCCGAGCCATCGCCCCACTTGGGTCCGCAGCCGATGATGGCGGCAACGATCACCACCACGGTCACGGCAACGGCGAGTGCCACGTGAAACAGTCGTTTTGCGTTCAACATTCCAGCTCCTCGGTCAGGCGTTCATTCAAGACATTCGTTCGGATATGGAACCATGCACAGAAGAGCCTACACTGACGGGAAGCTTTGCCGATTGGCGTGACCGTTGTCCAAGCGGTGCGAGGCATGCGGATGAAAGTTATTTTCGGCTGGATGCCGTTTGAAGACGACGTTGCGATCATTCCTTTTCGGTGGATTGATTCTCGTCCTGCTTGGTGCCGTATTGCTTCAAAGCCTGCTTGAATTTCTTGGCCTGCTTGTCGTATGCCGCGCGTGCGGTTTTCGCCTTTTTCGCGGTCGCGGACGGGTCGACCTTGCAGTCGAAGGAAGCCGGTGCCTTGACTTCCTCGTTGTATACCTTGCTGAGCTTTTCCAGATCGTAGGAGGAATCCATGCTGGAGAACGCTTCCACGACTTTGCCTTTCAGCTGGAAGGTGTTGGAATAGGATGAGTTCAAGGCCGTGACGGTGTTTCTGCAGGTGTTGATTTCGTTCATTTCGCGCATTTTCTGCGAAGTTTGAACGCTCATGACGCCGAAGACGATGACGCATATCACCACGATTGCGGCGACTGCGGCGATGGAATATGTGAGGACGTTTTTCGTGTGTTTGTTGACGCGTTCGATGCCGTCTTGGATGCCTTGTTCCACTGCGTCGCGGAACGGGTCTCCGGTTTTCGGATGGCTGGAGGATGGGCGGCCGGTGACCATGCGTTTGGCGGATGTTTGACCGCCGTCTTTAGCTTGGTTGTCGGTTTTATGGCCGTCGACTGGCTGATGAAGGGGCTTGTTCCCATTCGAATGACTGCCGTGCCGTGCCATACACTCCTCCAGAAATCGTATTGCCGTTCTCCGTATCATTCATTGGCGACGGATTGACGGGCAATCATTTGGTCTTCCGAACATTTGTCTTCCAATGACAATACACGGCATATGATACTCGTCACGTCCCCCGATTCCTCGTGCCTCATGTTGTGTGCCATCCGGACAGTGTTGCGCTGGAAATGCCGGAATCGGGTCCGCGTCCGGTGAGCTTGGGGAATAGTGATGCCTTACGGGTATACTCGCACCATAAGTGCGCGATTCGCGCCAAAACATACGGTGCGGATTCATAAGAGAGGCTGACGATGCTATCGCCGAAGAATTTGCTGAGGATTTCCACTGTCGTTTCCGTGGCTGCGTTGACGTTGTCCGTTGCCGTGGCTCCGGCTTACGCGATGAGGGATATTGCGGTTGATGATTCGCCGCGCTCCTTCGCGGCCACTGCGAATGATACACAGAATACCGGCGACGGCATGCCGGATAATCCGAATTCGGCATTGCCGGATACGGTGAGTGGACGGATTCCGGACGATTCCACCGTGGTCTCGGAAAAGCTCGCGGTCACTCCCGAAGGCGAGGTGCGGAATATCGAGACCGGCAGGACCGTGACGGATGAGGCATTGGTCGGCACCCGGGATCAGCAGCCCGATCCGCTGGCCAAGACGGATGGCGAATCGTTCATTCCGGTGAGCGCATCGGACGTGAAGGACGCCGTGGAACAGCCCGTGAAACAATCTGTGGAGCGGTCCACGGAACAATCGTCTTCAAAGAACGGAACCACCGTGAGACTCGCCAAATTCGAAGGCAACGATTACGGCGCGCATTGGGGAACCTACAACAATACGAAAGCCTTCTTCGACTACAAAAACAACCTGTTCGTCCAGCAGGCCAAAGGTGTGATCGACGTCTCTTCATGGCAGGGGGATATCGACTGGGCCAAAGCCAAAGCCGACGGCGTGGAAGGCGCGATCATCCGCCTGGGCTATGGATGGGGCAACGATGCCGACGCCAAAGCCAAGCGCAACATCAACGAATGCAAGCGCCTGGGCATTCCGTTCGGCATCTACTGGTACTCATACGCGGAGGATGCGAGCGGCTCAAGACAGGAAGCCAATGATGTGGTGTCCAAGCTCCGCCAGCTTGGCGTGAGCCCGAACGACCTGAAATATCCTGTGTATTACGACCTTGAGAGGTGGACGTGGACCGGACACACGCCTCCGACCGATCCGAACGTGTACAACGGCATGGTCAACGCCTGGTACGGTGCGATGCAGTCCGCCGGTTATACGAATCTTGGCGTGTACTCGTACACCAGCTATCTGCAGGGGCCGTTGAACAACGCGAACATCCATGCGAAGACGCGTTGGGTGGCGCAGTACGGTGCTCGGATGGAATATACGGCATTCGGCACCAACGACCGCGGCTGGCAATACACCGAAAGTGGCCAGATTGACGGCATCAGCGGCTCCGTGGACCTGAATGCGTTTGGGGTTAAGGCGCAGACCGGGAATAAAAGCGACTCCGACGCAAAGCCAAGCATCGATGTCCGCGTGATGAAAGCCGTGACCAACCTGAACGGTGAATATAACATTTGTCTGCGTGCAAGAAACAATTTCGACATTGATATTCCGAGTGCGAGCAAAGCCGATTCCGTTGCAATCCAGTTGTATGCGGATAATGGAACCAAAGCACAGCGTTTCAGGTTCACCAAGCAGCCAGACAACAGCTATGTAATCGTGAACGTAAATTCAGGCAAGGCTTTGGATGTGCGCAGCGCCGCCGCGGGGAACAACGCGATTGTGCAACAATACACGGCGAATGGAACGACAGCGCAGAAATGGTTCATCCGGGATTCAGGGAACGGATATTACCTACAATCCGCTTTGGGGAATTGGGTTCTTGATTTAAGCGGAAACAATGTGTCCAATGGTTCCGCGATACGCCTGTATGCGCCTAATGGCACGGAAGCCCAGAAATGGACGTTCGCACCGGTGCGCAAAAGCACACGGGAACGATTGGATGATCTTGCCTATATGAACAGAAACGTATTGTCTGATGGCACCTATGCTTTTGCTTCGAAACTGAAGACAAGCATGAAAATGGATGTATATGGTGCAGCTCGGAACGATGGGGCCAATGTACAGCTTTGGGCCGGAAATGGCACGAACGCCCAGAAATGGAAAGTGACGCATGACGGCAACGGTTATGTGACATTGACCAGCGTGAACTCCGGCAAGGCATTGGACATTTATGGCGCGAGTACTGCCAACAGCGCCAATGCGCAGCAATATGCTTCGAATAACACGTATGCGCAGAAGTGGATCGTTCTCAAGAATTCTGATGGATCGTATACCTTTCAGTCTGCGCTCGCGGAGAACAAGGTCTTGGATGTCTCAGGTGCCTCTACTTCTAATGGGGCTAATGTGCAGCTGTATAGTGCGAATGGTACGAACGCCCAAAAGTGGACGAAATAGCAGAAAGGCTAACTCATAAAGGATGAAATAGTTTATGAGTTAGCCATACTTGAACGCTATACTCTATTTTCTGCGTTTTAGCATAGCGAATTGGTTGGCGTCGATGATGAATGCCTTTCGGTCGTTTTTGGCCATGACGTCGAGGATGATTCCGGTCACGAACAATAGTAATCCCGCGATGACGAGCATGACCGCGCCGATGAGTGTGGGGAAACGTGCCACCATGCCAGTATGCCAGAAGTCCACGGTCACGCTGCCGCACAGTATAATGCCGATGATGCCGAGAATGGCTCCGAGTCCCCCGAAGAATGGTAACGGCTTATACTCACGGATCATGCGGAATATTGTGCTCATCACCTTGATGCCGTCACCCACGGTGTTGAGTTTGCTGACAGAGCCTTCTGGACGATCGCGGTATTGAATTGGCATCTCGAACAAGCGCAGATTATTATTCAATGAATGAATAGTCATCTCAGTTTCGACTTCAAAGCCTCGTGACAACACGGGGTAAGTTTTGACAAAGGTAAACGAAAATGCGCGATAACCGGTCATGATGTCGGTGACATGCGCGCTGAACAGTCCATTGATGGCTCCACGAACCAGACGGTTGCCGAAATTATGGAATGGACGTTTGTTCTCTTGGAAGTACGTGGAGCTCAAACGATCTCCGATTACCATGTCGTAACCTTCAAGAATTTTTTTTACCATGTCTGGCGCTGCATCGGCTGGGTAGGTGTCGTCGCCATCTGACATGACGTACACATCAGCGTCAATATCTTCAAACATGGCTCGAATCACGTTGCCTTTGCCTTGACGTGGTTCCTTGCGGACGATTGCGCCCTCACTGGCTGCGATTTCCGCTGTACGGTCGGTGGAGTTGTTGTCGTATACGTAAATGTCGGCGTTTGGCAATGCGGCCTTGAAATCATGTACCACCTTGCCGATGGTGACTTCCTCGTTGTAGCAAGGCAAGAGCACAGCGACAGAAGGGGAAACATCCATTTTATTCATGGAACAACTATACCGCTTCGGACTTTTTTGATGGCGGAAGCGGTATAGCCATATCCGAATTAAATGAAGTTAAACCATGCGGAAATCGTCCACCAGAGAGATCTCGAAACCGGGGAAACCACAATCTGGCGGAAGAAGAGGAACACAAGTGATACTGCAAGAAGCGTAACAACTAATTTCGTTGTGTAGTAAGCACTTGTACTCATATCGGGAAGCGTGGGTTTGCTAAGCCCTGACTTGCGATCGGGAAGTGAGAGTCTTGATTCGTCCTTTCGATATGTATCTTGCGCGAGGATGAGAAGCGACGCAGCTATCGCAAGTGGCCAGCAAAAATCAAGAGAATATCGTATGTCGTATCCGACGATATGCGCGTCGAAAATGAAAACGATTGAGGAAAATAGTAGCAAGCTGAAATAGAGCAACTGACTGTTGATTTTCCTAACTGCTTTCTTCCAGATGACTGGTAGAAGGATGATTATGGCATATGGTGCTACGAATGAGAAGAAGCCTCCGTAACTTGGTTGTGTTGGCAGCCAAAGCGGCATATTGGAATTTGTCTGCTCGATAAAGGGGAACTGCGTAGCTATGTTCGGGGGTTGAAGGAAATAAGAGAACGCAAGAGGAATGAGCTGCGTTAGCGGAAGACTATGATTCGTCATGTCATAGCCAGTGAGGTTGTAATTCGCGCCAAAATCAAAGAGATTATCAAATCTGGTAGCGTTATATGCAAGGAAAGGCGAAATTCCCAGCATAAAAGGGATGAGTGCCGCGAGCCATGTGAGCAGCTCTTCTTTGAATCCTTCAGCTGTTTTAAGCCCTTTCCTCCACAGAGTAACTATCTCATTCCAGAACAGAGGGAATGCTAACAGAACAGATAATGTGAATTGTGGTCTGCAGCCAATTGTCAGTGCAAGTGAAAAAGCACCTGCTGCAAGCCATTTTTTATCAAGATGTTTTGTTTTGGCTTGAATCCAGCAAGTAAAGGCCAGCAATGTGAAGGAAAGACCCATTAATTGTGGAACGGCATAAAAAAGATTTTCGCCAACATTTTGCGGGACAACTGTTCCGAAGTATAGGCAGCAGCAAGCAAGGATAGTGGCACCTAGAGAATTGTTTCTTTCCTTATTGATTAATTTGGAAAGAGAAATTCCGAGAGCGGTTGAAGCAAGTATTACAAAAATATTAAGTATATAAATAGCTAATCCAGAAGTTAAGCTTGTTCTAAAGAGTAGCTGATAAGGAATGTAAAGTAAGATGACAGGCAGAACGCCGAAATAGCAGTAGTACTTGCCATTCCAAAATGCCATGTCAAACATTATAGGCTTATCACTATGCGCGCTTATACGGATTCGTGATGCGGCGTCATAAGGATTTGACATATTAGCTAAATCCTGACTGACAGGTATATCAAGGTATGTCTTCCCTTTAAGCAGGGATTTTGCGAGATCGGCATATTGATCATAGTCAAAATATGAGCCGCTTGGCATTCGTTCGATTCCGGTTTTACTATGTAGGCTACCTGATGCAAGCCAAAGCCATGTGGTGAAAATTATCTCGCAGAGAATGAGCAATAATATGACACTAGAACAAGTTAAATCCCGTTTAGAGAAAGTGCGTTTAAAGAGTGCGTTTTTAGGATTTAAGAATACTAAAACGAAAAATAGGGCTGTTTCTAATCCTAGGCGAAGCACACTGAAATTATATGGAATCTTCGGATTGGGGGTAGCTTTGAGGATTGGTATCAAATCGCCGGTTTTGCCAAAGTAATGAAGCTTGATTTTTGTTGATAGCCCTCCTACATGGATATATCGTGAGGAGTTGACTTTTGGGCAATAACCTGATGTGCCAGTTGCCTCGTACCATCCACCATCTTGTTCCTTTTCAGTGGACATCTTCCATTGAAGTTCCGCAATCCTGTTTTCTTCTTTTGAGGGATTGATATAAAAGTAATTTATTTCTCCGCTATTTGAGAAAGATTGCCATGCTTTATGAGGATCGGTTATTTGGGCAAATCCATTGCTTGTTTTTTTAAGACCGGGACCAAGCACGCTGTTCATCGGCTGTTCTGAGGGATTTGAAATGGTTTGCCAAAAAGGTAGATTGAACAGGAAAACTTCAACAATCAAGAATATGCTGAAAATGATGACTGTGCGGAAGGCCCCTTTTCGCTGACTTCCGCTACTAAGTCGTTGCAAAAGTGTCATACTTGGGAATCATAGCCTGTTCTGTGCATATCAGGATACTTGCGGCTATGATAGAGTCCTTTTTGGCACATAATGTGCTTGAGAATTTTGATTGCTGGATGGCTTTTCCAAGGCTGGAGTATTCAATGATTCGAAGGCGAGGATGAGGGTGTGACACAGCGTATTAGATTTTTCGATATTGCCAAGGGCATAGCCATTTTGGCTGTGATACTGGGGCACAGTGCCATTGAAACGAACCTATTTGCGCCCCACCGCACGGCCCAGGTTGTTCTGTCCATCTGTTTTTCGTTCCATATGCCGCTTTTCTTCATTCTTTCCGGGTATTTCATGCATCCGGAAAGACGATTCCGTTGGTTGAGGGAAGCAAAGCAGCTGCTGTTCACCTATGTGGTAACGGCATTATGCGTGCTTGTCGGTGTGATCTGCATGGCGACGCTCGACCATGAGAGCCGGGCGATCGCCCTTCGGCAATGGGGCATGGCCGCAATATATGGAAGCGGCGATATTTCGAATCTGACGCTCTGGCGGGTGGATTTGAGAATCGGCGCGATCTGGTTCCTACTTGCGCTGTTTTGGGCCCGTCTATTGCTGCATTGCCTTGCAAAACTTCCTTACACTCCTGTCTGGGTGGTGCTGTGCTTCGCTGTTGGCTATGTTTCCTCGCGATATGTACTGCTACCGTGGAGCATTCAAGCTGGAATGTGTGCGGTCGCCTTCCTTTATTTGGGGTATCTTGCCAAGAAATACGATGTGCTCGGCATGGTGAAGCGGTTTCCCTATGTATGGGCTATCGCGTTTGTTATTTGGGTGGTCGACATCGTGCTTTTTGGCGGTATGAGCATGGCCGTCAATAATTATGGTTCGCGTCCTGTTCTGGCTGTAATCGGCAGCATCGCGGGAACATTGTGCGTTGTCGGTATCTCGCAGTTGATTGATCAGGTTCCGGCGCTGGGAAGTGTGTTAAGCAGCATCGGCCAGGCGAGTCTTGCCATTCTGTGCGTGCACCTGATCGAAGACGACGTATTGCCTTGGCAACTGTATCTTGGGGTGTTGCGTATGGCGCTTCCCCAGGTTCCGTTGGTTTTGCTGAGCTTCATCGTTCGTCTGCCGATCGATCTTATCGGTGCCGCAGTGCTGTACCACGTTCCGGTGATCAATGAGTGGTTCTACCCTCAGTTGGCTAAACGCAACGCGCGAAATCTAGCTATCGAAATGAATAAATAAACGTGCATATCCATTGGAGAAGAACCGTCATTTTGATTCTCTTCAAGGGATGACGGTAATCTAGAGACCATGACTTCAATGAAATTCGCGAACATCTTGTTGGAGACGAATCCTCGCTCCGTTGCCTATCCAGCTTTATACTGCCGTTCAGATCAGCCTGTCGTTTTCAATGAGCAGCTTGGCGAATGGGAAATGTATAACGCTGGAACGTTCGATTTCAGCACGTATTTCAATTCCTTGTCAGTAATGAAATTGAAGCACTACACACGTGCGAAAGGATTCGCTCTTCATCTTGAACTCAAGGGCGCATCCTGTGAAGTGATTCAGACCATGGGCGATGCTTTTGCACACGATCCGATTCCAGTCGAAGGAACTGCTAAAAAACTGGCGGCTTCAACTGACTGGCAGATTGTGGATTTGCCTTTGACGGTTAACGACGACATGGTGGTCGTGGGCTTTATTGTAAAGACTGATGGTTCTGTTGCAATCAGGAATAGCTATTATGAGCTTGATATCGATGGTGAGCTGAACGACGTCGAGTTGGTGTTGTCCACCACCACTTTCAAGAAGGAAGCGTTCATCGAACGTAACATCGGTTTGGTCAAGGACCAGATCATCAATTCCGGTGATTCGATCGCAGAACATTTCCATATGTATGTGATGGACAATGGGCGTACCTTGGATGCCGAAAAGCTGAGCGGAGACCGTGTCCAGGTTGTTCCTAACGATAACGTTGGTGGAGCTGGAGGTTTCACCCGCGGCATGATTACTGCGATGGAGCAGACGCCAAAGGCTACGAATATCCTGCTTATGGATGATGATGTTGCAGTTTCTCCTGAAAGCATCAAACGTACCTACAATCTGCTGCGTATTCTCAAGCCTGAGCATCGCAATGACATGATTAGCGGCGCAATGCTGAACTACGAGATTGGCGAGGATCAATGGGAAGACATCGGCAACATGACCCAGCAGGGCACTTTTGCCGGATGCAAGCCGCCGTTGCGTCTGACGCTGTTCGAAGACCTCATCTACAACGAGATGTATACGCCTACCAAGTGGCAGCGGAATAACATGTATGCCGCTTGGTGGTATTGCTGCATTCCGATTTCCGTTATTGAGAAGAACGGATTGCCTTTGCCGGTGTTTGTCCGTTGCGATGATGCGGAATACGGCATCCGTTGCAAGACCGGTTTTATTACCATGAATAGCCTCTGCGTGTGGCATATGTCGTTCTTCGAACGTTATAACGCGGCGGTAGAGCGTTACCAGACCACTCGTAATACGATGATCGCGCAGGCAACGTGCGGCATGGCCCCGAAGGCCGACTTTATGCATGAGCTGCACAACAACATCCGTCTGGAATTGAAGAAGTTCGGCTATGCCAACGCCGAGCTGTGTCTCGACGCTTTTGAGGACTTCCTGAAAGGACCTGAATTTATCAAGAAGCCCGGTCAGGCGGAGAAGAGCTTCATGGCCGCGAACCGCAACAAAGAGCAGCTCGTGGACTTTGTGACACTTCAGTCTCAGATTGATGCCGATGCCGAATTGAATGGGCTGCGCATCAAGAACATCGACCGTCAGCTGATTGATGGAGATAAGCCGCGTAGCCTACCCGAGCGACTGGAAGATCTCATCACCGATAATAACCAGCGCTATCTCAAGAAGGACGGCACTGGTTACGCCATCATCCCGCTGCAGGGATGGCTGTACCCGGCTGGCGCGATTCGTGGCAAGCACAAACTCGTTGTTCTTGACTGGTATAACCGCAAGGGCATCATCCGCACCAAGGACGTGAAGCGCTATCAGGAGATCAAGAAGCGCTACGCAAGGGATCTCAAGTACTACAAGGCGAATATTGATCGGCTTCGTAAAGAGTATGCTGCTGCTCGCGCAGAGTTGACGTCGGTTGCATATTGGAAGAATTACCTCAAGATGGATTAATTTGAGATAATCCGGTAAGCCTAGCCGCATATGCCCATAAGAGCATATGCGGTATTATTTTGCTTTAATACTGAATGAAGGAAGAAGATTATGGTATCTCTGGCAAGGCGTCTGCGTGAAAGGCTTTTCTGGCCATCTGAACGTTCTATGCAGAAGCTGATGGGACGAATTGACTCCTTGGAAAATGAGAATAATCGTCTACGTGATGCTTTGCAGGCGCAAGAGATGACCTTGCATGAGATTCGTGATGCCATATCTGGCATGCAGAGAATCAACGAGGATTCTTGCAGGAGCCTCAATGAAATGCAGCGTGCGCAGATTGCAGAGAGAGCGAAGGATGATATCCGTTTCTGGGCGCAATATCGTCTTCCCAATGAGACTGACTTAGAAACGCGCAAAAGGTTTTTCCTTGGATTGCCTAAGCCTGAGGGCGACCTCAAACTACTGCAAGCGGCTCTCAATCGAATGCTTTGCGATTTTGCGGAAATTTGCAGGCAAAACGGAATTAATCAGTACTGGCTGGTTGGCGGAACTTTGCTTGGCTCTGTAAGGCATCATGGATTTATCCCATGGGATGATGACCTTGATTTGGGCATTATGCGCGATGATTTGGAACGGTTGCAGAAGGTTCTCGCTGGTGATTCAGAGTATCGAATCACCGTTGTTTGGGACCGTATTGTGCATTGCAGACAAATTCGTTTTGCTTCACGTGATACTCGCGTCCCGGGCTTTATTGATTTGTTCCCATTCGATTGGGTGTTCAGCGCCAGTCATGATACGTTCGCCAAAGTGCAGGAATACCGGAAAACTGCCATCGAACAAGCTGAATCGAATTCGCATATTCGTGCTGCTTGGGATAATAACGTCTATATTTCGGCGGAGACAGAGGCTGGAAAACTCATAACTGGTGTTTTTGATGCTCAGCTTAATCAGATGCGGGAGACTGGAATAGTGTGTTCTCGACAAGAGGCGGCTGGCATTATCCGAGCATATGACAATATGGATCATCCGAGTGGATTCGAGTGGATAAGCGGCTTGGATGAAATCTACCCGTTAGATTCTCAGCAATTCGAAGGCAGGAGATATCCGGTGCCGGCAAATTATATGTACTTGTTGACGCAGGCTTACGGTAATATATATGCTTTGCCAAATGACATCGGTTTGCACTTCGAACATGTGAATCGGAAAAAGCTTGCCCAGCTTGACGAGCAGGTTATTGAAGAATATATCAACCGATAAATCTCAAGGAATTTGAGGATGGACCAAGTGAAATCCATTAGGAACGTCGCAATTGTGGTTGCGGGCGGATCTGGCACCAGGATGGGGCAGGATATACCAAAACAGTTCATTAATGTATTTGATAAGCCCGTTCTGATTTACACGTTAGAGAGCTTTCAGCGCCATCCTGACATCGATGCCATTGAAGTAGTGTGCATTGAAGGATGGGAAACCATGGTGGAGGCATACGCTAAACAATTTAACATTGATAAACTCAAGTGGATCGTGCGTGGTGGTTCAAGCGTGCAGGAATCCATCAGGAATGGTGTTGAGCATCTCGCCGATAAAATCAGCAAGGAGGATAATGTCATTATTCATGATGGCATTCGTCCATTGATAGATGCTGATGTTCTGACCGATGTGATAGCTGTCTGCAACAAATATGGTAATGCCGTGACTTCGTTGCCGTATAACGAACAGATTTTTGTGATTAACCAAGAGGACACATCAACTACGAAGCAATATGTGCCAAGAGAACAATTGCGTCGTGTCTCCACTCCACAGGCTTACCGATATGGGAAATTGCTTGCTGCATATCGTAAGGCTTTTGATGAGCATATTGGCATCTATGGCTCAAGTTATACAAATACCATGATGGTGGATCTGGGGGAGACTTTGCACTTCGCTAAAGGCTCCGATAAGAATATCAAATTGACGACCAAGGGTGATTTGGAGTTGTTCAAGGCTTATATCACTGCTGATGAGGATACTTGGCTGAAATAAAACGAGGAGTTAAACGTGTTTGACCGTTTTAAGTCCCCTCTTTATCAAGAAGATTTGGCGTATTGCGCGAATCTTCCGATTCACTGGGACAAGCTGACTGGTAAAGCCATCGCTATTTCTGGTGCAACGGGAATGATCGGTACTTTCCTGATTGATGTACTGATGAAGAAGAACGAAGATTCGCATTTCGATTGCAGAATCATTGCAATCGGACGTAACAAGAGTCGAGCTCAGAACAGATTCCCTTATTTTGAAGATTCGCATTTTAGTTTTGAGCAGATGGACGTGTCCAAGCCAGGGGCTCATCCATCTGATTCGTCAGATATCGTCATTCACCTTGCCAGCACAACGCATCCTCGAGCATATGCTGCTGAACCTGTTTCAACCATCACGTCCAATGTGATTGGTCTTCAAAATCTTCTTGAATACTCTCGTGAATCTCAGCAGGGACGGGGAAAGGGAAGATTTATTTTCGCTTCATCCGTAGAAATCTACGGACAGAATCGTGGAGATACAGAACGTTTCGATGAAAAATATTGCGGATATATCGATTCGAATACTCTTCGGGCGGGCTATCCGGAAGCTAAGCGTTTGGGGGAAGCGCTTTGCCGTGCGTATCTTGAACAATATGGAATCGATTTTGTCATTCCTCGTATAGCCCGTTCGTATGGCCCGACTCTGCATGAAGATGACAGTAAGGCGCTTTCCCAATTTATTCACAAAGGACTCTCGAAAGAAGACATTGTCCTAAAAAGCAAGGGAGAGCAGCTGTTCTCATATGCGTACGTTGCTGACACCGTTGCGGGGTTGTTGTACTGCCTGCTTGAGGGTGAGACGGGGGAAGCCTACAATATCGCGGCGCCTGCTTCGGACTGCCGTCTGAAGGATTTGGCTTCTTTGATTGCTTCGCAGTGCGGAGTCGGATTAAGATACGAACTTCCAGATTCGTTGGAGACGAAAGGGTATTCCACTGCATCTATAGCGCTCATGGAAGGCCGAAAGCTGCAGTCTTTGGGATGGAGCATGAAATATTCCATCGAGGAAGGCATCGAACGGACATTGAGTATCATGCGTGATGTCTGATGTAATGGAATTTCAGGTATTTGGCAACGATAAGCAATTGAAGAACAGCCACTGATAGGATACAACTTGTGAAACAGTTGGTGAAAAATATGCGGGATAGATACGGGTATGCATGGACTGTCCTGCAAGGTTTGGTGAAGACGGATTTCAAGCTTCGTTATCAGGGATCTTTCTTGGGCATCGCATGGTCGGTGCTTAAACCCTTGATGATGTTCTGCGTAATGTATGTCGTGTTTGGCAAATTCCTGCGGATGTCAGACGGTACGTCGACATATCCGGTTGTTCTGCTGCTGGGCATCAGCTCGTGGCAGTTCGTTACCGAATCAACGAACGTTGGATTGCGATCCGTGGTCGATCGTGGTGATCTGCTTCGCAAAATCCATTTTCCCAATTACATTGTGGTTGTTTCGGCAACAGTTGGCGCGCTGATTAGTTACGCTATCAATCTTGTCGTCGTGCTGATTTTTGCTCTCATCGCACGAGTCCATTTCACATGGAGAGTCGTGCTGCTTCCTTTAAGCATTATCGAGTTGTATGCGGTGACGCTTGCCATTACATTGCTTATGGCCACGATGTATGTGTATTTCCGTGATATTGCCCATATTTGGGATGTCCTTCAGCAATTGATTTTCTATGGCATGCCGATTATCTATCCGTTGACATACGTCACTAATCGAGGTGGATTGCTGGCTGATATTGCTCGACTGGAACTCATCAATCCGTTCGCGCAGGCAATTCAGGACATTCGTCACAATTTCATCGCTCCTGAAACGCAGCCGACTATTTGGAATCAATTCGACAACTGGGGCATTCGTTTGTTGCCTCTTATCCTGACCGTTGTTTTGCTGTGGCTCGGTGTAGCGTTATTCCGCCGTAATAGCCGCAAATTCGCGGAGGTTATGTGATGTCCGAAGAAAAAATCGTAAAGAAAATCGATTATTCCAAGAATCCAGTGGTTCTGTCTGCGAGTCATGTTTCCAAGTGCTTCAAATTGCCGACGGAGCAGGCCACTGGTCTTAAGCAGGCTTTTATTAATTGGACGAGAGGCATCAAGGGTTATAAGAAGCAGGAAGTTCTCAAAGACATCAGTTTTGAGGTTCATCAAGGTGAATTCTTTGGCATTGTCGGCCGGAACGGTGGAGGCAAATCCACCCTGCTGAAGCTTATTTCCCAGATTTACTATCCGGAAAGCGGTTCCATCACTGTTTCCGGTAAGTTGGTTCCTTTCATTGAACTGGGAGTGGGATTCAATCCTGAGCTCACTGGCCGAGAAAATGTGTATCTGAATGGCTCTCTTCTAGGATTCACCCACGAAGAAGTCGATGCAATGTACGATGACATCGTCGAATTCGCTGAACTCGAAGAGTTCATGGACCAGAAGCTGAAGAATTATTCCTCTGGCATGCAGGTCCGTCTTGCTTTCTCCGTGGCGATCAAAGCACAGGGAGACATACTGGTCCTTGATGAGGTTCTTGCTGTTGGTGATGAGGCATTTCAGCGTAAATGCGACGATTTCTTTACGGAAATCAAGAAAGACCCGACCAAGACAGTTATTCTCGTGACACACGATATGAATTCCGTTAAGAAATATTGTTCAAGGGCAATGATGGTTGCCGATGGCAAAGTGGAAGCTATCGGTGATCCGGAAACTGTGTCCCAGCAGTATACTTTGGCCAATCTTGAAGCTGAACAGAAGGCTGAGCAAAAGCGCAGGGAAGAACGTGGCGGCTATCCAAATGGTCTGAATGAACGGTGTCCATTGTTGAAAACCATCGCGGTTTCTCCTAAGGTATGCACCAGCGCTGACACATTTAAGTTTGATGTGGAATACCAGTATGATGAGCCAGGGGATTTCTACCTCGCCATTGCATTGCATGATATTCGTCGTGGCGGAATTACTTATGATACCGGCTCAAAGGTACTGAAGATGGATAAGCATGGCCATCAGACTGTGCATTTCGAGATGCCGCTCAATTTGTTCAACAACGGAGAGTTTCGTCTGATCACGTCACTCCGTACGCCGAATCCGAGCAATCCCAAGGCAACGGATGCCGTCGGCGTTGCGCTTGACGATAATGCATGTAGCTTTGTAATTCGCGATGACAGGAATCGTGAATACGCGTTGTTGAGCGATCGTGCGCTAACGATTAAGCAGATTGACTAATCTTTGCATGCGTGGAATTGCATCGTGATGGATGAATTGAGCGTTCAAGAAGGAGCGGCAAGATGAGTGATACTTGGGAAACGGTTATGCGTGTCGTGTATCCGGTCAAGGATGCCGAGCAGACTCTCC
>ERZ808240.2744-NODE-2744-length-18525-cov-7.712777_pt1 | contig 18525 bp, 22 predicted proteins | sample MGYA00521084_ERZ808240 | MGnify/ENA primary metagenome ERZ808240 (study PRJEB31516, sample SAMN03275571) | gut metagenome | biome: mammalia-associated habitat; material: feces | host: Papio cynocephalus | place: Kenya | collected 2012-08-06 ... | reverse complement strand
CGCCGCTCTTGTGCATGGAGACCGATGCCATATCGGCCCCCGCCGCCATGGCGGAGACAGGCAGACCGCCGCCGAAATAGAAGTGGGTGCCGTGGGCCTCATCGGCCAGACAGAGCATCCCGGCGTCGTGGGCCATCTTGACGATGGCCCGCAGGTCAGAGCAGATGCCATAGTAGGTGGGGTTGTTCACCAGCACGGCCACCGCATTCGGGTGCTCCTTGATGGCCTTTTCCACCTGCTCCCGCTTCATGCCCAGGGAGATGCCCAGACGTTTGTCCACTTCCGGATTGACGTATACCGGCACAGCGCCGCAGAGCACCAGAGCGTTCAGGACGCTGCGGTGGACATTGCGGGGGAGAATGATCTCATCCCCCCGCTTGCAGACGGTGAGCACCATGCTCTGCACACTGCTGGTGGTGCCGCCCACCATCAGGAAGGCATGGGCCGCGCCAAAGGCGTCTGCGGCCAGCTCCTCAGCCTCCCGGATTACCGACACCGGGTGGCAGAGATTGTCCAGCGGCTTCATGCTGTTCACATCCACGCCCACGCACTGCTGACCCAGAAAGGCGGTCAGCTCCGGGTTGCCCCGGCCCCGCTTGTGGCCGGGCACATCGAAGGGCACCACCCGCATCTGGCGGAACTGTTCCAACGCCTCGTAGATGGGGGCGCGGCGCTGATCCAGATGGAACCTTGTACGGCTCTCGTTCATTTTTTCCTCCGTCCTCGATCCCTTTGACAAACAAAAAGCGCAGGCCATGCACGTTCCGGTGCAGACCTGCGCTTTGAAAAAGCCATTTGAATGCGCAGACAAAAGCTCCCCCGGCCAAAGCGCCGGAGCTGCTGTCTATTCGCATGATTCAAAAGACGGGATGATGAGAGTCTATATAGCAATTCTACTTTTACTACTCTTTATTGACCGTTTCACAAGTCTGCGCACCGGGTGCGCAATTTCATGGTTGTAAAGGAACCAACTTATAAAATTTAGAGTCTGACCGCCCGATATGCCCGCTTCTCCCTGAAGCAGCATCTCTGCAGCACGCACCCAGACGATTCGTCGGAGCGCAGTGACTCAATCAATAATGGCAGCTCACGCCGCCGGTCGGCAGTGGACCCGGCTGTCCGTATGGCCTTAGCCCCCGATGGGCGGTCCCTGGTAAATTGCTTTGAAAAGACTCTGACTCAGCTTTGTCTCTCAAAATCGATTGCTATCTTATCATGGCTTTCGGACTGTGTCAATGATTTTTACAAAATTTTGTCAAACAAATTTTCCGGGCGTTCCCTCTGCCCTCTCCCGTCGGCATTGCGTTCCCCTGTCCGATATGCTGGCAATTCAACTTTTTAATACAGCAGCAACGTTGAATTTCATATCGCCAATATGCTGTTTTGATATTGCAATCATTTTTGACTTGCGATAAACTCAGGGCAGACAGGAGGGACGCAGATGGCACGGACCGGACACACAGCCCTGAACGACGACTTTGCCTACGAGGTACTGTCTGTGGTAGAAGAGATCCCAGAGGGCTGCGTTGCCACCTATGGACAAATCGCGCAGCTCATCGGCCACCCCAGAAATTCCAGACTGGTGGCGCGGGTGCTGGCCCGCTCCCACTATTACGGAGAGTTCCCCTGCCACCGGGTCGTCAACCACGCCGGGCGTCTGGCCCCCGGCTGGCCCGAACAGGCATTCCTGCTGCGGCAGGAGGGGGTAGTCTTGAAAGATGAGGCTCATGTTGACCTGAAACGGTTTCAGTGGGAGCCGTAAGTCATATCAGGCCATTCGCAGACCCTCCGCTCTGTCTCACCCGAAAGCACCCAAAAAGAAATACCCGCCACAGCATCTGCTGCGGCGGGTACTTTGTGGTGTTTGAAAGCACCAGATCTTTTACTGAAGTTTTGCAAGGATATCTTCTGCAGACATACCGCTGGCGAGAAGCTTTTTCACCACATTCTCAGCCTCAGACTTCTTTGCAGCCTCTGCTGCTTTGGTCTCGGCTGCGGCCTTTTTGGTCTCCAGCTTTGCCTGCTCTTTTTCGAGCTTCTTGAATGCAGCTTTCTTTGCCTTCAGTTCAGCCTTCAGTGCGTCAAGATTTGCAGCAGCTGCAGCGATCTCTTCTGCGAGGGCATCTTTTTCGTTCTGCTTTTCTGCGAGCATTGCCACATAATCGACCTTGGCCTTCACAACCTTGACTTTGTTTTTGCTTCCTTTGGGACGGGGCATGGAAAAACACCTCCAAACTATATTTGATACGGTTAGTATATCACTACAAATCAAAGAAGGCAACTGGAATATTATTTTCTTTTTCCGGTTTTTTTCCGGAGCCAGTTTACCACCATCTGCGAGAACTCATCCCGTATCAGCAGAAGGCCCGTTCCATACACCAGAAAGAACGCTCCTGCCGATACCACCAGCTCAACAAACACACTGTTGAGCCCCAGTCCATGGGTCAGATATGCGCAGAACGAAGCCGGAAACAGGAGCAGAAAATAAGCTTTTCCGTGAAGTCTGTTTTTCACCCCGGAGATGAGATCTCTGGTATACAGAAGCTGCACGCCCAGCACTGCAAATTCCGTGATCGTCGTCGCCAGTGCTGCGCCCGCAGCGCCCATCTCGGGGATAAACGCAAGATTCAATATAAAATCCAGCACTGCGCCGACAATGACCGAATGCAAAACACAGACCTCTTTTTCGATGGCCGTCAACACCTGTACGCCCAATATTCCCGTCAGACCGATGGGCACAATGGAGAGCGTGATGATCTGCATCGCCCGCACCGCTCCGGCATAGCCGTCACCGGCCAGAAACTGAATACAGTCTGCCGAAAACACGCTGAAATATACTGCCAGCGGCAGGGAGATCAGCATGGTAAAATTCAGCGCCATGGTCATCGTTTCCGAGAATTTCTCCCGCATATCTTCCTTTGCATAATAGGACATCCGGGGCAGCAGAACACCGCCAAGAGAGGTGACAAGGCTCAGGAGAACGGACTTTATTTTAACTGCCGCATTGTAATATCCGACGTCGATATCCGACCTCATGAATCCGAGCATTACGGTATCGAGATTCGTATAGATGGAGACCGCCAGACTCTGCGCAAACAAGATCAGAATCGGCTTGATGTGCCGCCGGAAGTGATAGCCGCCCAGCCACTTGAAATCGATATAATGCCGCGCCCGGAAGAGATTCAGGATATTGGAGCCTGCTGCGGCAAAAACCGTTATCCCTCCATAGATCACATAATCCGATTTCTGATGGACCAGCATCAGCATCAGAATGACCGAGGCCGCCTTGAAGGCAAGGGAGCGGAAAGTGATATAATCATACTGTTCCAGTGCCTGAAAAAGCCAGTTCATGCCGACCATATTCAGAACGATATTGATGCCGTTTACCCAAAAAAGCGTCTCATCTGCCCGGAATCGAGGCACCCACAGAATGCAGAGCACATAGGTTATTGCGACAAGAACAGTCGTGACAAAATTGATGAACAGCAGCTCCTGCGCCGTTCTGGACAATTCCGTTCGGTCATCCCGGACCTGTGCACAGGCGCGGATGCCATAGGTCGGGATGCCCAGCGATGCCACCATCAGAAAATAGTTGGCAACAGACGACGCAAAGGCGACTTTTCCGCTTCCTTCTGCAAGGAGGACCCGCGAAATATAGGGAAATGTGATGAGTGGAAACAGAAACTGCGAGGCACTCAGGATAAAATTCATCAGAAAGTTATATTTTATCGAATGGCTTTTGGTTTCCTGCATAGTTTGTGTAGTACCTTTCTTTTTTCTCATATCATAAACGAAGCGATCCATTTTCACTGCGATGGCTGCAGTGTATAGATGCCCATATCACAAATATCTTGTCCGGCGATCCCGCTATTCTCCTGTTCTTTAACAGATGCCTCTCACCTGTTTTCTCGTCTTATCGCCGTCATCCTCACAGTTTTTTATTCTTACACAATCTCTTGACCGGATCGTATTCTATCAATACATCCAGGCATATCGTCAGCAGAACAAATTTGAAAAATGTCCCATCAAAAACCGTTTCATAAAACCGGTTTGAAAAGAACGACATCAGCAAGTCGTTGAACAGATAAGCATACAGAAATGTTTTCAGGTCAATGATTCGATTTTTCTGGGGAGTTTCTCGAATGATAGCCCCATACGTAAAGACATAATATCCCGCCATGACTGCCGTAAACACCACACACCCAACATACCCGAAATCATAGAGCAGCGCATAAAACATGGTATAGACATTTCCAATCTCGATTCCATTGTTACTGAATGCATAAACCGCAATGCTTGGAATCGAGACCTCCAGATGAATCCATTTTTTCAGATAGAGATACAGCCCACGAAACACATCTGCACCAAAGAGCTTATTTTCTGATACTCCCCGCCAGAGAGTCACAGGATTTGCTTTTAAAAATGTATCCAGATTTTCAATTTGTGCACCAACATATGTGAATAAATAGGTCTCCAAATCAAAATCTTCTCCGCGCCCCATTGCAAAGAGAAGTATCAGCATCCCAATCGCAAGAAGGGTCCCCGCTGCTGCCAGTCCGAGAAGCAGTTTCCAGCCGAATTTTATCTTTTTCTTGTCCTGCGTCTGAAAGATCAAATACAATATCCCAACAAACGTGATAATTCTCAAAAGTGGTGAACGGCTTCCATTCATCAGGACCCGAATGGCTGCGAGAAAAAGAACCACTATATACAGCCAGTTGATCTTTTTATGATAGTAGAAATCCTTCACTCCAACATAGAATACCAGAAATTCTGCAGACATACAAAGTGGATTTGTGATACGATATGCCATCGGCATTTTAAGGTTCAGCGATGCATAAGTATCCGGCCAGAATTTCGTCATTGTATCAAACAGCTTGATTTTTTCGCCGAGACTGTCAAAGGTTTGCCCCGACACTTCACCGTAAGCCGCCGATAGCATTCCCAGATATTTGACAAAAAAGAGGATGGACACTGTCTGTGCTAAAATCAGCAGAACCACATAAATATCCGAAACACTGCACAGAGCATCGTCTCTTCCCCTGATATTTTTGCTTTTGCCTTTTCGGTTCAAATAAAGTTTCTTTTCGGCCAACTCCAAAATCAGAAACACCAAAATTCCTGCAAGGATCACTGCTGCCGTGACTGGTTCCAGCGTTATCGCAAATTTATTTTTTTCAACCACGCAGAAAAGGCTGCACACAAAAAAGACCGCACTGAAAACAACGGACGGATGTGTCCAGTCATTTTCACTCAGGTACATAGCTGCCGCCAAAAAGGCCGCCGTCATTCCGCAAAGCAGGTAAAGCATTCTTATCCTCTTATTTTATCCATTGCTTCTGTCAGAGCTTTTTTCAAATAGAATCCGGCTCTCAGTTTTTCTGCAAGCTTTTCAGCATTCTGAGCATATTCTGCATACTGCTGCGCCGTCATTTTTTCCATTCTGGCGGAAAGCTGGTATAACGAATCGACCGTTACCCCCACCTTATTTTTTTCCACAAAATCAGCCTCAGCCGCTCCGGACCATATCACGACCGGAAGGCCCGATGAGAGATAAAGGGAGAGTTTATGCGGGTTATTATACTTCAGATACTGTCCCGCGTCTCCCTGACAGCCATCAATGCTGTCTCCATCCCAGACAAGTCCAAACCCTCCTGTCAGCTTTTCAGGGACTTCATCCGGGGCCAGACTTCCGCCATACCGGATATTCGCACAGTTTCTCATTTTAGGGTCGAAATTGGGGCCATAAAGCTGGATATCTACCTTTTTCAACTGCGAAAGCTGCCCGATATAGCCGCACTTCTTTGTATCGAGATTGCCTGCGACGATGAGTTTTTGTTCAAATTTCGGAGTGCTGTGTTCCCTCAAATCCTGTAAATAATCGAATATTTCCAGAACGACAAGCTTCTCCTCTGAAACTCCCCGCATCCGGAAAAAATCCGCCATCTTTTCATTATGAACAATCAACACATCTGCAAGTTCCATCATGACATCAAATTCATGACGGTAATAGTCACTATAACGGAATTTCCGCAGTTCTTCTACATCATGAACGAGCGAGATATATTTTGCTTTCTTGTCCGCTTTCAGTTTTCTGAGCATTTTTTCCCGCGTGAGCTGCTGATGATGGAACGGATCTTGCAGCAGCACAACAGCTTCCTTTTCAATCGACTGATACGCCTTTTTCCAGTCCATCCAGTAGCCGATCTGTCTCTCCAGTTTCGCCACTTTAGAATCTCTTGTTGTGCACATTTTGATTGGGACCGGGATGAAGCCCATCTTTTCTGCGATCTGTGCTGCATCCTGCGTTGCCTTTGTTCCAGCATCATTATTTTTTCCAGTGATCTCTACGATCTGGTAAAGCTTCATTTTATTTCTCCATCATCAGCATTTCAAACCGTTTCACTTCATGCCCAATTTCATATCCTGCCTGGACAAAGTTTTCTTTTATCTTCTCCGGCTCTTCCCGCTTTTCATACTCTGCCATATTGAGAAGCTGTTTTTTCCACGCACTGCTCCCTGATTCCAGGCTCTGAAACACAACGTTCTGATTGATTTTTACCGTTTCCGGAATAACATCCTTTGACAGCAAAACCGGCAGGCCGTTTGCCTCCGCTTCCATCAATGCGAGGGGCATCCCCTCAAACCGGGACGGAAATAAAAAAAGATCAAATGCGCTCAGCCATGCCGGGATATCGGACTGTACTCCAACCATGCGCACCTGCTCTTCGAGACCGTATGTCCTGATTTTATCTTTCAGCATCTGCTCATCTTCGCCCTGTCCCACCAGTACGAGCCGTGCGTCGCTCTTTTCCTTTAAAACACCCCGGAAAATATCCAGTATAAATGCCTGATTTTTCTGAAAATGCAGTCTTCCGATATTGCCAATGATGTATTCATTTTCCCATCCGAGCTGTTCCCGGATCTTCCTGCGGGCCGCCCCATCAAATCGCACCCGGTCAACGTCGATGGCGTTGTGGATAATTTCCACTTCCGGAAGAAGTTTCTCCTCATAAAACCATCGGGCTGCATCCTCAGAGCAGGCCCAGAAATCCGTTGCATACTGAGCGATCCTCTTTTTATTGTGCTCATGCAGAAGTCCACGGAGTTTTCCGTCCATATTCTGCGAATTATGGCTGTGGATGATCCGTTTTGGAATGCCATATTTTTTTGCTTCGATCAGGTAATCGATATTTGCCAGGCTGCAAATATTGACCCAGATCGCGCTGTATTCTGATGCATGCTTCCGAAAAAAAACATCCAGTTCCCGCTTATATTTCAAAAAGTCTCTGCTCCGTGCCGGAAAATGAAATGTCCTTCCACCAAGGGCGAGCAATTCCTCCTCATAGGCGACCTTTTCGTAGGAGTTGCAGAGGAAATCGAACTGAATTTTACTGCGGTCGATATGGCGGTAATAGTTCATGATAACGCTTTCCATACCGCCCGGATTTTCGGTCATGCCAAAGACCAGAACTCTTTTCATGATATTTTTCCTTTCTCCAGCAGTTTTTATGTCCGTTTCACTCATCAGCCTATCGACTCTATTGCATTTTTCCAAAATGTTCGCGCCAAAGATAAAGCCGCATTATTTGCAGCATTACTTATAGTTTCCGCCTGTAGTTCCGACATCTATTTTTATCTTTTAATCGGCACTCCGGCTTTTCTGCAGCGCTCTTATTTCATAAATTCCTGCCGCACAGAGATAGCATTTTTTTCTCAGCAACACTCCGAGGATTCGATTTGCCCTCGACTGTTTCTGTCCCCTTGTTTTCTGAATCGCTTCCCGGAAAATCGGCATTTCTGCTGCTTTTTTCATATCCAGTTTTTTCTGCAAAAAGCTTTCTTTATTGGCTGTGCTGAACGTCTCATTCACCATTGCAACATGGAAATGCGTCAAGACATACTGCCAGTAAGCATTCCTTATCGATTCCGGTTCATCGATGAGTTTTTTCTGCGTGCACTCCATGGCCCTTGCATAATCCAGAAGTTTCCCGCCGTCAAACACATGCATCACGGAGGCTGAATTTGTCTCATAACGATACAGCAGATGTTCACAATATGTGATTTTCCGGCAGTATTTTGTATACTGAATTACAAAATCACTGTCTTCTGACAATCTCAAAGCATCATCAAATTCGAGCTTATTTTTTTCGATGATATCGCGCCGGAACAGCTTAGCCCATACCGTCATATATTTTGTTGGAAACTCCAGCATTTTCACTCGAATCTGTTCGACGGTTTCTTCGTCTTTCAGCTCAGGAAAAATGCTCTGCTTTCCCTTGCTGTATCCAAACAGGCACAGGTCCACATCCCGCTCCGCCTGTTCTTTCAGATATTTTCCGCAGTCAGTTTCCAGACGGTCATCTGCATCCACGAACATCAGCCACTTACCATCTGCCGCGGCCATTCCGATGTTCCGTGCATTGGATACCCCCGCAGAAGAACGCAATAATGTTATAGTTTCTATCTGCTGGTTTTCCAGCACATTCCAGGTCAGGTCTGTAGAGCCATTTTCCACCACAATCACTTCGTACGGAATGATCCCCGTCAGGGAATCATGGATACTTTGAATTGCCCTCAGGACCGTTTTTTCTGCATTGTGTGCCGGGATAACGATCGATACTTTATCATTCATCTCTGTAAATATTTCTGCTATTTTATTCGGTCATGCATGCGGCATGATCTTTCGTTTCAGGAAATTCGCACCTTTTTTCAGCCAGTTCTGTTTTTCCATAAACTCTACCGGAATTTCCACATAGTGCAGCTGATTTGTTTCCAGCCACACATCCAGCAGCCGTTCGCTGACAAAGCCAAACACCCGGGCGTCATACTCGCTGTAGCTGCTGATATCCAGCCGTTTTTCCAGCTCTCCCAGCACATCAAAAAGCCACTGACAGTATTGATCTGCCAGATCTCGTTTCATGATAAACATATTGAACCGGTGGCCGACTGTTCTGGCCATGCTTTTATCAAACGACTTTCCATATTCCGGATACTTTTCTTCCAGTATCCTGCGGGTCTCATCCAGGTCTTCTTTATGGTGCGCGTGCACATACTGGCTGTAATTTGTCTCGATATAATAATTTCTCGGTTTCGGCAGAATGATATCCGTATTTTCCAGCAGTTTTTCACATTCCTGTTTTGTGAGGACCCGCTCCTGTTTCGTGCCGTGCCTGTGCGGCCCGACAAAATGCCGCCTATAATGCGTCATGCCAAGATATTCTGCGGGAAGATTTTTCCATGCCCAGTAAAGGCCGGTCAGTTCGCAATAATTTTTATTTTTTCCGCTGATATTATCGCCGGTATCATCTGGCTGATACCCAATGTCGCTTTTCCCTAGATGCCCCACCTGGACCGGCAGATACATTTCATCGTCTGGCATCCAGTATTTTTTATGCGTCGCAACAATGATCTTGATGTCCTTCATTGTCAGTTTCCCATTTCTGTGTTTGTTCTTGTGTCGTCCTGCATCCGGTCACTGCGCTCCGTCCATCTTCAGAACCGAAACGACTGTTTTCAGCAGGATTTTTACGTCCAGCCCCAGCGATGCATGACTGACATAATACATTTCCATCCTCTGCCGCTCGCCGCTCTCATATGTAGCATTGTTGCGTGCATAGGCCTGCCAATAGCCGGTGATGCCCGGTTTCACGGACAGAAGGGTCTCGTAGGTATCCGCATAATACGTATGGACCTCCGACTCGATCAGAGGCCGCGGGCCCACCAGACTCATTTCATTGCACAGCACATTGACGAGCTGCGGCAGCTCATCCAGACTTGTCTTGCGCAAAAAATCTCCCACCGGTGTGACCCGCGGGTCGTTATCGATCTTGAATTCCGTGTAATACTGTTGTTTCTGCTCGGGGGAAAGCCTTTCGATGATCTTATCCGAATCCATGTACATGCTTCGAAACTTCCACATTTTAAACGGTTTGCCGTTCTTTCCGATCCGGATATGCCCGTAAATCACCTGTCCCGGGTCTCCTACGTACACAACGATCGATATCACGAGGAAAAGCGGCAGCAAAACGACCAGAAGCACTGCCGAAGCCAGTACATCAAATATCCTCTTGACGATATGATAAAAGTTTTCTTTTTTGTTATTTTCAGCACCTTCAGCAACAATATTCTTTTCTGCTGTATCTGGTGTTTTCATCCAAAATCCCTTTCTTCTCCGCACCGGCGCTCTGCGCTGCTCCTCAGCAGCCTTTGCACTCCAAGGTAATGCCCCGTTCATGCGGACGGTCTGCTTCTTTTTGTTTCGCATTCATTCTACCATAATTTTACCGCTGCTTCAACAATTTCCATTTCGAAGCGAATCCGTTGACGACTTTCTCCGAAAGGCTCATTTGTGGCAAAAAATAAAGCAACCCAAACCCTTATGGGTCCAGATTGCTTTTTTATGCCGGTGGTGGGGGTCGAACAAACACAGGCAGTCTCAGAATCTGAAAGCCAACATTTTCACAAAGCAAATCCGTCGTTTATACGTTTTATTTATCCAGCATTCAGAACAGTATGATTGAATGCTGCAATCGAAAGTGTGTTAAAAAGTGTGTTATTTTTCCGGGCTCAGCAGCTGAGCGAACACGTTGTTGACGGCCTGAGCCGTGGTTTCGGCATCACCGGTCAGGGCGTGGCCGTACTGGCCGAAGGTGTCCATGTTCTCAGAGTGGCCGACCAGTTCTTTCACCTCACCCGCCGGGAGCGTCTTGGCTACACTGACGAAGGTGTGCCGCAGCTCATAAACCGACGTGGGCGGAATTTCATTGACCCGGCAGTAAATGCGCCAGCGGTCATAATAGTGCTGCTCTGCCTGTATTTCAAACAAGCTGTCCCTGCTGCCGGTGAGCTTTCGCTGCTCCTCCAGCACGGCCCGGGCAAAGTCCGACAGGACAAAGGAGCGCACCGCGTTGTCATTCTTGCCCCGCGTCTGTGTGCCCTCAATGTTGACAGAGCGGGAGACCCGCACTGTGCTGCCGTGGACATCTGCCCAGCGCAGGCCCATCAGTTCGCCGGGACGCAGGCCGGTGAGCACCTGAAAGCGATACGCAAAAATATAGGGGTCTTGTATCCGCTTACGGTAATACAGCGTGGTATCCACTTCGAACAGCGTGCGCAGCGCGTCCGGCTGCAAGACCTTCCTGCCCTTGTATCTGGCCCCGGCGGGTATTTCGACATCTTCCGGTCGGAAGGTGCAAAGCTTGGCTTTCCGACAGTATTTCAGAAACGCGGTCAGGTCTCCCCGCAGGGATTGCAGCGTCTTGCGACTCAGGCCCCCAGCATAGGCCCGGTCTATTATCTCCTGTAAGTCCTGTTCCGTCAAGGCCGTGACTCTCTTTTTGCCGATGACCGGCAGCACCCAGATACGCCACCGGCTTTCTACCGGCCTGTAGTTCGTGTGTGAGGTGGTCAGCTCCACAGACGCAAGCCAGAGCTTTCCGGCATCCTCTACCCTGCTGGCCTTGACGTCTATGCCCTCATCCAGCCACCTGTCAGCCTTGGCATTTGCTTCACGCTGGCCTGTCCGGCCCGGAGTGCTGCTGTAGAACTGCCGCCGGATCCCGTCTTTCTGCACAGCAATGCGCCAGCGCTGGTATTTCTCTTCCCGGACTGCTGTGTTGGTTCGCTTGCCCATCTGGCTGCACCTCCTAATCTTCCCCAGCTTCTCGGGGAAAGCTTCGTCCACAAGTGGTCGAAAGCATCGACACGAGTGGCGACGCCGTGCACACGACTGCGCACGTTCGCAGCTTGTTGCGAAACCTTCCCCCAGCAGTGGGGGAAACCGTTGCACCTTCCTGCAACGTGGTACACTTCTGTACCATTCGACCACTTGTGGACGAAAAAACGTTACCAGATGTGAAGCGTCGCAGCTTGTTGCGATGACAGCGGCCAGAGCGTGCCCATAAGTGGAGATGCTGCCAACGGCAAGGGTGTCACTCTGGCGGACACCCTTTCACGACCTCAATTCGGGTCAGGTCGTCCCCACAAGCGGGGATGCTGCCCGGATCCGCTGCCGGGTACGTCGTGAAACGCGCCCCACCTCATCCGCTCACACCGGCTATAAGGCCGTCTGTGGGCGGTTTCTTTTTGTCCTGACTTCCCGGAAGGGCCGCAGGACGTGCAAATGGGCCGCTACAGGCCGCACCAGAGCGTTTTTATGAGGTGGGTAATGAAAGTTATATTACCCAAGTTCAAAGGGCTGTTTCCCCGGTGTTCTCCGGCAGTTTGCCGCCCATGCTTCGTTATCCTGGCCCCGCCGGGTGCTCACTCTTTCGTGTCTGAATCATCCGCAGCAGGCCCGGCGGCACTTATCCGAACCAGTGAGTATAGCCAACCGCTTTTCCCTCAATGTGCACCTCTTCCAACTGCGGGCCGGTGTAGATCATGGGCGCATAAGTCGGGTTTGCTGGCATCAGAGTCAGAGCGCCGGGGCTGTAGTACACCCGCTTGAGCGTGGCTTCGCCGTCAATGCGCACAGCTGCGATCTCGCCGTTTTCTACCTCCGGCTGGATGCGGATATACACCACGTCTTTGTCGTGGATGCCTGCATCCACCATGCTGTCACCGTGGCACTCAAGAGCAAAATCACACCGAATGTCTTCCGGCACATCCACCCGGCCTTTAATATTCTGCTCTGCCGTGATAGGCGTACCGCAGGCAATGCTTCCAATGAGCGGCACTTTCTTCATTTTGGGCATTGGCATGAATCCCGGCGGAATTGTCGGCTTTTCTTCGTATCCCATCAAAGAGGCTACCGTTGTATTCAGCGCAACAGCTATCTTTTCCACGCTGTCCATTTTTGGCGTTATTTTACCAGACTCATATAGCCGTACGCTATTTACGGCAATCCCTGCTTTCTCTGCAAGTTCAATCTGTGTTAGTCCCTTTTCTTTTCGGAGGTTCTTTAGTCGTTCGCAAAACTCCACACTCCATCACCTCTTTTTTGTTTATTATATCATGTAACCAAAAAATTAGCAATTCAGCGTTGACAATAACCAACAAGTTAGTTATAATGTCGATGTAACCAATTTATTGGTTATGATTGGAGGTGACAACCATGAAAATATCGAAAAGCAAGCTGAATCTTGCCCTTGCACGCAAGCAGTGGAATCAACGCGACTTGCGAGACAATGCTGTTGTGTCCAGTCAAACCACCCTGAATATCAACAAGGGCAAGTCGGTCATGCCTGCCACAGTCGGCAAGATTGCCGCCGCTCTGGGCGTGGACGTGACAGAAATCATTGAAGAGGAGGATTAAACCATGTACCGCAAATTCCACAAACTGCGCGTCCGGTTCGCAGAGCTGGACTTGACGCAGAACGAAGCCGCCCGCCGGGCCGGGATATCCACCAGCACCATGACGACCCGCATGACGGGCCGCGTGCCCTTCAACATCAATGAGGTGCAGGCCCTGTGCAGGGCGCTGGACATCCCCACCGACCAGATAGGCGCGTTCTTCTTTGAGGACGCACCCAAGGAAAAGAAGGGGGGCGTAACGTATGGCACAGAAGTATTTCCGCTTTCCCGTGTGCTTCTATGAGGCAGCTGAGAAGATGACCATTGCACAGAGGGATGAATTTTATGAAGCTCTTCTCAACTATGTTTTCTTGGGAAAAGTGTACACCATGTCTCAAACGGTCGAGGCGTTTTTCTGGCTTATTCGTCCCTATCTGGACAAAGAGAAAAAGCGGATGGAAGGGATGTAACGCAATGGCAAGAAGTTATTTTCCATTTTACTTTTCCCTTCACAAAACTGCCCAGTCAATGAAGCCGAAAATGCGCGCTACTTTCTATGAAGCGATAATAAATTACGGTGTAACCGGCGAAATTCCGACGCTTCCAAAGTCAATTTCTGGCTATTGGCCTATCGTCCAGCCGATGTTAGACGCCGCCAGAAAGCATTATGAAGCAGGCGAAAAAGGCGGTAGACCGTCAAAACAAGAGTCATTTGGTTTTGATGATTCCGAAACCAGTGGTTATTCTGAAAGTGAAACCAATGGTTTTCAAACAGTCGAAACCAATAATAAGAAGAAGAATGAAAAGGAGAAGCAGAAAGACGCCGCAGCAGCCGCCCCAGACTCTCGAACAGACAGCGGACTTTCTACCATTATCCAGCACTTCCAAGAGGCTATAGGGGACTTCCCGCGCTCTGCTCTGGACAAGCTGCAGCGCTGGCGGGAGGTCTACCCCACAGAGATTATTTGCAAGGCCATCGACGAAGCCGCCGAGAACAACGTGCGTAAGTGGCGTTATGTTGACGGCATTCTGAAAGGCTGGCAGGCTGACGGCGTGCGGACTCTGGGCGACGTAGAAGCCCGCCGGGAATCCCGGAAGAAGCCCGGGCAGGCCCCGGAGAAGAAAAGGGAGATGCTTACATGAACATCCACAAGATTTTGTTAGGGGCCGTGCAGATAAAGCCGCACCTTGCCCCGTATGTCCTGCCAAGCTTGGAGATTGAACACTTCCCGGAGGACTTACAGCCGGTGTTTGCCGCCCTGTCGGGGTTCTGGGAGACCAAGGGCACGATAGACACGGCCCAGGTCTGCGCACGGTATCCCCAGCAGCAGGAAGCGCTTATAGGGTGCGTAGAGGAATGCCGCAGCGAGTGTATTGTTATCACCCGGGAGCGGGTCGAGCAGTGGGCGCAGCTCATCCGGGAACAGTACGCCTTGACCTGTTTTCAGGAGCTGGCCGTAAAGGCAGCAGGAACATTGACCACCTTCGACGACCTGCCAGAGCTTTACAGCCAGATGGGCGAGGTGATGAGCCTTGACCGCAAGGGGGACGACTTTCAGCCCATCGAGGAGCTGATAGACGACTATATCCGGCATCTGAACGAGGCCGCGCACTACATCCCTACTGGCATCCGTGTGCTTGACAAGTATCTCCGGCTCTCCCCCGGCAACCTGTTTATCATCGGCGGCAGGCCCAGTGCAGGCAAGACGGCGCTCTCTCTTCAAATCGCCTGTGAACAGGCCCGGCGGGGGCTGAGAGTGTGTTATTTCAGCCTTGAGACCGACCCGGGCACCCTGACCACCCGCATCATTGCCAACCGTCTGGGCGCTCCGCTGGCCGATGTAAAGGCCAAGACCGTACCCACGGAAGAACTGGACTATCTGGCCAAGCTGCATAAGCTGCCGCTGTTCATCCGCTCCGCGTCCGGCAAGGGTGCGGCATGGGTAAAGGCTCAGGCCCAGCGGATGAAAGCCCAAGTAGTCATCATCGATTATTTGCAGCTGCTGGCCGACGGCAAGGCCCGAGACCGGTATCAGCAGATTACAGGCATCTCCATAGCCCTGCATGAGCTGGCGCAGACCACCGGTATTCTTGTGATAGCTCTGGCCCAGCTCAACCGCAATGCAGCACACGCAGCCCCCAGCACGGCAGACTTGAAGGAATCCGGACAGCTGGAACAGGACGCAGACGCGATTCTGCTTCTCTCCGATGACGGAGACAGCTATCAGGCCATTCTTGACAAGAACAAAGAGGGCCGCGTGGGCCGGATCCCAATCAAATTCGACAAAGAGCACCAGCGCTTTCTTGAAGTCGTGGGAGAGTCGGAGCAGCATTGAACCGGCACAAAAAGAGCGGGTATCCCGTGTTCGCCAACAAACAAAAAAGCCGCTCACACTGTTGGCGCAGCGTGAACGGCAAAGGTGGTATTTCAGTTGTGACAGACTCTATACCGCCTCTAGTGTATCAAAACATGGAGGTTTTTACAATGACTCTTTATCAATTTCAGTGTGTCGCCCCGGCGGCTTTGATGTTCTTCGTGGGTGCTGTGGCCTACTGGCGCACCTTTGGTTTCTGGGGCTGAGGGGGCACAGCATGAGAAATCCCAACTATACGCCCACCCTGACACGGGCTGATTACAACCGGATCCGCAAGTATGCCCCCGCAAGAAATCATCTCTATTGTTTTCTCCTCAGTCTCCTGCAAGAGATTCTGTCACTAGCGAACAGCGAGCAGGAAAACAACGTTACATGGTTCGCAATGGCCGTGTTTGAAATGGGGCGAGAAACCGGAATCCGCGAAGAACGCCACCGCCGCCGGGCAAAAAGCCCAATACCGAGTCCGCCCCGGAAGAGGGGGCGCACCATGACTGAACCCACCACCCGCGCAGAGCTTAGCAGCACTGCGCCGGATGTTCCCCACTGCAAGGGTACACGAAACCGACCAGAACGCCCCCACAAAGGCGCTGTATTTGACTGGCAGTGTTGTTAGTAAAAGTTAGTACCTCCCGCCAAAACCTGTTGTTTTTTGTTTTGGTTTGACGCAGTGCACGTGAAGGGTTGAACAAAGGCCGAACAAAGGTCAACAAAGGTCAATAAAGGTCAATCCGGAACAAGCCAATAATTTCTAAACGCGATACGCGCGCATGAGCGGATGCATCAGAGCCACGCCACAAAAGCGTCTCAAGCTGTTCATCACCCGGCGGCATCCCGCCCCCCTGAAACAGCACAAAGCCCCCAGACCGTGAGAAACGCGGTTCTGAGGGCTTTTCTTGTTGCTTGTGGGTGTGTTTTCCTTGCCGTGGCTTTATCCACGCTCTGACAGCCCCCGCCGGGCTTATGCTGCGCAGTCAGGGAAGTTTACAACGGTGATTTCTGCCACAGCCTTTTCGACCGTCTGCAAGATGTGCTCTATTTTCTCCACTGTGTCAGCCGACAGAACCACCTCGCCGCACTGTTCACACTTCAGGCAAGGCACGTTCTTGATGACAACAACACAGTTTTTCAACTGAACCGTGTGAATGGTCGTACTGGGCTTCATTTCGCCTTTACAAAGCTGGCAAGTCATGGCCGCTCCCCTCACAGTCCAAACAAATCGGAGTGCGTACCAGTACGGTACAAATAGAGCTCCGTGCCCGTCTGACGATAAATCAGCAGCCAATCCGGCTGTATGTGACATTCCCGATGTGGGATATAACTCCCCGTCAGACTGTGGTCTTTGTTCTGTGGAGGAAGTGCCGCCGGGACAGCCAGAACATTGATGACCTGTTGAAGCAAGGCCATGTTACAATGCCGCTTCTGGCACACCTTCAAATCCTTCTTGAACTTGGTGGAATATTTTATTTCAAGCACTTTCGTCCTCCAGCAGCGAGCCAATCAAATTTTTGACAGCGCCGTTGTAGGCATGCCCGCCTCCGTTGTCCAGCTCTTCAAAAGCTGCAAGCGTTTCAGCGTTGGGCGTTTCGACTCCATCGGGAAGCGTAGCCCCTTGCAAGAAAGCAACTACATAGAGCAGCTTACTTTCGGGCACTTGGTCAATCAGGCTCTTGGCTAGTTCTCTGGTACTCATTTTGCACCCTTCTTTCTGTGTGTGTTGTGTGCGTATTCATAGGAGCTTATGCAAGATGCAGCTGCTCTTTCAATGCCTGTTGCAGCACCCGGGAGAAGTTGACCCCTTGCGCCACTGCTGCATCGTTCAGCCATGCCGGAATGGTGAGCGTTTTCTTGACCGACTTTTCAAAATGCTTCTTGGCATACTCTGCCACGTCCACGGAAACCAGATTTACGATTGCTTCGCCCACCGGCATATCGGGGTCAAGCTCTTTGGACACGGCCACGGGGTCAACGTCCGCCAGTTTCGACGGTGCTGGCACGCTTTCGCCGTCCCGCTGGGCGCTGTACAGGTAGCCCGCAAGGCATTCCACAGCCATTTGCATAGCGTCTTCAAAGCTATCACCCTGCGTTGCCAGATAGTTCAAATCCGGGAAAATCACCGAATAGCCGTCATTCTCTTTGTAGAAACAGGCCGGATACATCGATAACATGGGAAACCCTCCTATATGCATACGGGGAAAAGGCAGCGGCTTCTCGCGTGGTTTTAATGGCATCGCTGTCAATTCCTCACATTCACAGTATACCATATTATACGTGTCACGTCAATACGTGCTAAATCAATATTCTTTCCTTCTGTGTCTGTTTTGTGCTATAATTATGGCACTGGATAGCATTTTATTGATGCCGCACCCCGCCGGGAAAACCTACAAAAACCTACGCCTTTTACACCATAGCCCCGGCGGCAAATGTTGAAGAAAGTTGAACCGCACACGATAAAAACCCGCAAAAACCTACTTCTACGCGCGAGGGAGGGCGCACAGCATGGACAGGCAGCAGACCAAGACCACCGACCAGCAGGATACAAACGCAGCACTTGCGGCCCTTGCAGCCGCAGGGAATAGCTTTGCACTGGGGCAGCTATGGGAAATCAACCGAGGCTTTCTAAACCGGCTGTTCTGGCAGTGGTACAGCAAGAACAAGGCCACGGCAGACGAACACGGCCTGACTCTTGAGGACTTCGACCAAGAGGCATTTTTTGCCGTGCGCTCCGCTGCGCAGGCCTATGACCCCGCAAAAGGTAGTTTCCTCACCCTCTTGAACTACTACGTGCAGAACCAAATCAACAAAGTGGTTTGCGGGGAACATGGCCGCTATGTCTCCACAGAAGACGGCAGGCAGGTGCGAATAGACGAAGAAGCCGCCGCTGTTGTCCGCAGAATCTTCGATATGGCAGCCGGTG
>ERZ808240.2742-NODE-2742-length-18534-cov-4.502733_pt1 | contig 18534 bp, 33 predicted proteins | sample MGYA00521084_ERZ808240 | MGnify/ENA primary metagenome ERZ808240 (study PRJEB31516, sample SAMN03275571) | gut metagenome | biome: mammalia-associated habitat; material: feces | host: Papio cynocephalus | place: Kenya | collected 2012-08-06 ... | reverse complement strand
TTCCGGCTGGTTCAAATCTTGTGACTATTTGCACTAATTCATGGGATTGCTATATATTTTTCGAGTGCCGGGGTCAGTCTCCGGTTGAATGCACCAGTCCTATGAGCGCCCACGTCGCAAATGGCGTTCTCAGCAGGGGACAGCTCGAAGTGATATTTTGGAGGTTGAACATATGAAAGTGCTGAAAATCGAATCTAAGAAGTACCCCGAAGTCGTGGAAATCGATAGCTCGCTCGAATCCCTCCAGAAAGAAGTTGGCGGCCCGATTCAGGCAGTGTATCCGTGGGATGACCTTGTTGCGCTTATCTGCAATGAGGAGGGAAAGCTTAACGGACTGGAACTCAATAGGGAACTCATAGCCGATGATGGCGAACCAATCGATGTCATTGCAGGTACCTTCCTTATTGTAGGACTTACGGAAGACGACTTCGGTGATTTGCCGCAGGAACTTATCGACAAGTTTGACGGGATTTTCCATCAGCCGAAGGAGTTTAGAATCGTACATGGTAAGTGTGGCAATACGTTGATTGGTATTCATCCGTACACTCCGGAGAATGGCGCGAAATAATCCGCTTCCTTTATGGAGGTGATTACTTATGAAAAAAATCAAAAATTGTTTTGACGATATTGTGTGTATCGCTGGGATTGTAATTTGGCTCATACCGATCATGATTTGGTTGATGATTTTTATTTGCATACCTGTAATGATTTTAGGAGCATTATGTAAACTGAAATTATTGTCGGGATTCAAATGTAGAATCTTAGTCACAAAATTAGTGAATTGGTGGAGAAAATTACTTATTAGCCCAGCTGACGAAGCAATATATGCAGAGATTTATGATTTGGCTGAAAAGTTGGTAAAAAATAATTAAACCGAGAGAGCTTCAGAGAAATCTGAGGCTCTTTTTATTTTGGGATAGTAGCTTAGTCAGGTTCAAAGCAGCCAGCTCATAACTGGTTCATCGCGGGTTCAAATCCTGCCTGTCCCCCCAATGGCGAATGGCCATATAAATTACTATAAAGGAGAAACTGCAACATGGGAAACACAAAGAATACGAATTGTCAGCTCTGCGGAAAGTTTCTGTACAATGTAGGCCTCGGAACAAGGTATTGTCCTGAATGTCGAAAACAGGTCGATGCGATGCGAGACCGTACGAGCAAGAAAGCCCCGCCCAAGCCTAAAGAGCACGAGAAGAAAAAATCCAAGGGCCCGACCCTTCAGGAAATCATGAGGGAGGCTAATAAGGAGGGACTGCAATATGCTTCCTACTGCAAAAAGCACGGACTCTACTAAGATCAAAGAAGAGTGGAAGGTCTTTACCCTGCATGGAAAAGAGTTGTTCGCCTACACAATAAGGGGCGAAGGAGAAGATGAGGAAAAGGCAACCATCGGACTTCTCGCCTATGAAAACCACTGCCGGAAAGCGGCAATACATGTACATAAGGAATGGAGATGATACCCCTGATGGGAGGAGTGAAGCTCTACGACTACCAGCTGGATGCGGTCAAGCGTATGAAAATCGGCTGCATCCTCTGCGGTGGCGTAGGAAGCGGTAAATCCCGGACAAGTCTGGCGTTTTATTATCGACTTTATGATGGACAGATAAATACGGAAGATTATGTTCGGATGATGGAGCCACCGGACTTATATATTATCACGACAGCGCGCAAAAGAGATACAGGGGAGTGGGACGAAGAGCTCGCTCCTTTTTTCATGTCTCAGAACCCGAAGCTTGATATTTACGAGCATTCGGTGGTCATTGATTCGTGGAACAACATCGGAAAGTACGTTGGTGTGCGAAATGCCTTCTTTATATTTGATGAGCAGCGTGTTGTTGGAAGCGGGGCATGGGTCAAATCGTTCTTGAAAATCACACAGGTCAATGAGTGGATACTGCTCAGTGCTACTCCTGGCGATTGCTGGACGGATTACATTCCAGTGTTCATTGCCAATGGATTCTATCGAAATAAGACTGAGTTTAACAACCAGCATGTTGTCTATAGCCGATTCAGTAAGTATCCTAAAATCGACCGGTATCTCAATACGCAGAGGCTTGTGCGGCTGCGAGAAAGAATCCTCGTAGATATGGACTTTGAACGCCAGACGGTCGCTCACCATGAAAACATCTATGTGGATTACGATAAGCCTAGATATTTGTCCATATGCAAAAACCGGTGGAATCCGTGGGAGAACAAGCCCATAGAAACAGCTAGTGAGTTCTGCTATTCTCTTCGGAAATTGGTCAACATGGATGAGTCGCGGCAGCAGAAAGTCCTTGATATTTGTATAACTCGGCCGAGAGTCATCATTTTCTATAATTTCGACTACGAACTGAACATTTTGATGAACTTGTCCTATGGATACGGAGTCAAAATAGCGCAGTGGAATGGGCACAAGCATCAACCTATCCCGGATGGTGAACGATGGGTCTATCTTGTGCAGTACAATGCCGGCGCTGAAGGATGGAACTGCATCAAAACAGATACCATCATATTCTACTCGCAGAACTACTCCTACAAAATCATGGAACAGGCAGCTGGGCGAATCGACCGATTGAACACGCCTTATAGGGATTTATATTTTTATCATCTCAAGAGTCATTCCGGAATTGATATGGCAATTTCGAAAGCATTGAGTAATAAGAAACGATTTAACGAAAGGAAATTTTATGGAGGTTGAGGAAAGATGAATGACTGGATGCGCGAGGTGGACTATGCGACCTACTGCCCGAAGTGCAAGAATTTCAATGTGCTGGAGACGGACGAGCCTTGCAACGAGTGCTTGACGGAGTGCGCGCGGGAAGGAACCAAGAAGCCTCTGAAGTTTGAGGAGAAGACGCGAAAATGACCGGGCTGTGGAGAAATCTGTGGCTCTTACTTTTTATAAAAGGAGTAACAACTATGCTGGAGAAAATCATTGACTTCGTAATCAGCTTTTTGGTCTTCAGCTCTCCCTATGACTGGATGCTTGATATTTTCAAGGATGCCCGCAGGAGGAGCTTCCGCAATCCCTTGCGAGAGTTAGAAATTGCGGAGAACCACTTCAATTTCTGTGAGCAGGAATACGTATCTGCGGCTATTTTTGATTTGCGCAGAGCAGAAGATAGGGTCATTCGGATGACAAGAGGTACGACGGTATGACTACATATGAAAAAATTGGCAAGTTCATCGGAGGCATTCTGGCCGTGACTATCACGGTCTGTGCATGGGTGCTCATCATTGCATTCACACTGAAGTGTCTGTGGTTCATCCTGTTCAGGTTCTTGGTGTGAGGGAAAAAATATGGCTGCTTTGTATTCGTATGATTATGAATTACAAAAAGATATTATTATCGATGAAAACCCAGATTTATATCTAGTGGTTTATTACCTTGAAAACGGTGACATCAGCCTTACTGATGCTCTGCGGTGGTGTAGAGAATCTGGGTTGACATCTACAGATTTAAGGAAAGCACTATGAAACATACATTTATATTTGAATGCACCGACAACGGTGGCGGCCATCAGAGCTTTGAAGTAAAAGCAACTGACAAGCAGGAGGCCATTGAAAAAGGTATGAAATTTGCGAAGAAATATGCCTGCGGTGATATCTGCGGAAACTGGGAGTGTAGACTGAAAAAGGAGATGTAACTAATGAACAATAAAAAGTTCAACTGGAAGAAAGCTGCCATTATCGGTGGCATCTTTGTCGCTGGTGCAGTCGTTGGCGGCATCGGAGTAGAAAAAATCCTGAGTGTCATTAGTCTTGATGATTACACGGAGTTCGGATGCTGGATGTTCAAAACGTCAGAGCATAATGCCTTGGTTCGTTTTACAATAACGAGCCCTAAAACCGGAAGAAAGCTTAATGCGCTTTTAACAGAAAAGGATGCGTTGAAAGTGTCTGAGCAAATCGCCAATGCGTTGAACGAACTTGGCGTTAAAGTGGACAAATAAAAAGAACTCCGGAGTAATCTGGAGTTCTTGAACATCATCTTTCGTTGATGATTTGAGAGATTCTGGATTGAGAATAGCCCGTAGCGTCTGCAATCTCTTGTTGCTTTGCTCCATTGTGGTAAGCGTCCTTGATTTGGCGCTTTATTTCAGCAGGAGGTTTGCGCATGTCAATATAGCAAGCTCTACCCAGTACGCAACCGGATGGCGCGTCAATTCTGGTTACAGAGCGGCCATTATTCATACCAACGCGAGTTACATAAGCACCCGTTTTCTTATTCGGAGCCTGATGGATTCTGACATTTGTTTCAGCTTGCCGAGGCTTTTCGGCGAGAGTAGCTCCTATAAATTTTGCAAGATCGAAACCCATTGCGTCCTCCTTCGTTGCAGTTGATTGATTTTTATCAAGTGTAGCACATGAAGGCACTGAATGCAATAGAACGTAGGAAAGAAGGACTAAATCATGAAAATCGTTGAACCTAAGTACGAAATCCTCACTGATATCTCTGAGGGTGGCATTAAAGAACTTCAGCAAATTGAGCGAGTAGCTCGCGTTTGTTACAAGAGTGAGGATAAAATCACCCCGGATGGCAAGTCGGCTATCAAACTGGTGAAATTCCTTGTCAATCAGGGGCACGAGGCTATGCTGGAGCATTTGCTGCTGTCTGTGCTGTTCACTTGTGACCGGGCTATCGCGAACGAGTTGGTGCGTCACCGGATTGCGAGCTTCGCACAGGAAAGCACGCGGTACTGCAACTATGCAGGGGAGAAGTTTGGTGGGGAACTGAGCTTTATCCGGCCGTATTATATTGACGAAGAGCCGGAGAGCACTGCTTACAAATGTTGGCGTGGAACTTGCATGGAGGCAGAATACGATTACATCCGTATGATTCAGGCACTCAAGATGCGTCCCGAACAGGCCCGCTGTGTACTGCCGTTGTGCCTGAAGACCGAAATCGTGGTGACGGCCAATTATCGCGAGTGGCGCAATATCTTCAAACTGCGTACTCCCGTGGCGGCTCATCCTCAGATGCGTGAGCTGATGTGTCCGCTGCTGAAGGAACTCCAGAAGAAGATTCCGGTGGTCTTTGATGACCTTTACACGTTCTGGCCTGCTGATGACCAGACGCGGAAAGGCAGCATGGTGATAGACAAATGAGCGAATCCACGATGGAATTTCTTCTTTGGCTCGGGATCTCGGACAAAATGGCTGGCTTTGAACTGCTTGGCGAGACTTTGGAGCAATCAATGGAGTATGTCAGGGAAGGCAGAAAAATTAACCAGACAGATATTTTCATCAGGCTAAGCAAACTGCATGGTCAATCGTATGGGTCTGTTGACCGAGCGATACGCAGGGCTGTGGACTTTATGGCTTATCGTACGGATGAAAGTGCACAGCAAAACTTGCGAGAGGTCATGGGAAATGTCTACTATGGTTCGGTCTCGGTCAAGAGCTTTCTGTACGCTGCGGCGGGATGGCTGTTGCTTAGAGAAGACATGGAGTAGAGCATTGAGCCGTGGAGAAATCTGTGGCTCTTTGTTTTTCTATTCTAGGATAAGAATAAAAGGAGAAGTTGTATGCATGAAACCCAAGAAAAGGCCATGGCCCACAAGGTCTTCATGAGAATCATCCGTCCGTGGCCCGGGAGAAGCGGATATTTGGAGAAGTTTTCGGATTTGACCTCAAATGGCATGGCGAGATTCCGCTTTGAGGGCGATGACCATGATACTGTCTGCCACGTGAGCAATATTGAGTATAAGGTATATGACTGAGGAGGTGTTTTGAGATGGAACTTGGAGTAGATGTGAATTTTAATGATTTAGCCAAGGAGGGCAAACTCTGGGTGCGGTGCAAGACGTTCGCCAAGGGTGATGACTCAGCGGTGAAGAGCGGATTTGTTGAGATGTTTGGTATCTGCCATACGGATCGAATCGCTATCATGAGGTTCAAAGGGGAGAAGGCAAGAACCCTTGTGTCGCTCGAGAACGTGTATATGCTGGTAAAGGACTAAATGATAAGCATTGAAGGAGGTGATGCGCTATATAGGATATGATTTGCGTCCGCTTTTTACATTACATGTGATTTTTGGAGGTTGAACGATTATGGAAGAAACCAAATTTGCAAAAGGCTCTGTTCCGGTACGAGTTGCTGCGAGAGTTTACGGTCGTGACCCGGCGTGGGTTCGGGCTGGTATCATTGGAGGGTGGCTCCCGATTGGTAAGGCCACGCGCAACGGTGTCGTTATCACCGACATCAAGCAGATGGATTCGCGCTATGGGCGGATTTCCTACTACATCTCCCCGAAGCTCCTGTATGAGGAGACGGGATATGTGTGGAATGGCGAGAAAAAGTGAATGCTCGTATGAGTGTTGAGTGTAGGTAGTAAATAAAAAGGCCTCACATTCGTGCATTAAGGCGAGTGTGAGGCTTTGATTTTTGTGGTTTGGTGACGCGAAATTTTCAGTGTGCTTTACGAGATGATTGGTCTCAGAATTATATTTTTGGAGGTATGAACTATGAAAGACGAAACTAAAAGACTGATCGGACTGCTGTGGGCCAGCAAAGGGCATACTGGGAAGGAGCACATGCTACGCTTGCTGGCTTGAGCAGAATTGATCTGGAGAAAACCAAGGACATAGTTGCCGAATTGGAGTATAAAGACTAATCCGACAACGGAGGCGTGGAGAAATCTACGTCTCTTATTTATTTAGCCAACGAGATACTGTGGATGGAGAAACTTGCAAGAGCGAAGCTATATCAATACCCTTGACGCCGTTCTTGGCTAAGTCTCTAGCCAAAATTGATTTAGCAGTAGACACCCCTTGGGGAAGAACATACGTAGTGAAAATTTGTGACCCTTCTTTAGTAATGGTTTTCGTTTTCATTATGCCATTAGAAAAAACTGCTTTTGCAACTTTTGCCCCAGTTTTGTGGTTTGTTTTGAAGAAAACCTCAATGGCATCCCTTAAACTGGTTGGATTTATAACTCTTGCTAAACTAGAACCCATAATATCCTCCTATGTAACAGTTCTAACAGCGGCCAGTTGCATCGGATTACTGCTGCCGGCCTTTACAGGTGCAAGTATAACACCGGAATTTGGAAATAGGTGGATAAATTATGAACAAACCCGAACGAAATCATGAACAGAAAGAACGAATTAACGCTAAAATTGGATATTCTTAAACATTGAAAAAATACGAAAGGATAATTTTTGAAAAATCATGCGTATAATCGAACATTATTATAAAATACGAGATTCGCCATGATATGATTTTTGCAGACATTGCGATTTTGAAAAAAGTTGGCGTGAATTGGCTTGACGCTAGAATATCTCCATGATATTCTTGTACTGAAGTAAGGAGGTGCTTTTATGGCACGAACGGTAAAATGCCCTAGTTGTGGTGCTGAGCTTACGGTGAAGGACGACAACCGCGATTTCATGTTCTGTGAGTATTGTGGGACTAAAGTTCGACTCGACGACTATCAAGAGACACATCGCTTCGTGGATGAAGCGCGGATTCAGGAGTCTAAGGACGCCAAGGAACTCGAGCTGAAGAAGATGGAATTTGAAGAGAAGAAACGAAAAGAAGACAACAAGATAGGATTCATTTGCTTGGGACTACTAGTTCTGATGCCGATTGCTATTGAAATCTTTGTCAAACTTGGCATTTTGGCTTAAAAAGTGGCCAAAAACCCACTTTCTGCCCACTTTTGAAAACATTTTTGGCCACAAAATTTAACGTAAATGCGTTAAAAATATGCAATTTGCCCAGAAACCCACTTTTTTCTTTAATTTAATGAAATTTTTTAAAAAATATTATAATAACTGAAGATAAAAAGTGGGCTTTTGGGCATAACACAAAAAATTCATGTTTTGTTCATGCGGTAGACTTGCATAAGTTTGACAAAGAGTGTATATTGAAATTGCCCGATAATTCGACACACTTTTTTCGAGAGGTAAAGAGTATGGCTGGTTCTTATGCAGAGTATCTCGTACCATACGAGATACGGGTTGAACTTCCTGACGGAGATGAAAAATGGTCTACTATTGGCGATTGCGACGTCAATATATTATGGACTAGACATCACGAGGATGGCTTTATAACATACGAAATCCTTCATACCCCTGGATGGGATGCTGAAACAGGTAAGCAGTATTGCTGGGAATGCCATTCGGAAATGCATCTTGACGAAGATGATGTTTGGCGATGCCCCGAATGCGGCAATAATTATCCACAAAGCGACATTGATGACGGTACGGTGAATTGCCCTACCGAAGAAGCGAGTTATGACTGGGATAGCATTTGTCCTGATCCATACTGGTATGAGGATGACTAAATCAACTATATACTCTTTGGCCTCTGCGCTAACTACGCAGGGGCTTTTCTTTTTGTCCAAACCACCTACAAATGTCAGAAATACACGCGAAAAAATCTGCCTCTTTTATGAGGAGGAGTAGAATGCGTCTCAGACGTGCTCTACTCTTTTTTATTTTGGAGGTTGGTATGCTAGAAAACACATTTAAGACCGGTTTGGTAAAAGAGCTGAAAGCACGCTTTCCCGGCTGCATTGTTCTTCATGCAGACCCGAACGAGATTCAGGGTATCCCGGATCTCTTGGTTTTGTACGAAGACACATGGGCAGCACTGGAAGGCAAGAAGTCAGCGAAGGCATCTCATCGCCCGAATCAGGACTACTATGTAGAAAAGATGAACAGCATGAGTTATGCGGCTTTTATCTATCCGGAGAACAAGGAGGAGATACTGAATGAACTGGAACGATCATTCCAGGCTCGTAGGTCAGCACGCCTTTCTGGGTGCGAGTAAGTATCATTGGATAAACTATGATGCCGCTCGATTGGCCGAGAGCTACAACAACTATCAGGCCAAAGAAAATGGCACAAGGCTGCACGCATTTGCAGCAGAGTGCATTTCACTTGGCCAGAAACTGCCGAAGAGCAAGAAAACCTTGAACTCTTACGTTAATGATGCCATCGGCTTCCGCATGACGCCTGAACAGGTGCTCTATTATTCCGGAAACTGTTTTGGTACGGCAGATTCTATCAGCTTCAAAAACAATTTCCTGCGAATCCATGACCTCAAGACTGGAGCTGTTCCTGCACATATGGAGCAGCTCTTTATTTATGATGCGCTTTTCTGTCTGGAGTATCATGTTCGTCCTCAGGACATCCAGATTGAAAACCGCATTTATCAGAACGATGATATTTGGATCGTCAATCCTACTGAAGAAGAGCTCAGCCCAATCATGGTCAAAATCATCGATTTCGATAAAATCATCATGGAATTGAAGTTAGGAGAGGCAGCATGAATCCGATTGAAAAAGACCTGAAATTCTTCTACGACATTGGAGACGACAGTGACAACATTGAGCATTACGGTACAAAGCGTCATTCTGGTCGGTACCCTTGGGGTTCTGGTGAGAATCCTTATCAACGCTCTGGCGATTTTCTTTCTCGTGTGGAGGAACTCAAGAAGAGTGGAAAGTTTACCGAGAAGGAAATCCTTGACCAAATCAATGCAACGTTGCCCGAAGAGTATAAAATGGGCACGACCGAGTTTCGTGTTGCCCAGCAGAAGGCTCTTCATGACCGGAAAGCCCTTCAGTATGACCAGATTCGTGCTATGAAAGATGATGGCCTGAGATGGACTGAAATCGGAAACAAGCTTGGGCTTTCTGAGTCTACAGTACGCTCGATGTACAATAACGGAATCGGAGAGAAGGCAAATCAGGCGCAGAAGATTGCTGAGAAACTGAAAGAAGAGGTCGATAAAAAGGGTATGATTGATGTCTCGGAAGGTGCAAATCTCGTACTTGGTGTATCCGAGGGCAAGCTCGACGAAGCAATTTATATTCTGGAAGCAGAGCATGGTTATCAGCGCTATGGCGTTGGTATTCGCCAGCCGACAAATATCAACCAACAGACCAATATCACTGTTCTGGCTAAGCCGGAGTTTGACCAGAAATATGCCTATCAGCATCAGGGCGACATTCAGTCTTTGGGCGATTACCATTCTGATGATGGCGGTGAGACTTTCCAGAAGCTTCAGCGTCCATCCAGCATGAGTTCTGAGCGTGTTGCAATTCGCTATGGTGATGAAGGTGGTCTGGACAAGGACGGCGTTATCGAAATTCGTCGTGGTGTCGATGACCTGAACCTTGGCAATAGTCATTATGCGCAGGTTCGAATCATGGTGGATAACAGTCATTACCTGAAAGGTATGGCAGTCTATTCTGATGATGTGCCTGATGGTTATGATGTCATCTTTAACACGAATAAACCTTCCGGCACACCTAAGCTGAAGGTTCTCAAGCCCATCAAAAATGACCCTGATAACCCCTTTGGTGCGGCGCTCAGTGCAGCGGGCCAGAGTGAATACATTGGCAGCGATGGAAAGAAACACCTTTCGCCCATCAATAAGCTTCGCGAAGAAGGCGAGTGGGATACGATGGCGAGGAACCTGTCTTCTCAGTTTCTGTCCAAGCAGCCGCTCAAGCTTATTAAGCAGCAGTTGAACCTCACTCTGGCTGACCGTAAGGCCGAGTATGAGGAGATTATGAATTATGACAACCCGACCATTAAGAAGAAACTGTTGATTGACTTCGCAGATACCTGTGAGGGCAATTCCATGACGCTGAAGGCTTCTTCTTTTCCGGGCCAGTCCACCAAGGTCATCCTTCCGCTGACCAAAATCAGCGAGAAAGAGTGCTATTGTCCGACTTATGAGAACGGTACTCAGCTTGCACTGATTCGGTATCCTCATGCGGGCACTTTTGAGATTCCTATCGTCACCGTCAACAACAAGAATGTCAGTGGCAAGCGGAATTTCGGCAACATTCAGGATGCAATCGGCATCAATGCCAAGGTTGCAGAGCGTCTGTCCGGTGCGGACTTTGATGGCGATACTGTTGTCACCATTCCTATTTCGAGTAAGGTGAATGTCAAGGCAACGCCTGCATTGAAAGACCTGAAAGACTTTGACCCTAAGGTCGAGTATGCCGTTCCCGAAGGCAATCCGAATCATGTTCGGTTGATGAAGAAGGACGAGAAGCAGAAAGAGATGGGAATCATCTCTAACCTCATTACCGACATGACTCTGCGCGGAGCTGATGAGGCCGAGCTGGCACGTGCAGTCAAGCATTCGATGGTGGTTATCGACGCCGAGAAGCACAAGCTGGACTATAAGCGGTCCGAGCGCGAGAATGGCATCCAAGAACTGAAGAAGAAGTGGCAGATTCGTGTGGATGAAGATGGCAATGAGCATTTCGGTGGTGCATCCACACTGCTGTCCCGCCGCAAGCAGACTGTCTATGTACCTGAGAGGAAGGGTAGCCCTCGCATTGACAAAGAAACTGGTGAGCTTATCTATAAAGAGTCCGGCCGCAGCTACTTTGACAAGAAGAAGGGTAAGTTCGTGGATGCCCAGCAGAAGGTAAGTCTTATTTCACAGACTGAGGATGCCCGTAAGCTCTCTTCTGGTACACCGCAGGAGAACTTGTACGCCGACTTTTCCAACGAATTGAAGGCTCTTGCTCGGCAGGCTCGCAAAGAAGCCTCTAATATGAAGGGCCTTGAGTATAGTCCTGCTGCTGCAAAAGAGTATAAGCCTGAAGTTGACTCTATCAACGCAAAACTTGAGGCTGTGATTGCAAACAAGCCCAAAGAACGCCGCGCACAAATCATCGCAAATACGAACATTAAGGCCAAGATTCAGGCTCTCGACCTCGATCCGACCCTTGACAAGAAAGAGATTAAGAAAATCTCGTCTGTTGAGATGCAGCGTGCTCGTGATTCGATTGGCGCAAGCGGAAGCAAGACTCGCATTACGTTTACAGATCGTGAATGGGAAGCTGTACAAAAAGGTGCAATTTCTGATTCGAAACTGACGAAGATTCTGAATGCTTCTAAGTCGGACGAAATTGTTAAGCGTGCGATGCCGAAGGCTGCAACGGTAATGACCACTGCAAAGATGGCTAAAGCAAAAGCAATGCTCGCCAACGACTATACATACAGTGAGATCGCTAAAGCTTGCGGTGTTCCTGAATCCACGGTCTATAGCGCACTGAATAAGTAAGGAAGGCTTTGAATTATGGTTCGATGCTTTTTGACAACAACTGACAATCCCTATAATCCGTACAGCCAGTTCGATGACTGGTATCGTTTTGATACGGATAAAGGCTACAATTCCTGTGGTTTGCTGATGCGGCTGGCCTATACCTCTGACCAGCTGACAGATGCAGAGAACGCATACGAAATTGAGCAGGCCATCGACGAAATTATCGCCAACGACCCCCTCAATATCTATAAGAAGCTCAAGATGGAGGTCGAAGACGACACAGCCCTTGCGCAAAGCGCGTAAAGGGATAGGGAGGGGGTCTAAAAATCAGCACCCCCTCTTAAATCGCGCCGGTCTTTGATATTTCTCCGGAGGGAAAATTGATATTTGGGCTTTCATGTCCGATGTCAAGGACCATTGATATTTTTACAAAGTGAAAACCGCCAGTGCCTACCTCCAAACTCAGGCATTAGCGGTTTCTATAGATTACTTATCTTCCGTATTAGTTAAATATGCATCGATGCTTTTGACCATGACAGTCATTGATTCAACGATTCGACGCAACATTTCTTCACGGGTTATGCGAACATACTTACAGTTTTGCGTGTCAAGATAGCTCGTATATACTGGCTGAAGGTTTTTGTCTGTCACTACAATTCACCTCCTTCTTTATGAGAATAAGATTTGTTTTACCATGACAGACAGGGTTTAGAACGTTCAGAATCATCTTCTCCTATGCACTACAGTATAGGCATTTTTAATGAATGTGTCAACATGGTAAGTGTGAAAGATTGCTTTTGACAAGAAGGCATAAGTTATCTATCATGAACTTGCCGAGGGCTGGGGAGTAGACCGGTCTTCGGCGGTTTTTCTAAGGGTTCACGGGGCATATTTCTCCTTTACCTCTCACGGTTTTTCATGATGAAATCAACCTCTTTTACCATTGTTCGGGGTATGTTTTCTTGATCGTTCGACCTCCAAACAGAATTATCAGGAGTTTTTCTTTCATTTGCTTTACACACCCGTGAACCCTTAGAAAAGCCTTTTATTTTTGACACAAAGTTAGAAGACACAAACTTGATAGCAATAGAAAACGCCGGCAGCGAGACTGGGAAGGTTCTGAAGCTGGCGTGCGGTAGACCATGATATTTGAGACAGAAAGGTGGTGCTGACGATGGGTGCAAGAAAGACTGCCGGTGCCGAGGTGCCTGCAATGCGGCCTGCATTGACACCGGAAGCACGAGAAAACCAGATGATATCGTTGGCTATGGACTTGGTGGAGAAACGAATGCGGGAAGGAACAGCATCTTCCGCAGAGACCACCCATTTTCTGAAACTGGCCACCAGCAAGGCTGTGCTGGAGAAACAGAAACTCGAGGAAGAGAACAAGCTCCTGCGAGCCAAGACCGAGGCCATCAACGCGGCGAAGGACAATGAGGAACTGTACATGGAAGTGCTCAAGTCCATGACAGAGTATTCCGGTGAGGACGATGGGAATGAAGAGTATGAGTGCTGACCTGCTTTACAGTGTATGGTTTCTTTCGATACCGTTGCTATGGGTGGAAATCTATTGGATGATTGAGCACGGTGGAATGAATCAGAAACAGGATGACCTGCTGTTTGTGCTGACTGTTCTAACGATAACGGTTCTTCTTGGATGCGCATTTTTGTTATAAATTAAGGATGGGTAGGATGAAAAGCTACAGCGAGATGTGCCGATGCGGGACATTTGAGGAGAGGCTGGCATATTTACAGCTGCACGGAGCGGTGGGGGAGGATACCTTTGGGTTTGACCGGTATCTGAATCAGGACTTTTACCATTCAAAGGAATGGCGGCAGTTCCGGGCGAAGATCATCGTGCGGGACGGAGGCTGTGACCTCGGGTGCAAAGACCATCCCGTTGCGGACGTGATGACCAGCGGCGAAAAAATCGCGCGGGCACGCATCACGATACACCACATTAACCCTCTGACAAGAGAGGACATTCTTGAGCACCGGGAAGCATTGTTTGACCCGGAAAATGTCATCAGTGTATCGGACGCGACGCACAGGGCCATCCACTATGGGGACGAAAGCGCGCTGAAGCCTGCGTTCGAGGAACGACGACCGGGCGACACCTGCCCATGGAGGAAATGAGTATGTATCATGGAAGACCATTTAACAATAGGGAAGACAAAGCGAGTCACGACATCCGGGCAAAGCTGGAAGAGACTGAGCGAATGATACTGAAAATCGGTCCATGCAGGGAAAGGAGCCTTGCATTGACTAAACTGGACGAAGCGCTGCTCTGGGCAAATGTAGCGATGGCAGAAACAGGTGTCGCTGATTATGAGCAATAAAAATATCCTCACTGTTTATGTGAGGATAGAATGCATCATCGAGCAATAAAGGAAAACAACAGCAAGAAGAGTATACATATGCCCCAGATGCCGCCGCTATAGGTTTGGAGTCTATCTTCGAACATATGGTCGGGAGTATCTCTGATAATATGTTTCTTCAGAAGGACTTCAATGCATGATTTGGTGTGGAGAAATGGCGCGATAATATCATGGCAAAGCGCACCCGTGAAAATACCGACGACACTTCGTTCGTCTTTTTTCAGTTTGCAAATTCCAATGTGGACAAGCGAGATGATTAGATAGAAGACAACAAGGTCTATGAGTGTTGAAACACCTGTAAAAAGTGATGTCAGGGCCAGATATAAAATTGTAGAACGAATCAGACCGGCCAGATAGAACATGGACCAGACCTCCAGTTGATGCTAATCAAGTTATGAGGCTGAGCTTGCTTCATCCAAAGTGGCAAGAAAAAGATCTATTGTGGAGTCAAGTGCTTCCTCAAGCTTGTCCTGCGTGTCAGCGATAGCATCATCAAACGCTTCACGGGAGGAACTGCTGGAAGTTGTATTGCTTTTTATTACGTGATATTTTATGACAATGGGCGTGTATGCATCATACCATTCGCCGACGGTTGGAGTGGGAGCCCCATCAACGGTCATTTCAATTATTTCATTCACACGATACGTTTGATAGGAATCAAGGTCGTGTACCGGAATTGCAGAAATATTTTTGAAGCCTGCATCACGAAGCGCTTTTCTGACATCTCGGTAGTCGGTATAAGTGCTGGAAATTTTAGGGTATTGTACCTCGCCAGCTTCAATTCTTGCAGATGTATTTATATTTTTTATGTAAGAAGAACCTGCGCCAATAGTCAGAACACATGCCAAAATAATGATTGCCTGTTTGGGGTGCGTTATAAGGTAATACACGCAATGCGCAAGTCCGACCCCAAGGCCGCCCATAAATTTACCAAAGGCTTCCCTGGATTCCTTCTGACGGGCATGCATCTGTTCCTCGAGCTCTTTCTGTCGGATACGGGTCTGTTCCTCAAACTCTCTGATTCGGGCCTCTTGTTCCTGCTTCTTGCGTTTCCGTTCCTCAAAGGGCGACACAAAAACATCGACAACACGATGAATGGAATCGGCATTTTTTGCTTTGGCTTCGGACTCTTTGATCTTGGCCTCATCGATGATATGCTCCGTGTGCATCGTGCGCTGGTCCATAAGGTCGATTTTGGCACCGCAGAACTGGCAGAAAGCGTATTCCCGGCCATCGTCAAAGGTGAGGTTAGCGCCGCAGTTGGGACATTTACAGGCTCGCATGAGTGGCATCCTCCTATACTGAAAGGTTTGAGACAAGTATAGCATGGATGGCGAAAAATGTAAACGAACAATGAAACTTTTGTGAAAAAGGAGAAAATCAAAATGGACAGTATCCTGACAAGCGTGAAGAAGCTGCTGGGGATAGCAGAGGGGTACACGGCGTTTGATGCGGACATCATCATGCACATCAACGCGGTATTTCTGGTGCTCAAACAGCTTGGGATAGGCCCGGCGGAGGGGTTCTGCATTGCAGATGAGAGCAGCACATGGGACGATTTTCTGCCCGGGGACGAGAGGGCAAAGACCCTTGCGCCCTATGCAGCGGCAAAGGTGCGGCTGGCATTCGACCCGCCCCAGAGTTCGACGGCCATGGACGCGCTGAAGAGCACCATCGCTGAGATGGAGTTCCGGCTGAACGTGGAGTTTGACCATGCGGAGGAAGATACGGATGAGATTTGAAGAGATCGTGCAGGCATGGACGAACCGGCGGGAAAAGAAAACGCTACGGCAGGAAAACCCCTATGCCCTCTGTGAGACCTGCGCAAACCATGGAACGGGGAACTGTCCGAACAGCAGCGTATGCTTTGCACTGGAAAATAAGCCATATTATCAGAAGAAATAAAAGGAGACTCAAGCTATGGCACTCTCGAACACGGCCACGCCAATTTATTACGGCCGGTTCCGGGAGGCCGTGATGCGGGGCGAGATACCGGTATGCCGGGAGATCGCGATGGAGATGGAGCGTATCGACGACCTCATCGCAAACCCGGGCATCTACTACGACGACAAGGCCATCAACGGCTTTATCAAGTTCTGCGAGAAGGAGCTGACCCTGACCGATGGCGGCGATTTGAAACTGCTGGACAGCTTCAAGCTCTGGGCAGAAGAAATTTTCGGATGGTACTACTTCGTGGAGCGGAGCGTATATGTGCCCGGCCCGGATGGACGGGAAGGACATTACGAACGCAGGCGGATAAAGAAGCGGCTCATCACGAAGCAGTACCTCATCATTACCCGCGCAGCGGCAAAGACGATGTATCTCGAGTGCTTGCAGGCCTATTTCATGACCGTGGACAAGCATACGACCCAGCAGGTGACGACAGCACCCACCATGAAACAGGCGGAAGAAGTGCTGGCACCGTTCCGGACGGCACTGGCGCGGGCAAGAGGGCCTGTATTCAAGTTCATGACCATGGGCAGCCTGCAAAACACCACGGGTGCGAAGAGCGACCGGGTGAAGATGGCCAGCACCAAGAAAGGCATCGAGAACTTTCTGACCAACAGCCTGCTGGAAGTGCGGCCCATGACCATCGAGAAGTTACAGGGCCGGAGAGACCGCGTGGCGACGGTGGACGAGTGGCTCTCCTGCGACATCCGGGAAGACCCCATCGGTGCCATTGAGCAGGGCGCGGCCAAGAACGACGATTATCTCATCGTGGCGGCAAGCAGTGAGGGCACAGTGCGGAACGGCTGCGGCGACACCATCAAAATGGAATTGATGGAGATACTGAAAGGGGACTACATCAACCCCCATGTTTCCATCTGGTATTACAAACTGGATTCCATCGATGAGGTGGGCAAGCCGGAGATGTGGCTGAAGGCAAACCCGAATCTGGGACAGACCGTGACCTACGAGACCTACCAGCTGGATGTGGAGCGCGCGGAGAATTCGCCCGGTGCCCGGAATGATATTCTGGCCAAGCGGTTCAATCTGCCTATGGAGGGCTATACCTACTTCTTCCCCTACGAGGAGACGCTCTGCCACCGGCACCGGGACTACTGGCAGATGCCCTGTGCCATGGGAGCTGACCTCAGCCTTGGCGATGACTTCTGTTCTTTTACATTCCTGTTCCCGCTGCCGAATGGATATTTTGGTGTGAAAACGCGGGATTACATCACCAGTTACACCCTCTCGCGGGTGCCGCTGGCCATGCGGCAGAAATACGAGGAGTTCATGAACGAGGGCACCTTGCAGGTCTTTGACGGCACGGTGCTGGACATGATGCAGGTCTACGATGATCTTGACGCCTACATTCAGGAGACGGAGTACGACGTGCGGGCCTTTGGCTATGACCCTTACAACGCAAAGGACTTTGTGGAGCGGTGGTCGCAGGAGAATGGCCCCTTCGGCATCGAGAAGGTCATTCAGGGCGCGCGGACAGAAAGTGTGCCGCTGGGCGAACTGAAGAAGCTGAGCGAACAGAGAAAGCTGCTGTTCGATGAGCAGCTGATGCAATTCGCCATGGGCAACTGCATCACGCTGGAGGACACCAACGGGAACCGGAAGCTCTACAAGCAGCGGCATGACCAGAAGATAGACGCTGTGGCTGCGATGATGGATGCCTATGTGGCATGGAAGCTGAACCGGGAGAACTTTGAGTGAGACTTGATAAACCGACTGAGCTATGATAAAATAATATCGTAGAACAGGAGGTGAGGGCAGATGCAGGAGACCGAAGAACAAAAGCGGGAACGGCACCATCGGGAAGACCTTGAGCGTCTGCGCAGGTTCCGGCCTATCGATGACACCTTTATGCGGGGAATGTTCAAGGACAACATCCCACTGGCAGAGCTGGTGCTCCGCATTATCGTAGGGAAGCCTGACCTGAAGCTGGTAAAGTGCGAAACGCAGGCCGACCTGAAGCGGGTGACGGGTGCAAAGTCGATTTGCCTTGATGCATACGCCACGGATGACGCCGGAAAGAAGTACGACATTGAGATACAGCGCTCAGACAACGGGGCTGACCCTCACCGGGCCAGATATCATTCCAGTGCACTGGACATCGAAAATCTGGACGCGAAGCAGGAATACCGGGAACTGCCGGACAGCTATGTCATCTTCATCACAGAAAATGACTATTACA
>ERZ808240.2740-NODE-2740-length-18540-cov-16.208980_pt1 | contig 18540 bp, 32 predicted proteins | sample MGYA00521084_ERZ808240 | MGnify/ENA primary metagenome ERZ808240 (study PRJEB31516, sample SAMN03275571) | gut metagenome | biome: mammalia-associated habitat; material: feces | host: Papio cynocephalus | place: Kenya | collected 2012-08-06 ... | reverse complement strand
GCGGGAGATGCAACAGGTATAGGTTTAGGAAGTTGATCAAAGACTTTAGGGCGTGCAGGCGGATCGGGCACAAGCAAACGCCAATCACACTTAAACACTTCTGCTAATTTCTTTAAAATCTCTTCATCACGCGATACCTTAATTGAGCGTGCGCCAGCCTCCAAAAAACTCAATTTTGCCGCGGATATTCCTATCTTTTTAGCAAGTTCTCTTTGTGTCAGCCCTAAGCTTTGCCGCCCTTGAGCTATCAGCTCCTGTACTTCTTTTTGTGTAGGCATTTTTTACCCCTCTAAGTTGTGATGCGGTGCAAATATACATGATTTTTTTACAAAATTTTTGTAAATAAAATCTGAAAAAGATGTAAAATTGTAAACAGTTACAATAATTCATCATTAAGATTAACGGAGATTTTTGAATGGGCTTGAAGAAAAAAAGCACGTCTTACATCAACTCAGATCAAGCAAAACTACTTGAGCGTATTCATCAACGCTTAGACCCGAATACAGGGAAAGCGGCGTTTAAACCGTCCGAGTTGATAGATAAATCAGACGCTGATAGGGCTTTGGTACCAAACAGAGCATATCAACTTTGCAAAAGTGGCATTCAGCGCGGCTTATGGAAAGTGTCAATCGAGCGCGATGCTTGCTCTGATGTCACAACTTACTTTTTTAAACCACTCATAAAAATCATTCATCTTGAGGGTTAAATCATGTGCACCGTAAACAATCATCAGATCCTTTTTGCGTCTCCTTTGCTTACTCGCGAAATTTCCGTAAGCGCCGCCTTGGTAGGTAGTTTACTTTGTGTGTTGTCAAAGGACGGCACTCAGGAAGTTAAATGCTCTGATGCTTTCATTGTTGAGCGTCTCGGTCTGACCGGTCGCACCGTCTGCCGTGTCAAAAAAGCTTTAATCGAAAAAGGTTACATCACAGTTTCACATCATGCGGATAAAAAAGCAGTCACTCATTATCACATTCTGAAAAAGTTGGTTGATGCATTTTTCATGCCAGAAACTAACAATAAGAATTTTTCAACTGTACCGTGTGAGGAAAAAGCTCCAGAAACTGTTTCAAAGGTTGACTGCCAAAATGGCGCACTCTTATGCCAAATTGGCTATATATACAGTCATCTTGACATAAATTTCGGACAAAATGTCAGTAGCGAACAAGATGCAAATGCTTCTGACATGATTGTCACCGACATCAGACAAAGTGGCAATTTGCTACAGACAAAAACGGTTTTAGCTTGTGACTTAGTGGCGAACAAAAAACAATATAAAAATAATATAAAAACAATGGGAAAAACACATGGTGCGCGCGAGGAAAATTTTGCACCTGCGAATGAAAATCCATTTGCTGATGTTCCGTTACCGACTGATGACGATTACATCGAACTTGAAGATCCAAACAACGAAACCCTACCCTTAACGCAAAGCACTGCGTCAGCAGTGCAGGGAAAAGAGAAAAGTTCCGCGAAAAGAGAAACGAATAAAAAAATTACCTATCCGCAAAGCAAAGAGGAAGTCTTAGCGCTGTTTGAAAACTGGCGCGATAAGCATGCGGAGATTGAGCCGCGTATTCTCGGTGTCAACCTTGCCCTTGAAGCTGAGAAATACTTTGACTACTGGGACGCTCGCAACTGGTGCCGCAAGGGTAAAACCAAAATCAAATCACTCAAAGCGTCAATCGCAACGTGGTTAGGGTTGGCGCTTGAGAAAGTCCCGCACAACTTCAAGCCTGTTGCCGCTGTGCAGCCAAAGCCTAAGTACGATCCTGATGAATTTATCAGCTCGGACGAAGCGATAGAACGCGGATTGTGCACTGCCATTGAAGCTGTAAGCCTTATGAATTTTGATGGATACATTCCCCGCATCAAACTCTGCAAAGACTTGAAAGACACGCCTTTTGAAGTTGTCGAAAATCCCGAAAATGACGAAAAGAATTTGCTGGAGGTGGCGAAATGATTAAAGACGAGCTTTTGAAAAAAATCGGCTTAATCACTGATGACATGTTCACAACCGGAGTGAATAGAGCCGCTTTGCAGGAATACACCGCCGAGCAAATTCAAGAGGCTTACATCGACCATGTAAAACACTCACCGTGGGCGGTCAAGGTTAGCGACATTGTGAGTTACTGGGATAACAAGCGCGGTAACACTGATGCGGCTTTGGAGCAAAAAGCGGCTTTGATTTACGAGAAATTCTTTAAGTATCCAAAGACCGGGTTCGATCATGTTGCGGACAAACGCACCGTATACGCCTTTCGTGTGGCATTTGGAACGCTGACAGAGTACGGGAGACGTACGAATTTTATCGACGGGATAGACAAGAAAGAGTTTATCAAGGCGTATGTGAATGCGAAGCCGCAAGACTTTGAGTTGGCTGGCAATGTCATTGAGGGACGCAACCACAATTACGCCGCTGATGATCCTAGTGTGATTTGCATAGGCGTGCAAGCAAAAAAGCTTGCAGTTGAGATCTACGGCAAAAAAGTGCGCATTGTGAATACAGCCAAAGCTCTGCCGCCTGCCAAAGCTATCGCAAACAAAACCGCGAATGCCTTACCGCCGTTGCAAGCAAAAGCCATACGCAACAAGGTCATGGAGCAACTGGATCGATTTTTAACCGTCTGCCGCGTTTAGGAAGTAACGATGTTTGAATGTTTTGGACAAACTGAATGCAAGCTCAAAATGCACGGTCAAGAAATTACCGCGCGTCAAATAGTTCTGCCGATGCCGCCGAGTGAAAACAAACGCTTAGAGCTGGACTACGTCGGAACAAAGATTTTTCTTGCGAACAAATACAACAACTCTAAGCGCGGTAAACGCGGAGTGTTGAGAAATTCCACTGAATACAACCAGTGGTTAGCGGCGGCGGCAAATGCGCTCAAAAAAGGAAAGTATCCAAAAATCACTGAAAGCGTAACGTGTTTTATTGAGGTGGTTTTTCCTGACTATCACCGCCGCGATGTGCAAAACCGTTCAAAGGCATTCTTTGATGCGCTGACTGCGTCCGGACATATTTTTGAAGATGACTGCCAAGTGGAACTGTTCAGCATGCACAAAACAATCATAAAGGGATCCAGTTTTATCCTGGCATTTCTGATGCCGTCTTCTGTGGTGCCGACTTTAGACATCAAGATAGATGCTGACTTTGTGGCGAAACTGGCGGAGCAAGTGAAATGAGTATCAACGTTCTGCGTGATTATTGCTCGTTTTTGACTGATGCCGATGCCGATGCGTTGCTGTCCTGCTGGGGTATGTGGGCATTAACAGCACAAGATCGCTTAGGTTACACAAAACCTAAGTACGGTTTGAATGTATCGAATAGCACAAAGTACGTTTGGCTTAACGATGAGGAACTTGAAATCATCGACAAAGCTATGGCGATTTTACGCGGACGGAATAGTTACTTTTTTAAGGCTTTACGCTGCCGTTTTATGTACGGTTTGAGCTTGCGTGGTATCGCAAAGCATATGCGACTTGAAAGCACGAATAAAGTTTACGGTCTGCTTAACAACGGTAGATCTGAATTTAAAACCATAATCAAAGACTTAATTTGAGGAAATCATTATGCAAAAGAAACAACGTTCACCATTTGGATCTTTCCTGCGTAACTATCGCATGGTAAGCGGGATCTATTTGAAAGATTTGGCTTTGGCACTGGGTTACGCCAAAAACTATCTTTTGGACATCGAAAACGGGATCGAGGTTATCCCCGAGGATATGGAAAGGGAATTACTGGCGGTTTGCCCGTTCACCGATGCGCAAAAAGAAAAACTCCATCAGTCGATCCTTGATACCCGCAAAGAAGAAGAAGCGGACAAAGAAATAACCGACGCAATCGCGGACGAAATGTCGGGAGTTAAACGCCCTAAGGTTGGTTATCAACTTGAAGAGGGAGCATGGAAACCGTACCGCGCTCATGAGAATGATGCGGGAGCCGATTTAACCTGCAATGAAGATGCAATTCTAACCACGTCATCACCTACCGTGGTGCATACGGGAGTGCGTGTCCTAATACCGCGCGGCTTTGTCGGTTTGATTTGCCCGCGTTCAGGGTTCACGCAAAAAGGCATTGTTGCAGAAATTGGCGTAGTCGATGCGGGTTTCACAGGTGAAATTCAAGTAACTATGCGCCTGAATGATAGTTATCTGAAAGGCGATGAGGTCGTAAACGTTAAATCTTGCATTATCACTCGCGGCACTCGCATAGCTCAAATCTTGATCCTACCTGTGGCTTATCCGATTTTAGAGCCTATGGACGTCAAAAACATCAAAACTGACCGCGGACAGAATGGCTACGGTAGTTCAGGAATAGAGGGCAAATAAAATGCGCACAAATCAACTCAAGAGATTTTTGCTTACCTGCACACCTAACACTGATGTGGGGATCACGTTAGTAACCAAAGAGGGCTTGCAGTTTTGCGCCCTTGACGGGAATGACATGTCAATTTTTAAAGCCCCCGACGGGAGCAAGTGCCTATCACTGTTTAACGCAAGAAAAAACGATCCATTTCCCGAAGGTGCTGTTATTCAGGGCGTAGATATGCCGTTTGACGACATTCCTACAAGTCCCGACACCATTCTTACAGAGCTTAAAGCAAGGTTTGATATTACTCCAAAGGTTGCAGGAAAAAAGCCCGAGGAGTTATCAGACGACGAATTAACTGATGTGATGTTTGAGTGCATTCACAAAGAAATAGGCGACTTGATCCGTCTTAATAACGACTTGCTTGTTTATGTAAAGAACAAGTTTAAGAAACAGAAGAAATACTGGATTGAGGTTAAACCCAAAGATGAAATACAGGCTTGAAGACATAAGAAAAACTTACGACGTACTAGCTGAGTTTTTTAAAGAAATGGAGATAGAAAAATTTGGCATTCTATCTAATTTAATGGGATCTGATGATGCTGCCAGAGCCTTTGATTTCATAAATTCAGCTGACGACTTACTTAATTATTTAGAAGAACAAGAAACATGGGAGCAGGAAGCAGAGGCGTTAAAAAGGATAAAAGAAAATGACAAGAGATGAGGTTGATTATCCGCCTATTGTAAAAATGACGGACATTATCGACGCGGCAACTGATTTGCAGTTTGCCTACGACCGCTTTAATAAAGTCAGAGAAGATGTATTTGATGATTTATTAAATGCACAAAACCGTGAAAGCAAAGACGAAAGAGAAGTCTTAACTAGCGGTGATTTGTATAACTACATGGAATATTTGGAAGAGCAAGGTTGTATTGAAATTTGGGACGACCGAGAAGAGTGGGAGAAATAGTGGATCTTTTATTGCAAATTTTAGTTGTAGTACTAATTCTTCTTTTAATAAAAATAGTTACATTCATAATTGACCGTAATTGGGAAGACCCGACGTTACGTGAAGTAAAAAAGGATTTTGGAGAAAAAGGAAAATGATTAGACCGTTTAATGATTTTAAAGAGTTCAAAAGAGTAACCGGGCTTGATGTGGGTTACGGCATTAGTATCCGCAAAAAGGGTAAGGAAGAAACCGAATACGAAAGCATTATTACTGCTATTGACCACGAGTTTAACGTAATAGAAATCGGCAATCGTGTTTTAACTTTAAAAAATCTTTATGAGTGCTTTGAGTATTGTGACTCTGACCGTGTTTGGCATTCGTTTGGAATTAAAGAGCCTGAAAAGAAGCCTACTAAGTTTCAAGTCGGTAAGAAGTATTACTACTTTGATGATAGTTATGATGAATGGGAAACAACTATTACTGCAAGATATAAAGATCCTTTAGACGGAAAAATAAAAGTAGTTTTTGATAATCATGTTTGCAAAGTTAATACAGAAGATGATACGGAATGGTTAGATGAGCCTTTCATGGACAATGTGGTTAAAGCAACAGACGAGGTAAAAGAAAAATGATTAGACCGTTTTTAGTTATTGAAGAATTTACTCAATACACTGGATTTAATATTGAAAAAAGCATTGTAATGCGTCCTAAAAAAATCGGTAAAGATGTTGAATTGATTATTGGCATAATTACTGGTTTTAAAATTCAAGAAAAGCAAGTCGGTATCGGTGCAAGCTGGTATTCATTACAAGAGCTTTTTGAAAACTACGAGTACGAAAAAGGTGATAAATGGTGCCTGTTTGGAACTATAGAACCTGACGAGGTTAAAGAAAAGAAACCCGCAAAATTCAAGGTAGGAAAACAATACACTGGCACTAATGCAATAGATGAACAGTATTCTGTTTTTATTAACGCAAAATATCGTGATCCAAAAGATAAAAGAGTAAGAGTCATTGTAGATAATTACCAACTCATTCCAGTTTTTACAGACGAAGAGGGTAATGAACGTTTTAAATTATTAGATGACGTAATAAAAGCCGAAGACGAAGAAGGCGAAATTGGTTTTTAAGAGGTGAAAGAATGAAACTAGGTGAATTGTGCGAGGTAATGAACTATCCCGTGAATGTTTATTACAAAGACGAGAACAAAGAAAAAGTTTCTTTTTATTTAAACGGCGAAAGTTTTCAACAAAAGATACACCAGTGCGGCGAATATGCCCACTGGAATGTTGTTGGTATTTCACGAGAAAATGGTTGTTGTGCTTTTATTGAAGTTGAAATAGTAAAACCCGAGGAAGAAGAATGAGCTTTTGGCAAGAGTTTCTTTTCAAACTCATTGACCATTTAGGTGATTATCTGTTTGGTATCGTTGTCGGTTTTATTCTTGCTATTTACTTAACTTTGATAACAGACAAACGAACTGTTAGAGAAGAAACCTTAAAGGAAGTAGCAGAGGCTCAACAAAATCAAACCTTAGATAGTTTGCTTGAGAAAGAGCTTAAGAAGAAATAAATGGAGGGGCAAGCGAGGGATGGAAGAAATTAAATTTCTTGGTGCTTGCCCGGAAATAAGTATAACACTTTAAGGCGGTAAGTATGGAACAATTATCACCTAGGATCTTGCAGCTTACGCGTGAATATATTTCACATGGTTTTGGATATGACTTAGCCGTGAAATACGCAAAAGAGGAGAACGAGATAGAGAGCGCCAAAAAAGCTGTAATACAAAAAAAGAACCTTTTAACGATAAAAGGAATAAGAGACGAATACGAGGAAAAGCGGAAAAAGAGAAAAGTAATGCCTAGAAAAGCGGGGAGATGGGCAGGGCATAAATGTTTAGATCACCAAGGAAATGAGTTTAAAACGGTAAGCGAGATGTGCGAATACTGGGGAATAAGTATTGATTGTTACTGTACGCGAAAACGCCGAAAGTGGAGTTTAAAGAAAATATTGACTGAACCTATGAGACCTGTAACGCAAGGGAGACCGTGCGAGGATCATTTAGGACAAAAATTCAAAACACAAAGTGCGATGTGTGATCATTGGGGAATTTCGCAAGAAACGTTTGGTATGCGTATAAAAGCAGGGTGGAGCTTAAAGCGAGCGTTGGTGCTACCTGTGAAAAAGAGAAAATATTAGAGTATGCCCCGCGATGTACGGGGCATTATTTTACTTAAAGAAGTCGTAATAAAAGTTACTTACAGCCAGGGCAAGCATTAAGACGACGATAGTAACAAAAAGGACGCGCCGGAAACCTTGAAAGTCTGTACATACAGAGTAGATAGAGACGGCGCAACCTAAAAAGAGCATGACGTACGCTAAAAAGAAAGCGTAACGGAAGAGGTAGATATTAAGCTCACTCATAGAATCCTCGCGGCTATATAAGAGATGGCAAGGGGAGTGATGATTGCGGAGAGGGCGCAAAGAGTGGTGCCGACCTTGCCTAGCTTATAAGAGTGGGACATTTCCAAATACATCGTGGCTACGCCTATAACAAAAAGAGCGGTGATAAAGGCGTAAAGAATAAAGATGAAAATTGCGCCTAAGAAAGTGCCGATAGTTTCAGACATAAATCACAGCTCCTGAAAGAGAAACCAAATACATAAATAGATTAGGGTTAGGACGGAAAGGACAAGGATCACTTTAACTGCTCCTTTGCATCAGGATCTTTCTTGACGTCGTGCAAGAGTTGCATGCGCTGCTCATACACCTTGCCGAGGTGCATCATCAGGGAGCGAGGGATAACCACGCGGAAGAAGCCGACCTTGAGGAAAAAGTTAAACTGCACGCGCTTTAATTTTGGATCGCGATAAAAGACCAAATCGAAATCAGTAGCGTAAAGGAAACGCACCTTATTGATTAGGCGCTGACGTAAAGAGCAACCTATCTTTGCTATACAAAATCTCATAAAGAAAACCCCCGTATAAATACAGTAGACAGACCTATCACCAAAGACAGGCTTTACAAGTGAAATGGCAAGTGAAAGTAGGAAGCGACAAGCTAACCATATGACTGGGGGTCAAATTCAAAAAAGTAGAAAAATTTTGTGGGGGAGGGGGGGGAGGGGGTAGCTTAAATCCTAAAAACGTAAAAAATTTTGTGTAGGGTAATTGGCGCGGCGGGCGGTGCGTTTGGGGGCGGCGGCGGGCATTTTTTGGCAAGTCCGACCCGGGCGCCGATTTTGCCCGGCAAGATAGGGAAAGCGCGCGTTTTTGCCCCTAACCGCGGGAAAATGGTCACAAAATCAAGCGGTTGTAACCAAACGACGGCGCAAACCCGCATGCAACCGTAAAAGTACGATGCTTGCGATAGGCATTCGAGACTTTGACCGCGTGAACTCACTGACCGCACCGCGCGGGAGACGCTTGCGACCGACGTCGCAACGTCACGCCGCGCCACGGGTCTTTGTTCGTATGCGAACGGTCGCGGATTCTCCACCTTCAACTTCAACTACATTTTTGAGAATTTCATGCGGGGCACCGGGATCGATTGGCAAGCTGGCACCTGCACCTTTTCACTTGGAACTTTTAACCTGGAACTTGGAGCGGGATCGAGTGGAACTCTGAGAGGTGGGACGCGACACCTTGGACGCGAGGGCAACCGTGAAACACTTACAGCTATAACTACTTATATACTATAAACGCGCTTGCTCGAATTGCGCTCTAATGTTGCGCTGGTCACATTTTCTTGTCAAGGGGGGTGCGATAAAATAGTCGCCTAGATCCCTTTGCGAATAGGGTAGAAAGCGCGGATTCTGTCACTCAACAAAATACTACAGCACCAAACTCAAAGCATCTTTTAACGACAAACGCCCTTACTATCTTAAAGTTACTTTACTCTAACTTAACGCTATCTTTGTCAAATTGTCATAACTTTACATGTCATTATGTCTATATGACATTTTTGTAAAATACTTATGACTTTTTGACATCTTACAGACAAAACAAAGCCCGCACTTTGGCGGGCTTAACTTTTAAGCAGCTTGCTCCTGCTTTTTGAGATATTCGACAGTTGCATCTATTGCATCAGTCACGCGCTTGTTAAAGTCTTTTGCGCGTCCTATCGTTATGACATCTTGATGCTCAAAACCGTAAGGCGTGATCTCTAAACCGCGCTGCACATTCTTACAAAAGAAATGACAGTAATTGTTATTTGCATCGTTGAAATATAAATCAAAGCTTGCAGGTGTTTTATTTTCAAAACAGTGTGAACGTGTTACAAGGATCTTCAAACCATTGCGCTCAACAATTGAATTTACTTCAAGCACCCACTTAAAGAAAGTTAACTCCTCATCTGCTACAGGAATATCATCGATCCAGTCAGGCAAGTTCACGCCTTGCATCAGCTTTAAAACAATCACGTCAAAATAACGAATACTGATACATTGAGCATTCACATCAAACAAGCGGATCCTAGCTAATTGAATTGTTGCAAACTCTGGGCGGTAATGTGTGCGCGTGTCTATCCTTGCGTTTAAAAACATCTCTAAAAGATCTTGCGTATCCATATCACCGCCGCACATTTCAATAATTTCAGCCTCAAGCTCTGGCAACTGGCTTGCAGTTAAGTAAATACGCTCAGGGTTATACTGTAAAAGTCCAAATTTGCACAGCGTTTGAACAACTTCGATCTTTTGAGTATCGTTCAAATCTTTAAAAGCTCTTAAGATTTTATCTAGCTTAACAAAGACCTCTAAGCCTTTTTGTAACAAGTTTTCCATTTTATGCACCTCTTAAAATCTCAAATATTCCAAAGCACCATTAGCGCAAAGCAAAAGAAAAACACAAAGCCAAACACGTAAATCTTAAAATCTTCCATTTTTTTAACCTCTCTTAATGCCCGTGTTGCGACGGGCGGCGCATTTAATCAGATCCTTGCAGCTAACTCAGTCAGCGCTTTCTTTAATGCCTCTTTTTCTTTTCTCAGTTGTTCAATTTCAGCTCTAAGCGCGGCGTTTTCTTTAACAAGATCCGCGTTGTCAGTGTCAGAGCTTTCAGTTTCATCATTGATGATCTCAGCATCTATCACTTCCGCATCGACAATCTCAGCATCATCAACATCTTTCATGTTGTTAGGTAATGCCGGAGTTTCACTTTCAAAGTGCACTGCAAGCATCGGTACGGTTGCGCTAGTCAGCTCCTGCGGCACAATGATATCGACGGGGCTACCTTCACCGTCTTTGTACTTCACCTCAGCCACGTTGAAATACCAGACCGACAGGATCAAACCTTTGCCCTTGATTTCATGGTACGGGTTAAAATGCTTGCGCCCCTTGATTTCACCGTTAGCAACTTTGTCGTTATGAGCCTTGATAGCTAAGTACTTTTCAAGATGCTTGCGGTACTCAGTCTTTTCCTCGGCATTTGAGCCCGGAGTAATGAAAACCTTTTGCTGTAACCCTTTGCCCTTAGCGCCCTTGATAGTCAAGCCCAGTTCACCCCAGTTGTTTGCGGTTGCCCAGACGTTGTACTCGTAACCATTCTTTTCCATGGCGGCAAAGAAAGCGGCTTGCTTGGACTTAGCAAAGATGCGACCGGTTGCGCCGTTGAAAGCGATCTTGCTGTTCATTACTGATTTGATGTTGCGGATAGTGACTTCCATTTTCATAACCTCTTAATGTTTTTTGTTTTCAGGCTTTATTGCCTTTCGATGGTTACAGTATAGCACTGTATATTTAATGTGCAATACTTTTTATAAAATATTTTATACATTTTATTTAAGATGTTGAATTTACAGAAAATTAAGTTATAAAAAAAGCGCCCCGCGTGGGACGCTTTCATATATATATAGATAAGATAAGCAATTAAGACACAAACGCATCAACCTTTTTACTAAGATCTGCAGCGCTTTCAGTTGTCACGGTCGCGATGCTTGAGATCACAATTTCACGCGTTGCAGCCGGCGCTTGTAAGTACACAGCTTTTAAAACAGCTAGCACACTGTTATCAATAGCAGTGCTGTGCGCTTTGTCACCGTCGCGCAACTCAAGTAACTTATTTTTTATCTTTAACGGATCTGTGAGCTTTAAACGCTTTTGAACAAGATCTTCAAGCGTTCCGTAACGCTCTTTGATAAAGTTCACGCTCATAGATGATCGAAACCCTAGCGCATTGATAAGACGCGCACGTGTTGGAAAATCAACGCCGTATACACTAATCATAGTTTTACCCCTATTCTTAAACATATAAAAGCATAGCACAATTATGCACTTATAAAAATATTTAAGATTTTTTTAAAAAATACTTGCACAATGTATAAAATAGTGTATACTTAAATCATCGAAAGGGATTACAGAGTTAACCCCGCAAGCACATCAATCAACAAGAGGATCAGAAAATGAAATATCAAATCTACAAAGATGGTTTTACGTCTAATTGTACTCATTGCGAGTTTTTCAATCGTTATGAAATGTACGAGTTTGACGCATTAAATGATACTGATGCTTTTAAAAAAGCTGAAAGTTATCAGTACGAATGCGAGAAAAACATGATAAATGCTGGTGTTGATCCTAGCGATTGGGATCCCTGCTTTGTTCAAAACGTTTCACGTTACAACGCTGAAACTGATGATTTTGAAAACATAGAATATTAAGTTTTAAGCCCTCGCACCCGGGGGCTTTTTTGTTTAAAGAGGTGTGAATGTATATTTTTAGAATGAAAAGCGGAACTTTTGCTTTTCCTGAAGATCCTGACGGCACATATAAAGCCGCTCTGTTTGCAGAGGCGCACAAGTTTGCATGTATTTCTTTGGAACGCGATCCGCCTGATAAAGATTTTTCTGAATATAACAAATATCGCGAAAAAGCAAATCTTGATGCGAGAGTTGTTGCAAATAAGATCATCACACCAAAAGAGGCTTTTTATAAGCATCTATACTATGATCTTATTATTGAGCAAGCCGCTGAAAAACTTTTAAAAGAGAAAGTTGATCTAGAAAAGTACAGGGTAAAAGATAAGTACAAAACGTGCGAGCCGGATGAAGGTCTAGATCCTGACGTGATAAAAGCTTTTAATAGATTAAAAAAAGATATTCCACATATCAGAAAAAAGCTTTTAAGAGAATTGAAGAATTAAAAGTTTTAAGCAGACAGCCCGCCGCGTGCGGGCTTAGCTGTTTTTTTAACAGGCTTGCGAAAAGTTTGCATTGTCATGCGTTATCATTGAATGTTAAGAGATAAAAAAAGAGGTTAGAAAAATGGAACTGACAGACACGAAAAAAGCTGTGCTCAAAAAAGTACACGCTTATAATCGCGGGACAGAAAAACAGGATCTCGAATGGATCCGCGATCATGTTGCGGGCATTGATGGCTTTAAATTTTCTGATATCGCAAATTTTGCTTACGTGCGCCAGCCAATTCCAGCGCAAAGATTTTTAGGCAAGCTGACAGAAAAAGAGATCCAGGCATTCAAAGAGCTTGCAGAGATTTAAGCAGGATCTGACAAAGTCACGCCGCAAGGATAGTAAGCAGCGCGCTTTTAACCGCTCAAAATAGTGCAAGCCTTTGTGTATATAATAGCAACATTGCACCAAAACTGCACAATTTCTATGCCACCATCATTTGACCAATAAAACGGACAGGCACGATTTTTACGCTGTGATAAAAACGGAAAAAGCTCACAGAAAAAATCTGCGAGCTTTCCCCAAGAGGTTAAACAAAATGGAAGTAATGTTTAACGCGCACAATTATACACGTGCGCAATATTATTTCAAACCATTTTCTTTTGACGCGTGAGTTAGTATTTCAACGGCACACTTTAAGCCGTGGATCTCACAGTCTAAAACCTCGTCCTCATCTTTAAGCTCATGGTATTTGTCTTCAATGTAGCACATAGCCAGCTTACAAGCGTGCTCTAAACAACGATCATGCTCTGCGGTAGTGTATTCTTCAACGTCGCGCATATTGATCTCCTTATGTGTTTAATAGTTAAAGGTAATTAAAGACTGCGTTCAAGTCCGCTTTGTCAAAGGTGTAATTTAATAGCGGAATAGTGACGGCGCCGCCTGCACTATCAAGCGCCGCCGCCATGTTTTTATGCAGTTCTTCACTTTCAAAATTACCGTGCTCATCAGCAAAGACTTTAAAGCCTGTTGCTACCTGGCTGATCCGTGGTTTCATCTGCAAGAAAGCAAAAGTAGCAAATGCTTTTTGCATCGGCGTACCTTTGCTTACAAGATCTTGCTGTACCCACTTTTCAGCCGCTGCAAGGAATTGTTCAAGTGTGATCTGCATAAGCTATCAAGCTCCGGTAGTAGCAGTGGTCGGAGCAGTCCAGCTGTTGTAACGTTCCATTACCTCAGGACAGATAGCAGACTTAGGAATGACCGTTTTAGTTATCAGACCAAGCGTGTTATTTATCCCTGCAATGGCGTTGTTAGTGGCTTGAGCTAAAGCAGTTACCTGACCTTCAAGCGAACCGATACGACGCTCATTGTTCAGTGAAAGAGTAGCCAAGTCAGCGGCAACCTTATTGATTTGAGCGTTCAAGCCGATGTAAGTTTCAGCCAATTTATCGTTGGTGTACTTTTCAGCTTTCAACTGCCCTATTTCAGCGTCTTTCTCGGCAAGAGCGGCGACTGCGGCGTTACCACCTGCCATCATTGCGGCATTGTTACCACCAAACAGACCGCCACCAAGTCCGCCGCTACCAAGAAAACCAAGAGAGCCTAAGACCAAAGCGGGAATACCGAGACCGTTCGCCAGTCCTTTGCTTGCATAATCACCCATAGTGATACCTCATGAATAAAGCACAGCCCCATTGCTGTACTAATATCCATGTTGCATCTAAGAACTATATAAGTACTGTATAAACTCGATAAGATTTATCAGAGATTTTTGAGTTTAGTAATCGTTTGCAATGGTGCGAGCCCAAAGCCAAAAGTCAGCCAGTTCAGAAGTGTTTGGTAAGGCTTCAAAGAGTTGCATTAAGCCAGCATAAGATACCCAAACAACTTTTATTTTCCCTTGTTTAGTCAGTAACTTATGCTTGTGTTTGTTTGCTTTGGAAATCTTTTGAGATACGTAAGACGGGTTAGTTATTTTAAGGACTTTGCAGACATCAGAAAGGACGAACCAAACGTTTCCGATTTGCGTATGGCGGTGTATACGAACTGTATAAGAACTATATAAGACCTCTATAAATTTTGCCGCATGGTCAGGATCAAGCATGATAAAACACCTCTTATTATTCTTGTATGTTTGTTGTCTAACAGTATAGATTTTTATCAGGTGTTCAAAGAAAAGGTAGGAAATTTTTGCAGAAAGGTTTGATTTGATTAGATTTGGTGCAAATAAAAAGCCTGTACTATTTGCAGTAGTGCAGGCTTTGACTATGCCAAAATCTAATCAGCTTATTATCTCACTTTCTATCATATAGTCCAACAGCATCATGCTCAAATGAACGTTTGCAGTGACCCCACTTAAGACCATAGATAAGCCGTTCAGGTAAGTACATGATGCAATTTACAATGAACTCCATAACTGCACCGTACCAATAAGAACGATGACGGTAACAGTAAGAGCTCATAGTTTCATCGGCATCTATTTTATGTGACCAAAGAAACAGTGAAACTATACAGCCTATTACTACCTGTAGTAACTGGTCAAGGCTGATAAGTAACTGCTTGAGATTGTGAAAAAATGCAAAGTTCATTTATCACTCCCACTTAATCTCATTAACTGCGTCTACAGTTTCACACTTAGACAACTGGTCTTTTAATTCCCAGTATTTATCATACAGTTCATTAACAGCTTGTAGCATTAACAGTGACAGTTCCTGTGTATGGTCTTTGTTAAAGGTATGTGTTTTCTCAGTAGTACTGCGGATACTTACAGAGGTTGCACCTAAATCAAAAGACTTAAGCAGTACAATCATGTTAGCTTGAGCATCTTCATTAGCATCAAACTCATCATCATCATAAGAGACTTTAAGAGCTTGACGTTTTGATTGCATGGTTGATTTAAGTTGAGAGTGTTTTGTTTCTTTGGCTTCTTCAAGCATTTCTTGCTCAGTAACAGCAACTACTTTTAAAACACCGTCATTGATAACCGCTTTTGCTTTATCAGTAGTTGAAAGAATACGCAAGATTATTGCACGTAACACTTGCTGATGCTGGGTAGCGGGATCATCGGCAGGATATACAACAGGTGCAGGTACAGATAAGTTGATAATATCTTCTATTGTTTCAGGAATTTTTTCATTTTCCCATTTCTTGCCTGTAAATTTAGACCAATAACCAGTCTGCAAATCAGGTGCTACAGTTGTTGAATTATCTGGAGCTGTATTGCTTTCGATAGTATTAACAAAATACTTTTCAGGATCGTAAGTAAAATGTATAGTCATGCTGTTTCTCCAAATAGTTTAAGAAAAAGTTTGTCAAAGTTGTTGATAATTGATTGTGAACTCTTTGGATATTGTCTAATCACATTACCACGCCACGCTTTATAAGCACTTTTAATATCCTGTAAAGACATTTTGTCTGTTTCTTTTAAATGTACAAAACGTCTTAGTTTAAGTCGTTCTCTTTTTAAATTTATCTTACAAGGCTTACAAAGCACTTTACCTGTAGCCGTTAAACTGTAAGTAGATTTTAGAAAAGTAAAATGCTTATCTATTCTATTGATATGACATTTCTTTGGATTGAAGTTTAACTTTAACTGCTTTGCAATAGTTTGCATATCAACAAATAAAGACTGTAAAAATTCTTTGTCTTTGTGAATTATGTATATATCGTCCATGTAACGAGCGTAATACTTACAACTCTTAACAGTCTTGCAGTAATGGTCGATAGGTGACGGGAATAATACCCCAGCTATTTGCGATAACTCAGAGCCGATACCTAAACCAACGGCACCAAAACTATCAATAATTCTTTGCATGATAGTTACAATTTCAGATGAGTTGGTATATTTGGACAACTCTTTTATAAGTAACTCGTGATCAATACTGTCAAAGAATTTACTAAAATCTGTTTGTAATATGTAGCCGACGTTTATTCCTGTTTCTTGATAGTATCTGTGTAAATGTACAAGCAATCTTTTTCTTGCAAAAGAAATACCTTTGTTCTTTAAGGCGGCAGAGTTGTCGTAAATTAAACGTGGGGTTATTCGAGGTAACAAAATATCATGACACAAAGCATGACAGAAAACTCGGTCTCTAATTGTTGGCGCTTTGATATGTCTGGGCTTACCACGTTCACAAAGATTAAATTCTTGATATTGTAAAGGATAATACTTACCTTGCTGAACTGTATCAGCTAGTTCAGTACAATTCTTTAGTAAGTCTTTTTGAAAACGTTGAGTAGATGCTTTCCATAAAGCATTTTTGCGGCAATGAGTAAAAGCATTTATGTAAGTTTGAATATTACATAAGTGTTTAAAGTCTCCACTCTCGTTGATAGATTTAGTATCCATAGATAAAACCATCGGAGTGGAATTTCTCATCAGAAATGGTGAAAGAATGACAGTTCCTTTGATACCAAGACGTATTCGATAATAATCTCATACATGGTATTAAATCGGGGACGAACCGCATTAACATTAGAAGCATTGTTGTTGTTCGCATGAAAGTTGTCACCTGCATTGCAGAAGTTCGTACTGTTCGTAACAGAGCGAAGAGCTATATAACTGTCAACTTAAACAATCCCAAGAGATTGTCTGACTTTATTATCTGATTTTCTCCAACCTTTTAAAAGGGATATTTCCCGAATGCACATCTCAATAAAAGGTTTTAATTTATCAGCCTGAATGGTAGGAATGATTTCTATAACAAAGCTAAGTTCTTGTATTAAACATTCAACACAAGCTATTGCAGAGTTTTGTAAACTTCTGCGTTGTGTGGCTTCTTGTGCGTTTGTTATATAAATAGTATTGGCGGCGGTAATATCTGCAATTAAATGACGGCATAAATCTGAAATGTACTCACGTTCTCTAGATATAAACCATTGCGGATATTCTTCAACACAGGCGTTATAGTCACAGAGCTTTAGTAATTCACAAAGTTTTGTTCTATCAACTTCATTTAAGTTATCTGTATGTAAGAAATAACATTTATCTCTAACTGTATTCTTAATACCAAAATCTTTTAAGAGTTTATATGTCACATACTTTCTGATATTTAAAGCATTATGATAAAACTCCATTGAACTTGTACCACGTTTGGATTTTAAAACGCTCATGAATTTTCCTAGACAAAGCACGGCTGTCGCCGTGCAGATTTTATGGATTTAACCGATTGCAAAGCGGGGACGAACCGCAACAACATCAGAAGCAACGTTGCCGCCCGCATGAAAGCCGCCACCTGCATAGCAGAAGGCCGTACCGGCCGCAACAGAGCGAAGCCAAGTGTTTTTTGTACCCCAAACAGTGATTGTATTAGGGTTTAATCTAAACATAGGTAACTGAGCGGCGTTCTTAACATTATCTCCAGCTGTTCCAAAATTACGTGTACCGTATATTTCCAATTCAGACAAAAGACATAAAGAAATATTTGCGATATCAGCCCAGCCTGTAGCCGCACCCGTCCATTTAGCAATTCCACCACCAGCTTGAATTGTATTATCAACACCATTTACAAGACTTTCTTTCATGGCTTTAATATGTCCATAAAACGGTGTACCTACCGAACCTGCAAGAGCGGCATAATATTTAGGTAGAACTGTTGTATACATTTTTGAACCAATATAACCGCCAGTAGTTACGTTGGTATCATTCATTACAGAACTGCCAAGAGTATCAGGCACAATGCACACATGATTATCTTGAACGCCCCATTCGTTAGCGGCGGCTTTAAAATAATTGATGCCTGCTATTCTAAATTTTGCTGATTGTTGTGCACCGTCTACCGTATAACTGGCAGTAAAATAATCACCGACAAAAATATCTTCAAAATTGCCTTGTGAGATCGCTGTAATAATATCATTGATGCTAGAGAAATGACCTGCACTTAAAAGGTCTGCACCTCTGTAAATATTATTGTGCATTGTTTCAGTATCAGCCCAAAGCCCTGATGTTTTTGCTATAAGGCTTTTAGATAAGTCTGTTATAGCTTTTGTATTATTACTAATATTGGTATCTTGTTCTGTATTTTTAGCATCAATAGTTTTAAGATGTGAATTTATCTCAGTAACCTGCTCAGTGTTTTTGGTTTCTATTGCATCAAGTCTGCCGTCCTGCTCAGTGTTTTTGGTTTCTATTGCATCAAGTCTGCCGTCCTGCTCAGTGTT
>ERZ808240.2739-NODE-2739-length-18540-cov-49.774790_pt1 | contig 18540 bp, 9 predicted proteins | sample MGYA00521084_ERZ808240 | MGnify/ENA primary metagenome ERZ808240 (study PRJEB31516, sample SAMN03275571) | gut metagenome | biome: mammalia-associated habitat; material: feces | host: Papio cynocephalus | place: Kenya | collected 2012-08-06 ... | reverse complement strand
GGGGGGGGGGGGGGGGGGGGCGCGGGGGGGGGGGGGGGGGGGGGGGGGGGGGGGGTCGACCTTCGCGAAGATGGGGGGTCGACCTTCGCGGAGATAGGGGGTCGCCGTCCGCGGACGAGGGGGGGCGCCCTTCGCGGAGACCGATCCTCCCTGTCCGAAACACGGTCGCCGACCCGGCCCGACATCGGGTATCGGCAAGAGAAGGAGTGGCGGTTGGATCGTTTTGACGCGAATCAACGGAGACGTCAGGCTAAATCCCAAGTCGGCAGGCCCTCGTGGCGTCCGCGCAGACACACGCCCGAATTGGAGCCTTTCGGCACGCGCACGTCGTACGCCAAGTTGAAATCGCAGAAGTCCGCGCGCTTGGTGCGCAGGTTCACGCCGCCGTCGCGCAGCCTCCTTCCGCCTTGAGTGGGTTCCCGACCATCGCGGGCGTCACTCGATCAGATCCAGCGCGCAAAGCATGACATACAGAACCATGTACTGGTCGTTGTTCCAGGGGTCTGGCCCCTCGGCGGGCATGGCATAGGAAAGGTCGTTGTTTTCCCTGTCGATCAGCGTCACCGTCACCGGCAGGTACCATGCCGCCGTGCCGAAGCCATCCGCACGGAACAACCCCAGGCAGTTCCTGAAGCACCGGCGCGCGCGCTCCAGCCAACGCTCGTCGCCGAGAACGCGCCAGGCGAGCGCATAACAGTTCCCCGACAGCCCCGCATGGTAGTGCAACGTGTCGCCGTACAAGCGCTTGCCCCCGAACCAGAATCCGTCCCAATGCCGGATCGGCACGCCGCCGCTGCGCCAGTCCGGCTGGTCGCCGTCGAACCGCACGAGCATCTCCAGCTGCCGGCGGAGACCGTCCAGCACCTTCGGGTCGCGCTCCACGAACAGTCCGTACTGGGCCAGCAACGCCACCGCCGGCGTCACGATCGTCTGCTCGAACTTCACCTCGTGCGGCGGATATTCGATGTCGTTCGCCAAAATGCGGTCGATCTGCCGCCGGTACTGCCGGGCGAGCTCCGCCGCGTCGATGCCCTCCCTGCGCGCCGCCGCGATCGTGCGTGCCGTCGCGAGCGCCCCGTTGGCGTAGAACTTCCAGCCGCCGGCCCCGTAGTACTCCAGAAGCACCTTGACCGCCGTGCGAAGGTAGGAGACGTCCTTGCGCAGCCGGTAAAGCTCAAGCATGAGGAGTGCGCAGTTCGGCGCATTGTAGAGCCGCCGAACCGACGGGTCTTTCCCGATCGTGTTGTAGGACATTCCCGTGTCCCGGTCGACGAATTCGCGGAAGACGAACGCCTCGTAGCGGTCGAACGCCTCCCGCACCTCACGGTCGTCGTGCGTCTGGAGCCACCGCGCGACCAAAAGCCCCATGCCGAGCCGTTCGCGGCAGGCGTTGTGGTCGCTGAACCGGTTGTCGAAATACTGCCGTCCCGTCGTGCCGTCGTAGATGAGGAACGCCCCGTAGAGCGGACTCTCCTGGTCGAGACACTGCTGCTTGCGGACGATGTGCCGCACGCACCGCGCGACGAGCTCGTCCCGTCCGCAAGGCAGAACATTCAGCCGGACGCCGTCGACGACCTTCTCGCCCGGCACGTCCGCCGGGATCCGCCGGACGCCCGCCGCGCCGGCGACCTCGAACGTCTCCCCCGGATAGCACGTCTCGTAGCGGACGCGGACCGGCGGCTCGAACGTCCCCTCCGCGACGGCGGAGACCCGCCACGCGAACGCCCGGCGCTCGCCGCGCTTCAGCGTGAACGGCGCCGGATGGAGGACGATGTCGCCCCGGTCGTTCGACCATTCTTCCTTGATGCGGCGCACCGAATAGCCGTCAAGCGCCCCCTCCGTCATCCGCAGGACCAGCTCCGGCGCGCCGGGCGACATCCGCAGCGCGTGCACGTAGGCGTTCGTGCCGAGCGCGTGGACGTGCGCATGGCAACGCAGGCGGTTGCAAACGCCGGCGGAATCGTAGGAGTCGTTGAAAGTCGCGAGGATGCCCAAGTGCCCCTTCAGGAAGTACCGGGGGGCGTAGGCCGTGTTCTCGAACTCGTAGCGCTCGTCCAGCTCGCCGCCCGATGCGCGTCGTGTCACCGTCGCCAGCAGTCCCCGATCGTCCGTGTAGCGCGCGACCGCCGTGCCGTTCGTCTCGGCGAACGAGACGAGCCGCAGGAGCGGCGGGTTGAAGAAGAGGTCGCGATGCTCCGACCAGACGTACTCGGACGAGTGGCAGCGGATCGTCCCCCAGGTTCCCGTGCCCTCCGCCCAGTTCATGCCGTTCGTGTCGCCGGCGAGGACGATCGCCTTCACGCCGCCGTTCGTCCCGTCGTACGCCACGCGCAGGCGCAGGTCTTCCGCATCCGCCGCAAGGGCCTGCACGCCAAGCCCCCACAGAGGCAGAACGGCAATCGACAACACACGTTCAAATTTCGTCATACGATCAATGGTTGCGCACGAGTTCATAGAGATAGGAGGCGGCCGTGGGGTCGGCGTCGACCTTCGCCTCGAAGGACAGCCGCCCCTTCTCGACGGCGCTCGGCACGACGAAACGGCGCGACCCGTCGGCATTGAGCGCATAGACCGTCCACGTCCCGTCGGCCACGCGCAGGCTGCACGCCGCGCGCCCGTTCCGCATCAGGTGCGGCAGGCGCCCCCAGTCGAGCAGCACGCGCAGCTCGGCGTCGGCGTAGGCCGTCTCCGAATTCTGCACGTCCGTCAGGTGCGTGACGAGAATGCGGGAGCTTTCCGCCAAGGGCGCGCCGTCCAAAGAGCTCGCCCACACGGTCGCCGGCGCCTCGTGCAGCTCGGCCGTGAACGCCTCGGTCTCGATCACGCCGCGTTCCGCGAATCCGCCGCAGGTTCGGGGCGTCGCGATCGTAAAGGCGCCTGTCGCGCGGTTCACGCCGACAGCGCCTCCGGCTGCACGCGGGAAACCGTCGCCGTCCCCGGTCTGGGCAAGGCCCAGGTCGGCAAAGACCTTCCCGCGCGGCTTCGTCCTGATTTCCGGATAAGTCCCCGCCGCGACCGTCCCGGCCGGAGCCTTCTCGCCCAGCTGCGTGCCGAGCTTTGCGTACCAGCCGGCCCACGTGAACGACGTGGACGTTCCCTTCCCGAATTCGGGATTGGGCGTACGCATGAGCGCGCGGGGCAGGTTGACGGCGTATGTCCTGTCCAGCTCCGGCAGATCGCGGCGCAGGAAGAGGCAGATCGACGCGCGCTCGGAGGCGAGCCCCAACGGGTCGCCGCTCATGTCGAAGTAGTTCAGCGCCTTTCTCTCCGGCGAGACGACGCCCGTCAAGTCGTGGCTCCAGGCGAACCGCCAGAGACCGCTCCAGCCCTGCAGCGCGGCCAGCGCACCGGTCGCGATGCCGCCGACGCCGCGAAACCGGCCCGGAGCCGAGTAGTTGTATTCCGAGCAGGTGAACGGACGGTCCAGGACGCGGCGATGCACCACGCCCTGAACGCCCAGGCTGTCGTTCGCGAGCGGGTTCACGTTCGGACAGCGCGAGGGCAGTTCCCAGCCCCGCTCCAGGAAGTCCGGGTGATCCACATAGAAGTGCTCGTCCACGAAATCATAGTCCGCCTCCTTGCACTGTTGGTACGCGACGGGGAACCAGACGCCGTTCAGGTTCGTCACAAGCGCCCGACAGTTCAAGTCCTCGCGCAAGAACCTCTTCATCCTGTCCGCAAAGGCGCTTTCGGTCTCTTGCAGGAACAGGATGTACGCCTGCGCCTTGAGCCCCTTCGAACCGTCGGCGGACACGGGAAACGCCTCGTCGATTCCGCCATAACGGGTCGGGTCGCGCGTCTTCTTCTCGCGAAGCCACCTCTTCCAGGCCGTGACCCAAGGTTCCTGCCGCGAAAGGTATTCGACATGTTCGCCCTGCGCGGCCTCGTTCACGAGCGAGATCCAACCGAGCGCCGATTCCTCCGCCAGCCGCCGTCCCGTATAGGGGTTCACGTGCCCCAGCCAGTTGCGAACAAACGCGAAGAGGTTGGACTGCATGCCCTCATGCACCAGAAGGTACGCCTTTGCCGCCAGCGTGTCAAGATTTCCCTCGCGGGCGATTCCGATTGCGCGCCAGGCTATGGGACGGCGCGAGACGTAAAGGTCGGTCGTCATGTAGAGACCGTTCTCCACGCACGCCGCGACAAGACCATCGAAGCGCCGCTGCATTTCGGGATTCAGGACCGTTCCGGACGGGTCGCCCGTATTCCGGACGAGAATACTCTCATGATGGTGGAACCGGACCGCGTTGTAGCCGAGCTTGCGGAGCCGGGCCGCGAACCGCCGCGCCTCCTCATAGGTCGGGGGCGTGTTCGCCTCGTCGCACAGGTTCACGCCGTAAAAGCGCTGCGGAACGCCCGGCAGGTTCTCAAACTCAAATGTCGCGCCTTTCGCAACAACGCGCCCGTATTTCCCGGCCGGGCAGTCCGTCCCCCGGATCCGCGAGAAGTCCAACGCGCTTCCCGGGACAATGTCGCCGGCCGGAGCAAGCGGAATCCAGTCCGCACCGGCACGGACCGTCACGGGATCCGGACGCTTCAGATCGAACGGGCACGCGGCTTCGTAAACGAACGCCTGCACGTATGTGCGCCCTTTCACGAAGGGCTGCTCGTGCGGTACGGCAAAGCGAAGAGAAAAGTTCTCGTTTCCCCAGACGCGGTTATCCTGCACCAGCACGCCTTGAGGGTCGTCGAACGTCAGTGCCGCGCACACCTTGCCGGCCGCGTCAACCAGCCGAACCGTCCGCGCCATGGCATACCCGATCCTGGCCCGCGCCGGCGGATCGGACGGCAGCGGCAGTTCGCGGCCGTCCAGGACGACTTTCCCGCCCTTCAGGTCGCCGCAGCGGAGGTTGACCGTGACGCCCATCTCGGCCAGTTCCATGTCCGCCTCCGGCGTGAACGTCCACTCCAGCCGCGCGGCACGTGCGCCCGCCTTCTCCAGTGCCAGCGTGCCGTTGACTTTCGGCGCCGCCTTGCCGTTGGGCGGCAGCACCCAGTGATGCCGCCCGTCCTTGCCGGGCAGAAGCCCCCGCTGGGGCTGTCCGCCGCCCCAGCTCAGGTTGAACGCATACGGCTGGACGACGGCGTCCAGCCCCAAAAGCCTCACGATGCCGCCGGATTCGCCGAAGACGCGCGCCGCCGGCTCGTCCCGACGGACGTCCTCGCAATTGTTCAGGACGACTTTCGCCCCGCCATTGCCGACCACGGCGCCACCCGTGCAGCCCTCGACGAAGATGCCGGCGCCATTCAGCTCGTTGTCGATGATCGAGATGTCGTAGTGCGAGTCCGCCGGCAGGGGCTTCCCGGCGCCGTTGTTGCCGCCCACGTGGATGCCGCCGCCGTTCTGGCGGCACTCGTTGCCGCGCACGGTGACGTCGCGGCTGCAGCCGCCCTCCATCCACTGGTACTCCGTCGCGATCTGCATCGCCAGACTTGCGCACCGTTCGATCCGGTTGGACTCGATGAGGCCGTGCGACGCCTTGATCAGGAGGCCGCGAGCGCGCGTATGCCCGAAGTCGCAGCCTCGCACGACGAATCCATTGCCCTGATGGCGGTTCGAGATGATCACGCTGCCGCGCGCAAGCCGGAGCGGGCGCTCCAGCTTCAGCCGGTACGCCTTGCGGCACGACTTCTCGAGGCCGGGCCAGAATCCCAGCGTCAGCATGTAGGCCTTCTCCTCCTCGGTCGTGTCGCCGTCCGCCGTCACCTTCAACACCTTCACGTCGGGAAGGCTCTTCCCCTCGTAGGTCATGACCTGGCACGTGTCGCCGTCGTCGATGGAGAGGCCGAGGTAGTTCACGAGGATGCGAAGCTCGTCGCCGCCCTTCGACTCGGTGACGAGCCCGTACATGCCGGAGATGTTCACGCAGTCGTCGCAGTGGTACTTCGCCTCGCAATCGAGGATGCGCGGCCCGCGCACCGCGCCGCGGTGCATGTTCGCGTCGTGGTTGCCGCTGCGAAGCCGCTTCAGCCCGCGCGGGAAGAGGTCCTCCTCCGGCGGACAGCGCACGATCCGGCAGCGGAGGTACGTGTTCGCGTCGCCGAAGTAGTCCTCGTAGGCGGCGCCGTGCGGCGTCGCGTATTCCGTGATATCCTCGAAGCGGCACTCCGAACAGCGCAGGCTCTTGATGCAGACCGATTGGGCCGGACGGGACTTCTCCCACACGCTCCAGACGGCGACGTCGCCCACGTCGCCGCGACGGTCCTGCCCGCCGGTGATGCGGAACGTGTCAACTCCCGTCTTCGCGATCTCGATGCCGTCGCGGAAGCGCATCGGGTTCTTCAGCTCCCAATCCCCCTTGCCATAGACCTGGATGGGCCAGCACCCGCCATCGCCCTTCTCCCCCTTATCGGGAATCGGATAGCCGTCGATGACCTTCACGTCCCATGCCCCGTCCGCATCGGTCTTCGTGATGACCGCCTGCGTGAACGGCAGGTCGGCGTAGTCGATCGTCAGGTTCTTCAGCGTCACGCGCGCGCAGTCCTCCAGATCGAGCATCCGCGTCTTCACCGTGCCGACGAACTTCGAGCCGCCGAAGTCGATCACGGCGTCCTTGACGCCCTTCAGCCGCAGGTAGGCCGTCTGCCCGAACGCGGGCGTGAGCCAGTACTCGGCCTTCGGCAGCGTGACGCGGCGCTCGCCGCGCGCGAGCGCGTCTGTTATGAACGCGATCGGATCGGGGCAGACGCGCTGCGCCTTCACGGCGCGGTCGTAGCCGCCGTCCAGCGTGAGCGTCTGGTCTCCGCCCGGTCGCCAGCCGTGCGTCTCGCCCTGCACGTAGGTTATCTTCTTCGGCACCGGGAGCGCGCTGTAGAGCGCGGCGAGCGAGGACGGCGGGCTCACGTAGTCGCCCAGCCCCGCGAACTCGATCGCCACCGGGCACGCCACGCGCCGCGCCGCGAAGACGAGGTCGTAGTACGCGAGCGCAGGCGCGTCCGTCTTGGGGCGGTAGGTGGACTTGAGCCGGCCAAGCGTGTCCTGGCCCGTCCAGTCGCAGCCCCACGTGCCGTTCGTGACAAGGCGCGTCACCTTGTGGAAGCGCGAGGCCGCCATGATCGCCTGCCAGCCGCCCTGGCTGCTTGCGGAAACCTCCAGCGTCCGTCCGTCCCACTCCGGCAGCGTCACGAGCCACTGGAGATGGCGAATCGCGCGCATCGCCACGCCCTTCCAGTAGCTCGTCTCGCGGTCGACGTTCGACTCGGGATCCATCCCGTAGCCGTAGCCCGGCTTCGCGATGGACTTGAAGAAGCCTTTGATATAGTCCTCGCCCCGACCGAGGTCGTACCCGTTCACGTTGATTTCCATGCGGATCCGGTCGTGCGGACCACCCGTCGGCACGGGCATCTCCTCCGTCGCCGCACCCCGGTAGCAGGCGAGGACCGGCATCCGGTTCGCCGCGCTCGCCGCGACGGGCACCGTGAGGTAGCCCGTCACGGGGCGTGGTCCGGCGCAGGCGATCCTCACCGCGTAGAGGCGGACCGCCTTGTCCGCGCAGGGGATCTCGCGGCGTTCGGCGGCGACCGGCACGGCGGCAAGCTCCTTCTCGACCGACTGCCAAAAGGCCTCATAGTCCGCCGGTTCCTTCCCGCCCTTCACGGCATACGGCGCGACACCCGCGCCGCCCTGGAAGAAGACGCGCTTCTCCCACTTGTGGTTTTTGGGCACGCGTTTGCCGTCCTTCGTGACGACGTTCGCCTCTATGCAGACAAACCCCGGACTGTCGCTCTTCGTGCGCAAAACGAACGGCTCCTTCACGGGCAGGGGCGCACGCCCTTTCTCCACGACGCCGTCGTCGCCGCGTCGCTCCCAGTCGAGGAAGTAGGTGTCGGCGGGCACGGCGTTCGTCATCCCCTCCAAGACGAGCGAAAACGACATCTCCTCGCCCGGCTCGTAGAACATCCTGCCGCCCGGGGTCGTGCCCCGAATCAGCGTCGAATCCCAGTCCAGCGCGCCGGCGGACAAAGCCGCCAGCACGCCTAGCATCAACAACTTCAGTCTCATCAGCGGACCTGCTTCTTATCGGAGTATGACGGCCATGCCAGCCGACTTCAGATACCATTTGTTGCTTGTACGGCGCCAGAACCAACGGCTATTGTCCAATCCCGCGACAGCGGCAAAATCGCCCGTCACGGATCCTTCCACCCGCAAGACCTCATAATGCGCGCCGCGCTTCAGATTCCCGATATTCCGCACCTCGACGCGCGCGTTCTCGCCCAGCGCGAGGTTGCCCTTGATCACGATCGGCTCCAGCGTCGTCCCGCCCTGCGCGTCGATCACAAACGTGCCGCCCAGGGCGACGTCACCCGTGAATGTGGCTCCCTGCGCGCCGGCCAACGTCAATCCGGAGGATGGCGCGAATGCCGGCTCCGTCTCGGCGGGCGGCTGTCCGTCCGTCCACGCCGCGCCCTTCCACTTCGCGACGAGGTACCGCTCCACACGCGTCATCTCGTCGTCCGTCAACGCGCGGTCGTACGCGACGACCTCGCCGACAGCCCCCACGAACGCGCCATTGTAGGTGTAGGCGCCCAGCGCTGTCGGGTTCTTGTCGCTGCCGCGATCCGCCAGGACGGCCGCGAGGTCGGGATGGTTCGCGGGGTCGAGCCGCGTCGCGAGGACGCGCACCTGTCCCGCGCCCAGCGTCAGCGCGTCGTCGCGGCAGACCATGCCGTCCAGCGACACGTAGTCGCCCGCGCCGCCATAGCGGACGCCGCCGCTCACGCCCTCGACCGTCGCCGCGCTGTTGCCGGCGCGGAATCCGCGATCGACGCCGTAGACGCCCCAATAGCCCGCGCAATTGACGGTCTGGGAAGCCGCCAGCGCCAGGAACACCGTCTGGACGGGGCTGGTCTTGTCCGCCTTCAGGACGGCCGTCGGCACGCCGTTCGCGTCTTCCACCGCCGGGAAACTCACGCCGGGGCGTCCGTCCATCGACGACTCACCGTAGGTCGGCTTCTGGCTACCGGCCGAAAAGAGCCCTCTTGCGGACGAGGAGACGCGGCTCAGCCACCCCGTCACGCAATTCGACGCATTGAGGAGGATCGTTTCGCGCCGGCCCGCGTCGCACCAGTAGGCAAGGCCGTTCGTCGGCGGCGCAAGGACGTGCGTCCCCGCCGCGACAGTGCCGCCCGCGACGACGAGCGTCGCGCCCGCGTCGAACCGCGCGCCGACCGCCGAGTCGCCCGCGACAGACAGCGTGACCGGGCCGCCCACGACGCCGTCGAACGCGGCTTTGTCCGTGACCGTCACCGTCGCGGCGACGGCGGACGAGTTCGTGATCGTTCCGGAGCCTTCCAGCACGGCCACCGTGACCGGGCAGCCGTTCAGGTCGAGCGTCGCGCCCGCCGCCACGTGCAGCGTCGTCTCGGCGGACAGATGCCCGTCGGGATCGACCGTCTCATGCACCGTCCGGCCAAGCCACTTCTCGGCGAGGTAGTTCTCCACGAGACGCGTCTCGCTCTCGCTCAGCACGCGGTCGAAGCACAGGATCTCGCAGTAGTCGCCGTCGAAGTGGCGGGCGCTCTCCTTGTACCAGCCGATGGCCGGCAGGAGTTCCGCGCTTCCCGTCTTTGACGTTCCGCCCCACGAGAGCGTGGTCGCCCAGTCGTCGCGGTCATGGTAAAGCGTCAGGATATGGGGCTTGCCGGCATCGACCGCCGTGTTCTTCTTGACGGCGCCGTCCATGCGCAGACCTCCGGCGTTGCGCGTCTCGATCGTCCAGTTCCCGGACTCCGTCTCGTACTGCGAGGCGTCACCGTTCAGCCGCTGGCCATAATCCCTGCCGCTGTCGCCGATCAGGCCGCCCATGGCCACGGCGCTGTTCACGCGCGCCACGACAAAGAGCGTCCGGTGCGTGGCTTTCGCGTCGGCGACGAGCTGGTCGGCCGTGCCGTCGACGCTCCGCGTGCTGACCACATTGTGGCCGTTCACCTTCCCGGTCTTGCCCCACGTCGGCGAACCCGCCTTCGCGGTAAAGGCGGAAACCGCCGAGCCGCCGCGCGCCTTCCACTTCGTGATGACGCCCGACGCGTCCTTCTCGAAGTCCTCTTCGCGCGAGGCGTCGAACCAGTAGGCGAGGGACTTGGAGAAGCGCGGATCGTCCACGAGCTTCAGCGTGCCCTGGGCGACCGTCGTCGCGCCCGTGTTCGTCCGCGCGGCGCGCGGCAGCTCCAGCGTGCCCGCGCCCGTCTTCGTGAACGCGAGCGTCCCGGCGCCGTCTGCGAGCGGCAGGGCGAACGTGCCGTCCGCCGCGTTGCCGACGACGAGTTCCGCGCCGGCCGCGCTGGCCTCCACGCTGTCCTTGCCGATCTTATCGTCCGACGCGCCCGCCGCGTTCACCGAGCCGAACGCCACGCGACCGCCGACCTTCAGCGTCGAGAAGTTGCGAAGCGTCAACGCATCGAACACGACATCCGTGCCGAACGTCGGATTCGCCTGCTTCAGCTCAAGGTTCAGCTGCGCATTCTTCTCCCTGCGAAAAGCGTTGGCGATTGCCGGCGTCGCGCCGTCCTCCAGGGCCAAGGTCACCTGCGCATTCTCCTGCACATGGACACGCCCCGTCCCCAACGTCGCGGTTTTGCCGTGGAGCGCCAAGCGGGTCGTCCCGTCCGCTTCCAGCCGTCCATAGTCGCTGGCGTCATAGAAGTGATAGGCGCCGCCGTTCACATGCAGGTCGCCCGGCCCCTTCACGCCACCGCGAAAGTGGACGCCGACGCCGGACGCGCACGTCAGACCCGCGTTGTCCACGAGCGTGACGGCTTTCGCGAACTCAGACCCGTCGCTGCCGTCCAGGAAGTTAAGCGCGCCGCCCTCGTCGCCGCCGCTCGCGCCCGGCGCCTGCAGTCCGAAGCCCGACAGGGAGACGTTCTGCTCGAATGCATACTTCGTCGACAGGCGCACAGACGCGCCGCCACCGCCGCTGCCGCCCATGACGAACAGGTCGCCGGCGGGGAATGTCGCGCCGTTCTGAAGCCAGACGAGCGCACCGCTCACGGTGGTCGGCCCCTTCCACTGGCAGAAGCCGGGATAGAGGAAGAACATGCCGGAGCGTCCCTTCTCCTCATGCGAACGCGAGGCGAGCGTCACGCCGCCCATGCCCGTGACCTTGGTCTTGAGTTCGATTGCGCGATTGCTTCCCCAGCCATCCTGCTTCGGCGTGCTGGCCCACAGGACGCCCGGCGACGCGCCGAAGTCGATCGTGCCTTCGCCCTGAACGGTCAGCGGCTTGTTCTGGCCCAGCGAGACCTGCCGGTTGAAGATGACGCCGGCCGGATGCGAACCGTCGCCGACCGTCAGCGTCGCGCCGCTCCCGACTTTCAGCGTCGCCGAATTGTCGAGGACGAGCGAATGGACTTTCTTCGATTGCGTGAGCGTGTTCGTCTCGGAGAGGACGGCCACGTCCGTCTCGCCCGCCGCGTCCCACGCCTTCGTCGTGCAGGGGACAAGCCCCTTCGTCTCGTCGTAGGCGAGGAACGAAAGCGGCGCGGAGGCCTTCGTCCGGTCGCGGACGACCAGCCCGGCGTCGAGCATGCCGCTCGTCGCCGCGTCGGGTGCCGTCGTCACCTTCAGCTTTTCCGCCTCGCCGAGCGCGGACGTGCCGCCCGACGGCGCGATCTCCAGCGTCGCGCCCGCGCCCTCGCGCGTCAGCGTCGCGGCGTCCCCACCTCGCCCAGCCACGCCCGCTGCCAGCGTCGCGCCCGCGCCCTCGCGCGTCAGCGTCGGCGCCGTCAGCGTCGGCGCCGTCAGCGTGGCCGAACCGTCCGAGGGCGCGGCCCACGCGAGGCTGCCGCCCTGCGCCCCGTAGGCGAGCTTCGGCAGGCTTGCCTCAACGGCGCCCGTTGCGTTCGGCGCCCACTTCGCCGTGCCGCCGCGCACGGCGAGCGTCGCATTGTCTCCCTCGGCGAACAATGTGCCGGACGATCCGGTCGTCACGAGTTCGCCGCCGCCGACCGCCACCGTCGCGAAGTTCGAGAACGGACGGTTGGCCTGCACGGTGGCGCCGCCGTGCTTGGTGAAGACGTTCTGGCCCGTCCCCGAAATCGCCAAGTCCAGGATCGGCCCGCGCGCGCCGGCGGATGAACTTGCACTCCCGTCCGCGTTCAGGAACGTGCGGTCGCCCGTCAGCGTCAATGACCCGCCGTCCGCTGCCGTCACCGTCGGAGTCTGTCCGTTCAGCTGGACGCGCCCGAAGTCAAGTCCGTTCAGTTCGACCGAACTTTTGAAGGTGATGTTGCCGGCCGCAGCGCCCGTAAAGTAGGCGATGCCGCCGTCGCCCGGCACACGGTCTCCTTCCCATAGGCGAATCGTCTCCCACGGATTGAGCGCCATTCCCCACGACGGCCAGTAGTAGCCGTCCGTCGCCGCGCCGGCTGTCAGGCACAAACCTAGCGCGCAAGCGCCCGCCAGTCGCACCCTGCCTTTCTGTCTGATTGCGCAACGTTTTGCCGTTTCCATTCTCATTGTCTGTATCTCCTTGTTCGCTTTTGTCAACGTAAATGATCGCCGTTCAGAACCAGACCGAGAAAGCATCCGCTTCCTCGCCGCGCGGGTCGTCGCCCGCGCTCTGGAAGTCGCAGACCTTCACGCGCACCGGATTCTCCCCCGGCACGGCGAGCGTCGCCGTCCACGCGCCCCACACGCCCCAGGATGCCGCTTCGTCCTTCCCGCACGGCTCCAGTGCGACGGACGCGCCCTTCATGTTCACTGTCCGCCCAGGGAAGATCTCCGCCTCAGTGTCGCCCACGCGCTTCGCCTTGGCGAGCAGCAGCGGACCGCGCCAGAGCGTCGCGGCGGCCGACTTGAGGTAGCGGCGGCGCACGTCCCACCCCTTCTTGCCGTCCCAGCCGTCGGTGTAGCGCGTCTCGGCCCACCAGGCGAGGCGGTCCTCGCCCGTCGGTCGCTCCGGCGGCAGGTCGCGCTCGACCAGCCGCGCCGGCATCGCGAACGTGAGACGGTACGCCTTCCCGTCGTCCGACAGCGGCGCGACGTCCATCTTCCCGCACCAGCCCGGCTTGCGGAACGCAACGGGAGCCTTCTCCGACAGCCTCACCGTCACGACGTTCCCGACCGGGTAGTCGCCGGAGATCGCGACCGTCACGCCGTCCAGCGTCACGGTCGCATCCTGGTAGAGGTTCACGTGGAACGTCCCCGCGCGATCGCGCGTGACCGTTCCCTCGGCCACGTCCATCCACGTGCGCGCCATGTTGTTGACGCAACAGTGGTTGTAGGCGAAGCCGCACTGGTACTGGTTCTCGTGGCGGCACTGGCCGCGCACGAAAAACGCGCCGTAGTCGCCGCGCCGGAAGACGCCTGGCAGGAAGTTGTTGAGGTAGGCCGTCTCGACGCTGTCCATATAGCGGCCGTACCCGGTGATCTCGAACAGGTCGAGGTTCAACCGGATCCAGTGGATCGCGTCGCAGACCTCGGAAAGCGCGTTCAGGCGCTTCGCCGCGTGGATGAACTTGTCTCCGTAGCCGACGCCGCCGAAGGGGTTCGCCTCGCTCGCCGCGAGATTGTCGCGTATGGCCGCGACCGTCGTCAAGCTGCGCGCGTCGCCCGTCACGCGATGATACTCGAGAAGCCCGTCCAGGCAACTCATCAGCTCGTAGCACTTGGCCCAGTCCCACGGCTTCGGATACCAGTCGGCGAGAGCCTTTCCGTTCGCCGCGTTGCGGAAGAAGTTCGGGCTCGCGCCGTCCTCCCGGTCCCAGTCCGGCAGCATCTCCGCCGCGTAGTCGAGGTACTTCCGGTCGCCCGTCTCCGCGTGGAGCAGGAGGAGCGGCTTCAGTACGGACATTGAAGGCAGCCCGTTGAAGCCGAGCGTGCCCGTGTCGCGCAGCCGCAGACCGCGCCGGTGCAGCATGTCGATCCACTGGTCCATCTGGCGGACCGCCGAATCGAGGATCGCCTTGTCGCCCGTCGCCTTGTACGCCGCCAACATACCCCAGATCGCATACTTGCGGTTCCAGAGATTCCAGACGGGATACCAGCCGTAAATCCTCATCGTGAGTGCCGGATCGGCGATCGAGACCAATTCTTTGTCGCGATACGAGCCGAGGTAGCCGTCCGCGTCCTGAAGCGCCATCAGGCGGCGGCACTCCTCCCGCACGAACGCGAGGAGCGCGGCGTCCTGCAGATAGTCCGCGACGCGCGCGGTGCTCAGCATCAGCTTGCCCCAGAACTCGCCGCGCCAGAGTCCGCCGTGTCCGAGGATGTCGTCGTCCCGCGTCTCGAACGCGCGACGCGCCTCGCCGAAGATCTCCTTCTGCGCAAACGGACTTTGCATGCGTTCGCGCGCGAAAGCCTCCAGCTTCGCGCCCGGCACGGACCCCAACCGCACGTCGCGCAACCGCGGCGCACGCATCGCATCGGCGGACGGGGCCGCGCACGCCGCGCACGACAGCGCCGACAAGACCAAAAGCATGTTGAATCGAACCAGGTTCATGGCAGATTTTTCCTTCGCAGTAACTCCATACGGCGATAGTATAGCATATCGCCGGAAGGAACAGTATGCCGAACGCACGGAATTGTTTATGCGCTTTGCGACATGTTTCGCGCCTTGCGACAACGACCGCCCCGCGACACCGGGGCGTCGGCGCTTACGTATGGAGCTTGCGCCATTCGCCCGGCGGAAGCCCTGTGCGCGAGAAGAAGAAGCGGCGAAAAGCCGTATTGTCGCGATACCCGCAGTCCAAATAGATGCTCTCGAGCGAGCGGCCCGGGTTCTTGAGAAGTTCGCACGCACGCGCATACCGGACATCCAGGATCTCCGCCATGATGGAATGCCCGGTGAACGCACGGAAGTCGCGTTCCGCCTTGCGCCGCGTACAGTTGAGGTACTGGACGACCTCCCGCGCGCCAATGCCCTCGCAGGCATGCTGGCGGATGAAGCCGACGGCGCTCTTGAGCCGTGCCGTACCCGCGTTGAAGCGGCGCGTCGACTGGCGCCGGATGAGAATCGCCTCGGAAAGGCACTTGACCGGCGGGGATACCTCGAGCCCCCGCATCAGGCTGTCCAGCATTTCCGCTGCGCGATAACCCGACTCGTCGAAATTCTGGGTCGCGCTCGTCAACGTCGGCTCCGAACCGTCGCACAGCGTCTCGTCGTTGTCGATGCCGACGATGGCGACGTCTCCCGGGACGGCATAGCCGAGCTGGAGGCAGAAATTCGCGAGATCGCGCCCGATCCGGTCGTTCGCCGCGAAAATTCCGCACGGCTTCGGCAGACTTTGCAGCCAGACCCGCATGCGCCTCAGGTGGTCGACGACCTGTCCGTTGCCGTCTTCCAGGACGAACGTCGGGCTGCGGAAGCCGGCGAATTCCTTGAGAAACCGGTTGCGGCGCACCTCCGCCCAGCCGACGCGCACGTAATAGCCGGCGAAGGCGTAATGCCCGTACGCGAGCGACTTCAGCTCCCCGATCGCCTTCTCCGTCGCGCCGATCGAATCGTAGACGACGCCGTAATAGGGGCCGTGCATCTTTCGCGGGTCGGCGTCGCAGTGGACGGCCAGGCCCTTCATCCGGGGCGGGACGTAGACGTCGTCGCCGTCGATGATGACGCCGTCCGGCCGCCAGTAGTCGATTGCGTCCTTCCAAGGATAGCTGATGTCGTGCGCGATGTCCTCGACAAGATGCAGCGTCCATCCGTGCTGGCGCGCATAGCGGCAGATCCCCGCAAAACGCTGTCGCGCCGCAGACCACCTCCCCAAGTGGACAAGGACGACCTTGCGAGCGGATTCCCTCATCGCGAAAACGATCCCTTCTCTCCGCGCGGCCGGAGCCTCGGCGCGCCGGACGCAGGATCATGTTCTTGAAGTCCGCGCCGGAGTGGTCGCCCTGCAGACAGATGAAGCCCGGCGCGAACTCGTTCGCGTCCACCGCGCCGCCTGTGACGCCCACGACCGGCGCATCCTCGATGATCGTCGTGCCGTTGAGGACGACGGTCAGGTGGCGCTTGCAGAGCGTGACGCTCATGTGCCGCCACTCGTCCGCCGGCTTCTCCGCGGCAACCTTGAGCCCCAACTTGCCGGGAAGCGCCCCGTCCTTGAACGACCGGTTTCGGGCTCATGTTTCTCTCCCAGTGCATATGCAAGAGGGTCACGCGCGCAACTTCCAGCACGCCCAGGCGGAAAGCGACTTCGAATCGAAGAGCGTTCCGCCGCGGATGGCGGACTCGACTTCCGCGGCGTCCAGGACGACCGGGTGCACGTTTTCGTCCGGATCCTGATGCTGGCCGTGGGGCGTCTCCGCCAATTCCGCGAAGAAGAGATGGATGCGTTCCTCGCAATAGCCCGGCGTGCAGACGATGGTGGACAGCCTTTCGAGGCGCGTCGCTTCGTATCCGGTTTCCTCCGCCGTTTCGCGCCGGGCGGCCTCTTCGGGGGACTCCCCCGGTTCCATGCCGCCGGCGATGATTTCCACGAGGGGTTCCTCGACCGCCTTGCGGTACTGGCGCACGAACACGAACTTGCCGTCCGGGCGCCGTGCCAGTATGCCGACGGCGGCGCCATGGCGCACCACTTCGCGCGTGGTGCGGCGTCCGTCGGGAAGTTCTATGTCGAGAACGTCCACCGCGATCAGCTTGCCCGTGAACACGCGCCGCGCGGCAAGCGTCTTTTCCGTCAAATCTTCATACGCCATCTTGAACCCTCCTTTATTGCGGAACAACGGACAGTATACCATATCCGCTGCGCACGGGCAATGCCGCGGCGCACGGGAATGGCGGTCCGGGCGGGACGGATTCGCCCCTCCGCGCGTCAGATATGCGCGAGAAAATCGCGGAAAACGCGCGTATCCGCCGTCAATTCCGGATGCCAGGCGAGCGCCGTGATGGCGCCTTGGCGGACGGCCGTCGCATGGCCCGCGTGGGTCGAAAGCGTCTCCACGCCCGCGCCTACCGCTTCGATGCGGGGTGCGCGGATGAACGTCATGGGCACGTCTTGCAAGGCGCCGTAAGCGCCGCGGGCGGCGAAACTGCCCAGTTGGCGGCCGTACGCGTTCCGCGCCACGGTCACGGCGAGTTCGCCGAACCAGACGGTCGGGTCGCCCGCCAGCTTTTCCGCAAGCAGAATCAGTCCGGCGCAGGTGGCGAAAGTGGGGAGTCCGGCGGCGATCCGTTCCTTCAGCGGGGCGAAAAGTCCCAGGTCCTTCAGCAACTTGCCCTGCACGGTCGACTCGCCGCCGGGCAGGACCAGCGCGTCGAACGGACGGGCGATATCCGCCAATTCGCGGATCTCGAAGGTATCCGCCCCCGCCGCCTGGAAGGATTTCTCCTGTTCGGCGAAGGCGCCTTGCACGGCAAGGACGCCGACACGGGGACGGTTCGCGGCGCTGCTCATTTGCCGCGCTCCTCCATGATGGTCTGGATTTCGTCCGCGTTGATGCCCACCATCGCCTCGCCCAGGTTCTCGGAGAGTTTGGCGATGAGTTTCGCGTCCTTCCAGTTGGTGACGGCCTGCACGATGGCGGCCGCGCGCTTGGCCGGGTCGCCGCTCTTGAAGATGCCGGAGCCGACGAAGACGCCCTCCGCCCCGAGTTCCATCATGAGCGCCGCGTCCGCCGGGGTCGCCACGCCGCCCGCGGCGAAGTTCACGACCGGGAGTTTGCCCTTCTCGTGCACCTCGCGCAGCAGGTCCAGCGGAACCGCCAGCTGCTTGGCCGCCTCGAAAAGCTCGTCCTCGCGCAGGGACGCCACGCGGCGGATTTCGCTCTGCATGCGGCGCATGTGGCGCACGGCCTGCACGACATCGCCCGTGCCCGGTTCGCCCTTCGTGCGGATCATTGTCGCGCCCTCGCCGATGCGCCGCAGGGCTTCCCCGAGGTCGCGCGCACCGCACACGAACGGCACGCTGAACTGCGTCTTGTCGATGTGGTAGAGGTCGTCCGCCGGCGACAGCACTTCGCTCTCGTCGATGTAGTCGATCTCGATCGCCTCGAGAATGCGCGCCTCGGCGATGTGGCCGATGCGGCACTTGGCCATGACCGGAATCGACACCGCCTCCTGGATGCCCTTGATCATCGCCGGGTCGCTCATGCGGCTCACACCGCCCGCCGCGCGGATATCCGCCGGAATGCGCTCCAGCGCCATGACCGCGCACGCGCCCGCCGCCTCGGCGATCTTCGCCTGCTCGGGCGTCGTCACGTCCATGATCACGCCGCCCTTGAGCATCTGCGCCAAGTTGCGGTTGACTTCCTGCCGTTCATTCATTCTTTTTGTCCTTTCCGTAAGGCGCTTGCGCGCCGCACGGCGCTTTGCCGCGCACTTTGGTGGAATATTGTATCACGACCGTTGCATGTATACAATACCGTCTATTGTATGGGCGACAATTCGCGGGAAAACACGTTTGCGGCGCGATGGGACACTCTTGTCCGGCCCGCAAGGGTCCGCAATCCCTGCCACTAGAGGAGGGAGCACCTTGTCCGTCATCCCTGTCTCGCCGGAACGGCGATGCCGTTGCGCCGGAACGGTGATGCCGTTGCGCCGAAACGGCGATGCCGTTGCGCCGGAACGCCGATGCCGTTGCGCCGGAACCGCCACCCCGTTC
>ERZ808240.2737-NODE-2737-length-18543-cov-7.691692_pt1 | contig 18543 bp, 17 predicted proteins | sample MGYA00521084_ERZ808240 | MGnify/ENA primary metagenome ERZ808240 (study PRJEB31516, sample SAMN03275571) | gut metagenome | biome: mammalia-associated habitat; material: feces | host: Papio cynocephalus | place: Kenya | collected 2012-08-06 ... | reverse complement strand
CGCCCTCGAAGTTGAACACGCCGTTGTCGTCCCAGCCGTGCTCGTCGTCGCCGATGAGCAGGCGCTTCGGGTCGGTGGAGAGGGTGGTCTTGCCGGTGCCGGAGAGGCCGAAGAAGATGGCGGTGTTCTGGCCGTTCATGTCGGCGTTGGCGGAGCAGTGCATGGAAGCGATGCCCTTGAGCGGCAGATAGTAGTTCATCATGGAGAACATGCCCTTCTTCATCTCGCCGCCGTACCAGGTGTTGATGATGACCTGCTCACGGCTGGTGATGTTGAAGGCGACGCAGGTCTCGGAGTTGAGGCCCAGCTCCTTGTAGTTCTCGACCTTGGCCTTGGAGGCGTTGTAGACGACGAAGTCCGGCTCGAAGCTGGCCAGCTCTTCTTCCGTCGGGCGGATGAACATGTTGGTGACGAAGTGTGCCTGCCAGGCGACTTCCACGATGAAGCGGATGGCCATGCGGGTGTCCTTGTTGGCGCCGCAGAACGCGTCGACGACGAACAGGCGCTTGTTGCACAGCTCCTTGACAGCCAGCTCCTTGACGGACTTCCAGGTCTGCTCGGTCATGGGATGGTTGTCGTTCTTATAGGCCTCGGAGGTCCACCACACGGTGTCCTTGGAGTTATCATCGACGACGATATACTTGTCTTTGGGGGAGCGGCCGGTGTAGATGCCGGTCATAACGTTGACGGCGCCGAGCTCGCTGACCTGGCCCTTTTCAAAGCCTTCCAGACCGGGCTTGGTCTCTTCCTCGAACAGCATTTCGTAGGAAGGGTTGTGGACGATCTCCGTGGTGCCGGAAATGCCATACTTACTCAAATTCAGTTCTGCCATCGTATATTAACCTCTTTCTAAAAAAATAACAAATTTTCCTTCGGCGAAGCAAGGTATCCAGTTAGGCCATTGTTCACCAAATAGCAGTATATCACGGTTCGTCAAGAATATCCACAACAATTTTCAGCATCGCGCTTTTTTATTGATTTTGTCGGTTTCTTCCGCTGCTATTCAGCGAAATTGTCCCAAAACAGGTAAAAAGCACAAAAGCACGAAACGGCAAAAATATGCGGACCTAAAAATTTTTCAGGTGTCAACAGACACAAACGCCGGTGTGCCCGAAAACAGGGCACACCGGCGGAAAACGCATGTCTTTATTTGGCTTCGGAGGCGTCCGCTTCCGCTTTTTTTGCCAGCTGCTTCTGCAGCCAATCCTTGCCGTCGACGTAGCGCGAGACGATGAAGGAGACGACGTAGTCGCCTGCGGAGTTGACCATCGTTGCGGGGGGATCGACGAGATTGCCGAGCGCGAGCGCGATGGGGAAGGCGACCGCCAGATGCTCCGGGAAGAAGATGGAGCACAGGACCAGCTCGCCCGTGCCGCCGCCGCCCGGGATGCCGGACATGGCGACCGACGAGAACACCGCCACGATGATGGCGAGGATGGCGCGGCCGGTCGTGAAGTCCTGGCCGAACATGCCGAACAGGAACGCGACCTTGATGATCGCGGACATGGCCGAGCCGTCCATGTGCATCGTCGCGCCCAGGGGGACGACGATGTTGGAGACGTCCTTGGAGATGCCGGTCTCCTTGGCGACCTCCATGTTGGTCGGGATCGTCGCGACGGACGAGCAGGTGCCAAACGACATGGCAGCCGGCCGGAACAGCTTGGAGAACATGACCTTCGCCGCGCCCTTGCCGCCGCCGAAGCGGGCGTAGATCGGGGAGAAGACGAGCATGTAGACAAAGCTCAGGATGTAATAGATCGCGAGCGCGCGGCCGTAGTCGCCGATGAGGTCGGAGCCGTGGTAGGCGATCAGATACGCGAAGAAGCCGAAGAAGCCGATGGGCGCGTAGTAGGTGATGATCTTGAAGGTCTTCATGATGCAGTTGGTGATGTCGTCGAGCAGCTGCGCGGTCTTGGTCTGCGCGCCGCCCGCCATCTGCACGCCGAAGCCGAAGAGGACGGCCGCCACGATGAGCGGCAGGATCGCCTTGCGGCTCCAAAGCTCGGTGAAGTCCGGCTTCGTGAAGAAGTTGACGATCATGTCGGCCACGCCCAGCGTGCCGCCGACTTCACCCTCGATCATCGCATATTCGCCCGTGACTGGCGGGATGAGCCGCACCGTCACGTACATGATGACGGCGGCGATGGCGGCGGTGGTCAGGAAGGTCGCGATGGTCACGCCCATGATCTTGCCCGCGCGCTTCGCGCTCTGCATGTTGGCGATGGAAGAGGAAATGGAGCAGAAGACCGTCGGCACCGCGATGCAGAACATCAGGTTCAGGAAGACCGTGCCGAGCGGCTCGAGGACCGTCGCGCCTCTGACGATGATCTCGCCGTCGGCGTCCTTGATCGCGGGCCAGATGGCACCCACGACGCAGCCGGCGATGATGCCAATCAGCATCAGACTCAGAAATCCGTAATTTTTCCAGAAGCTACCCTTTTTCATACTTTTTCCTCCTGCTTTTTAATGTTTTTGATGTTTTTGATGAGATCCAGAATGGCTTTGTCCAGAATTTCGCCCGCGCAGACCAGCGTTGCCGGACCCGTCAGGTACAGGTTTTCGATTCGGCCGTCATGCGCTTCCGCGTCGATGGTCAGCTCGCCGCCGTCCATCTGCACACGGACGTTCCGGCCGCTGACCCCGCCCAGCAGCGTCAGCACCGTGACGACTGCGCCGGTACCCGTGCCGCAGGCGAGGGTAAAGTCCTCCACGCCGCGTTCGTACGTCTTTTCCAGCACCGTGTCCGGGCCGGTCAGCTCGTAGAAGTTGACGTTTGCGCCCTTCGGCAGCGTCGGGTGGTACCGGAGCTTCCGGCCCAGCTGTCGGAGCGCGGCTTCGTCCTGCCCGGCAAGATCCGGCGTCTGCACCGCGAGGTGCGGGATGCCGGGGGCTCCAAGCTCGACGTAGCTGCACCGGTATGTCCGGCCGTCCACCTCCAGCGGCTTCTGCAGCTCGAGGACAGCGGGCGTGTTCAGCCGGATGCGGTACTGATCGTCCGCGATGCGCCAGCCGGTCACGAGTCCCGCCGTCGTCTCCACGCGCTGGACGCTGCCCGCGTAGCCGTGCTCGAAGCCGTAGCGGCAGATGCACCGCGCGCCGTTGCCGCACATCTCGCCGAGCGAGCCGTCGGAATTGTAAAACCGCATCCGGTAGTCCGCGTCTCCCTCCGCCCGCGTCACGAGCATCAGACCGTCCGCGCCGATCGACCGGCGGCGGTCACACAGCGCCCGGGCGAGGGCCGGGGCGGCCGCTTCATCGAACGGCTCGGCGATGGCGTCGAGCAGGATGAAGTCGTTCCCCGCGCCGTTCATTTTGGTAAAGTGCACGCAGCGTCCCTCCCGGATGTTTCTGATGGTATTATATGCCGGGCAGGAAGGAAAGTAAATGCAAAATCGTGCTGAGAATATTGCAAAAAATGCTCTGCCTGCTGCCGCATTGACTTTCGCCCGGTTTCACGATACAATAAAATAAAACTTTATAAATATGCACGGAGGGATCAGACACAGTGCAGAAATGTTATAATTGCGGGAAAGAAGTGGACGACAACGTCCTCATCTGCCCGGAGTGCGGCGCGCTCGTCAAGCGCTACGGAAAGCCGGAGCCGCAGCAGGCGGAGCCGTTTGAGGCGCAGGGGACCGCGTTTGCCCGGCAGCCGCAGCCGCACGCCGCGGTCTGGCAGCGGGAGGATGGGAAGCTCAAATTCAGCGGCGGTGTGACCTTCTGGCTGGTGCTGTGCGCCATTTTCCTGGGCTATACGCTGCTGGGCTTTGCCTGCACGCTGTTCATCTACCGGTTCCAGGCAGCCTATTTCCAGACCATCAGCCAGTTTGACGAGCTTGCGCCGCTGGCCGAGCTGCTGCAGACGCTGCTTGCGAGCATTGAGGCCTACCCGGTCTATTATCTCGCGGTCGCCGCGCTCGTCGCGCTGCAGTTCGGCTGCGCGATCTGGTTCCTGGCCTCGAAGCGGAAGCTGGCGTTTTACATTCTGGCCGCGGCCGTGCTGACGGTCATGCAGCTGATCCTCGGCGGCGGGATGGGCGCGCTGGTCTACATCCTCGGGCCGCTCGCGGCCTGGCTGATGCTGCGCCGCAGCTGGAGCCTGCTGCGCTGAACATGAAAAAATCGCCCCTGCCGGTTTGCGGCAGGGGCGGTCTTGCAGGTTCAGACCAGGAAGAATTCCAGGATCAATACGATCGCGCAGCAGCCGACGGCGACCTGGAACAGGTTCGCGCCGAGCCATGCGGCCGCGATGCCCAGCACCAGCGCGGCAAGGCCCGCGATGGGGGAGCTCGTGGCGTGGAGGATGGACGGGAAGGTCATCACGGCCAGCGTCACGTAGGGGACGTAGAACAAGAACGAGCGCAGGAAGCGATTGCGGATGGGCTTACGGATGAGCGTCAGCGGCAGCTCGCGGATGAGAAACGATACCCCGGCGCAGACCGCGATATAGAGATAGATCTTAGTGTTCATGCCCTGCGGCCTCCTTTTCCTCCGGCTCGTCCTGCACCGGGAACAGCGCCGCCGCCGCGGACGCGATGAGGATCGTCAGCAGAATGGTCCTCGTGCCCTCGGAAAGGCCGCTCGTCAGCGGCAGCACCGAGCACAGCCAGCTGGCCGCGAAGCTCACGCACACACAGCCGAGCACGACAGGGTCTTTCTTCGACGGCGGGATGATGATCGCCAGAAACATGCCGAACAGCGCGACGGACAGCGCGCTGACCACGCGCGCGGGCAGGATGCTCCCGGCCGTGACGCCCAGCGCCGTGCCGATGGCCCAGCCGGGGATGGCGGGCACGAACGCGCCGTAGGAGTAGAAGGGGTCAAGATACCCGGGCCGTGCGATGGCGATGCCGAACAGCTCGTCTGTCACGTCGTAGCCGACGAGCAGCCGGTGGTACAAAGGTGTGTCGGGCGAAAATTTCTGGCTGAGTGAGCAGCTCATCAGCAGATACCGCGCGTTGGTGATGAGCGTGATGAGCGCCATCTCCACAAAGCCGCTGTCGGCGGCGATGACGGTGAAGGCCGCGTATTCGCCGGCCGAGGCGTTGTTGAGCAGGCTGATCAGAAAGCCCTGAAAGGCGTTGAGGCCCGCGCTGCGGGCGGCAATGCCAAGGGAAAACGCCACGGCGAGATAGCCGAGGCCGATCGGAACGCCGTCGCGGACGCCGTCAAGAAAATTCCTGCGCCGCACGGCGCGCTGTGCTGCATCCATATGCGAAAGATCCTCTTTTCTGCCCGGCACGCGGTGCGTTGATCTGCCGGGAATTCTATTTTTAGCACGGCTGTTCCTGCTTGTCAAGCGCCGACGGCATTTTGACGAAAGCAGGGGAAAATGGACCGCGATGTTTGCAAACTGTCCGTTTCTGAACGGCAAATGTACGCAAATCATGCGCATACCCTTGACTTTCCAGTCTGTGTCTGCTATAACATCAAGGTAGCAATTTAAAGCTTTCACTATTTAAAACAACGAAATGGAAAGAGAGAATCAGATGGAAAGAGAAAGATTGGGTTCCCGGCTGGGCTTCATCCTGCTGTCGGCAGGCTGCGCCATCGGCTGCGGAAACGTATGGAAATTCCCGTGGATGTGCGGCCAGTATGGCGGCGGCGGGTTCGTGCTCATCTATGTGCTGTGCCTGCTGCTCCTGGGTCTGCCGGTCATGACGATGGAATTTGCCGTCGGCCGCGCGGCGCAGGCCAGCCCCATCCACATGTATCAGAAGCTCGAGCGCAAGGGCCAGAAGTGGCACATCCACGGCTATGTGGCCTTCTTTGGCAACATCGCGCTCATGGCGTTCTACACCGTCGTGACGGGCTGGATCGTCTATTACTTCGTCAAGTTCCTGACCGGCCAGACCGAAAACCTCGGCTTCGTCGCCATGATCACGAACCCGGGCGTCAACGTCACCTATCTGGCCGTCACGGTCATCGTTGCGTTCACGATCCTCTGCTTCAACCTGCAGGGCGGTCTGGAGCGCATCTCCAAGTATATGATGACGCTGCTGCTGGTGCTGATGGTCGTGCTTGCCGTCCACAGCGCGACGCTCTCGGGCGCGGCAGAGGGTCTGAAGTTCTATCTCGTGCCCGATTTCTCCAAGATCACCGGCACGGTCATCGTCGGCGCGATGAACCAGGCGTTCTTCACGCTCTCGGTCGGCATGGGCTCGATGGCTATCTTCGGCAGCTACATCGGCAAGGAACGCTCGCTGCTCGGCGAGTCGGTCAACGTCATCGTGCTCGATACGTTCGTCGCCATCGTTGCGGGCCTCATCATGTTCCCGGCCTGCTACACCTACGGGCTGGAGGTCAACGCGGGCCCGAGCCTGCTGTTTGACACCATGGCCTCCGTCTTCACCCACATGGCGGGCGGCCGCTGGTGGGGCTCGCTGTTCTTCCTGTTCATGGTCTTTGCCGCCCTGTCCACGGTGCTGGCCGTGTGCGAGAATATCCTCGCCATGGTCCGCGAGATGACCGGGTGGAAGCGGCCGCTCGGCTGCCTCGTGTGCGGCGCGGGCGTGTTCGTCCTCGCCATCACCACGGCGCTGGGCTACAGCGTGTTCCATTTCCAGCCGTTTGCCGAGGGCACGGCCTGGCTCGACCTCTGGGACTTCCTCGTCTCCAACAACATCCTGCCGCTCGGCTCGCTCGTCTTCGCGCTCTTCTGCTGCAACAAGTTCGGCTGGGGCTGGGACAATTTCGTCGCCGAGGCCAACGCGGGCAAGGGCCTGAAGGTCAAGGCGTGGATGAAGCCCATCTTCCGGTATCTCGTTCCGGTCGCCATCATCTTCATCTACATCTACGGCATGGTCACCTTCGGGTGGAAATAAGCGAAAAATCACGCCCGGCAGCTCGGCTGCCGGGCGTTTTCTGTCTTGTGAGGTCAGGCGAAGGGTGCCTTGTTCGCGCGGTGGACCTCGATCTCGTCGATGACCGCGTTCGTGCGGCGCAGGACGAGGAAGGCGGCGATCTCGGCGATATCCTCCGCGGTGATCATCTCCTCGCCGGTCAGATCCGGGCGGGAGACCTTTGCCATATCGGTAAAGACGCCGCCCGGGGAGATCAGGTGCACGCGGATGCCCTGCGCATAGACCTCCGCGGCCAGCGTCTTCGTGAACCCGGCCATGGCGTGCTTGGACGCGGCATAGGCGGCCTGGCGCACGTAGCCCTTGTGGGCGGTGACGGAGGCGATATTGAGGATGGACGCCGCCTGCGACTGCCGCAGCAGCGGCAGCGCCTTCTGGCACAGGAAAAATGGCGTGCGGCAGTTGAGCGTCATGATCTCGTCGAAGCGGGCGGGCGTGATCGCTTCAAAGGCGTCGCTCTGCGCCATCCCGGCGCAGTTGACCAGCACGTCGAGCCCGCCGAAGCGCGCCTGCACGGCGGCAAAGCACGCGTCCTGATACCCGGCGTCATTGACGTCGCCGGGCAGCAGCAGGGCCTCGGTGCCCTGCGGGAGGCTGGCGCGGACGGCCTCGAGCTTTTCCGTGTTCCGGCCGCAGAGCGCGAGGCGGAAGCCCTCGGCGGCAAACCGGCGGGCAATGGCGGAGCCGATGCCGCCGGAGGCGCCGGTGATGAGCGCGATGCGCGCGGGCGTCTGCATGCTCAGCACCCCGCGAAGGCCAGCAGCGCGCTGGTATCCAGCTGGTCGAACGGGCGCAGGAAGGGCGCGAGCTCCGATGCGATCTGCCGGACGCCGCCAACGGAGTCGGACTCGATGTTGAGCGGGATGAGCGGGTCGTGCAGGCTCAGGCGCAGCAGGAACCAGCCGTCGCCGTGGGCCTTGTCGAGGTTCACGCGGACGCCCTCAAAGTTGTCGGGCGCGACGGACCAGCCGGGCTGCGAGGCGGCATAGACGTTCAGCTCGTCGATGATCTTCTGGCCGTAGGCCTTGAAATCCGGGACGAGGATGTTCATGCGGAATTCCCTGCTCTCGGCGGGCTCGGCCAGGTCGGCGATGAGGGATTCGAGCGTGTAGCCCTCCTTCTTCGCGCGCGCCAGCTCGATGAGCAGGCGGGTGACGAGATACGCGCCGTCGTCCAGGAAGTAGTTTTCCTTCAGCGCGCCGTGGCCGGAGGTCTCCATGGCCAGCTGGCTGTCGTGGCCCTCGCGGTTGAGGCGCATGGATTCGTTGGTGACGTTGCGGTAGCCGCGCTTGAAGCGGTGGTGCACGCCGCCGTGCTTCCGGATGAAGGCCGCGAGGCCGGTGGAGGTGATGGAGTCGGTGACGATGGTGGTGCCGGGGTGCTCGCGCAGCAAGATCGCCGCCATCATGGCGATGATGCGGTTGCGGTTGAGCTCCGTCCCGTCAGACAGGACCGCGCCCGCGCGGTCGACGTCGGTGTCAAAGATGATGCCGAGATCGGCCTTCGATTCCTTGACTGCGTCCAGGATCGACTGCATGGCGGCCTCGTTTTCCGGGTTCGGGATGTGGTTGGGGAAGGAGCCGTCGGGGTCGAGGTAGCGCGAGCCTGCGGTATCCGCGCCGAGCGGCTCGAGGACCTTCGCGCAGTAGAACCCGCCCGCGCCGTTGCCGGCGTCGACCACGATGCGCATGCCGGCCAGCGGCTGCTCGCAGCCGGCGGCGTCCTGCACCTTTTTGCGCAGCTGTGCGGCGTAGGTGTCCATGAAGCTGCCAGTCACGATGCTGCCGGCGGGGAGGCCGGTATGCTCGCTGCCGCCCGCCAGCGCGAGGATCGCGGCGATATCCTGCTTCTCCAGACCGCCGTCCTTGGTGAAGAACTTGTAGCCGTTGCGGTTGAAGGGCAGGTGGCTGGCCGTGATCATGACGGAGGCGTCAAAGGCGAAGCCCTCGGTGACCGTGGACATGAACATGGCCGGGGTCGAGGCCATGCCGAGATCCGTGACCTGCAGACCCTCGGCGGCCATCGCCTCCATGAGCCACAGCGCCAGCTGCGGCCCGGACAGGCGCGAGTCGCGGCCCACGGCCACGCGCAGCGCGTCCCTGCCCAGCCGCGCGCGCAGCCACAGGGCGAAGCCCCGGCCGATATCGCGGCAGGCCTGCTCGGTGAGGTTCACATGCTGGCCCTCGATGCCTTCCATGGCAACGCCGCGGATGTCGCTGCCATTCTGCAGTTTTGTGTAGTCCATACTGTTTCCTCCTGTTTTGATTCTTTTTCTTGCATGATACCACGGAAAACCACAAAATGCAACGCAGATATAAAAAACGATGGAAACAGCATTGGCTGTTTCCATCGTTTTTTTATTGGATCATCTCCAGCAGCGCTTCCGGGGAAAGGTCCTCCGTGACGCCGAAGCGGAGCATGGCGGTGAGCGTCTGCGGCAGACCCTTGACCACGGTGTTGACGCCGGGGTTGGTCGAGAGCGTCACATGGACGCCGAGCGTTTGCAGCGTGACCTGCGCAAGCGTGGAATACTGCCCGGCCGGGTAGGCCAGCACGTCGACCGGCCGGCCGGTCGCGGCCTGCAGGACCTCGCGGCTGCGGGTAAAGTCCTGCGTCAGCGCCTCGACGTAAGCCTCTTCACTCTCGCCGGGCAGCTGGAGGATATTCTCCCGCACGGCGGCAGAGCCGTCTTCATACGGCGGCCACTGATGCATGTCGTAGGTGTGGCTCTGGATGGAGATGAGGCCGGAGGCGGCCATCTCCGCCGCTTCCGCCGCGCCGAAGTGCGGCGTCATGGCATAGTCCGTGTCCTTGTAGTGATCCTTGCCGAACGAGACGCCGATCGCAAAGATCGTCGCTTTCATGCCGTATTTCTGCAAAATCGGGTAGGCGAGCGTGTAGTTGCTCAGATAGCCGTCGTCAAACGTGATGACAACGGGCTTTTCCGGCAGCGGCTCACCGCGCAGGACGTAGCCCTGCAGCTCGTCAAAGGAAACGCCGGTGTAGCCCGCCTCGCTGAGCGCGCGGATCTGCGCCTCAAACTGCTCCGGCGAGACCATCTCGTCGTTCGTCACATCCTCGGCCAGGTGATGGTACATGAGGATGGGCACGCGCGTGCTGATCTCGGATTCGGTCAGCGCCGTGGGCTGCAGGACGTCCGTAAAGTAGCTTGCGGGGGTGTCGGCGGTCACATAGGTCCCGAAATCATCCGGCATCCACAGATCCGTCCGCCCGGCGATCCTTGCGCACATCATCTCGCCGACGTTGTTGCGGAAGTGCGTGCCGTCATAGAAATACCGCGGCTCACAGCTGACGCTGCTGGACGAAAAGTCCCAGTACGGCGTGACGGCGGCCAGCGCCTGATAGAACTGCGCAACGTCCTCCGCCCGATAGTTCTGCAGATACTCGGCATAGACCGGCCCGGCGACCACCACGAGGTTGACCCCGGCGGCCTCGCACCGGGCTTTGATCGCGGCGACGCTCTGCATGCACGCGTCGGTGTAGGGCAGGGAGAGGGACTGGTGGGGATAGTCGGTGAAGACAGGATAGCGCTCTAAATAACTGTCCATCGCGCCGATCGGCTCGGCGTCGCGCACGCGCTTGTCGTAGCAGCCGGTCTGCTCGTCAAAGACGTCGAAGGTCTGCGGCAGGATGGTGTCGGTGCGCAGGGCCTTCAGCTTGGCGAGGGCGTAGCGCGGGTCGGCGAAGAGATAGCGCGTGTAGAACGAGAGCGCGGAGGTATCCGGGTCCTCCTTGTAGTGGAGGTTCTTCGTCAGCCGGTCGGATTCCTCGTCGTATTCCAGACCATTGTCGAGATACACGTTCAGCACGAGGTTTTTGACCTCGTAGTGCCCGATCAGATAGTCCGCGATCTTCTCGCAGTCGCGCATGTCCGCGCCGTACATGATGAGGTTGTAGAAGCTCGCGTCATACAGCTCGTTGAACCCGTCCACCGGGAACGAGCTGGTCGACGAGCAGCCGAGGATGTAGGAATCGTATTCCCCGTGGTGCTGCTCGAGATAGGAGAGCTTTGCCACGCGGGGATTGTTGGTCTCGTCGTAGGAGAACCAATCGAGCAGCCGGTCGCCGAACGCGCCGAAGGGGTCGGCCGCGAGATTCAGCCCGGCCAGCAGCGCGGCCAGCACAAAAACGGTCACGAGAAAGACCAGTACCCATTTTTTAGAACTCATAGCTGCACCGCCTTAAAACTGCGTATAGATAAAGCCCGACGGGATATACCCGGCCCGGAACACGCCGAGCAAAAACACCGCCAGCAGCAGCGCCGTCATGGCGGCCCACTGCACGAAGCCGGACTTCTTTTCAAGCCCCGCGCGGATCTGCACGCCGCGCTCCTGCAGGCACTCGAGCGCCAGCAGCACGATGAGGCCCAGCGCGATGACGAGAAAATCCGTCTTCGTAAGTCCCAGCGACAGGAGCGTCCCGTCGAGCAGCTGCCCTGGCTGCGGGTGCAGAACGGTGGTCTTCAGCAGGGTAAACACGCTCCGCAGCCGCGGCGCGCGGGTAAAATACCGCCCGATGAACACCAGCAGCGCCGTCCGCAGCGTCATGAACACGCGCCAGCCGGCGCTCTTGTCGTTCACATGCAGCGCGGTCTTCCAGCGCAGGAACGTCTTTTCCAGCAGGAGCGAGGCGGTGATGAGCACGCCGTTCCACAGGCCGAAGGCGATGTAGCGGAAATTGGCCCCGTGCCAGATGCCGATGATGAAGTAGACGATGAACGTCGCGAGCGACGTGGCAAAGATCTTGCCCGCCGTGCCGCCGATGTGCGTCCTGGCCCAGCGGGAGAGTTTGCCGAAGCCCCTGGAGAGCGAGATGGGGTAGAACACGTAGTCGCGCATCCACGCGCCGAGGGTAATGTGCCAGCGCCGCCAGTAGTCGGTGAGCGACGTGGCAAAGATTGGGCGGCGGAAGTTCTCCGCCATATCGATGCCGAACAGGCGCGCGACGCCGCGCGTAATGTCGATGCCGCCGGAAAAATCGCAGTAGAGCTGGATGCAGTAGAACAGAATGCCGCTCGCGATGACCGCGCCGCCGTAGGGGCAGTTGTCCTGGATGACGGCGTTGACCAGCACGGCGGCCCGGTCGGCGATGACGAGCTTTTTGAAATAGCCCCACAGGCACAGCTGGATGCCGAATTTGAGGTCCCGCCAGTCGAGGCTCCGCTCGGCCGTCAGCTGCGGCGCGAGTTGGTCATAGCGGCTGATGGGCCCCTGCACCATCTGCGGGAAGAAGGAGACGAACAGGCCGTAGCGGAGGGGATTTTTCTGCGCGTCCGTCTTGCCGCGGTACACGTCGATCACGTAGCCGACGGCCTGGAAGATAAAATAGGACAGGCCCATGGGCACGACAAAATCCCACCGGGGAAGCTTGTCCCCGAGGGCGGACGGCAGGGCGGAGGCCGTGAAGTTCCAGTATTTCATCAGATACAAAAGCCCGAAGCACAAAACGGCGCACGCGGCACAGATGCGCTTTTTGACGCGCCGCACGGCGGCCTTCGTCTGCTTGTCGGGCGCGGGGCGGGCGTTCTGCCGGGCAAGCAGCAGCCCGGTCAGCCAGGTGACGGCGGCGACGAGCACGAGCCACACGGCGCTTTTCACCCCGCCAGCGAGGTAGAACACCATGCTCGCCAGCAGCAGCACGACCCACTGGAGCCTCTTCGGCGCCAGATAATAGAGGATCACGCCCGCTGCCACGAGGCCTACGAAGGGGAGCGAGGCAAACGACATCTCAGCTCTGCTTGCTCTCGATGAGCTCTTCGATGGCCTCGACGCTGTTGAAGTTCTCCGGCGTCAGATCGTCGACGCCGAGCTCGACGTCGAACGCCTCCATGAGCTCGGTCACGACGGCGACGATGTCGAGCGAGTCGATGAGGCCGTCGTCGATGAGGGCGGTCTCGGTCTCAAAGTCGATGCCCGGGCAAATTTCACTCAGAATTTCAATGATCTGTTTTTTCATGGGAAAACCATCCTTTCAGTCCAGCCGCAGCACGACGGAGGTCCATCCGTCCGGCCGGAAATCGTTCTTTTCATAAAGGCGCTCGGCGGGCGTATTGCCTTGCCGCGCCCAGACGGTGCATTTCTGTCCGCCCGTGCGCGCGCACAGCATGCCGAGCAGCCGCTGCGCCAGCCCCTGCCCGCGGCAGTCTTCGCGCACGGCCAGATGCCGGATCTCGCAGGCCGCGCGCCCCGGCGCGTAATGCAGAAGGCCCGCGATACCGCTTTTGTCCGTCAGGCAGAGCATTTCTCCGGCCTCCACGGCCCTTTGCAGCGCGTCGTCCGGCGGGATGCAGCCCGTCAGCGGGTCAAACTGTGCGTACAAAAAGGCCCGCACCGCGTCAAAGGATACATCAGCTGCGTCCTCTGCAGCTGCAGCTTCCATCGCGGGCCGCGCGCGCCGCAGACGGCGGAAGCATTCGGCAAAGCCGAGCCCCCGCAGCTGCGCTGCCGCAGCGGACATGGCGTCCGCGTCCTTGGCGCGGCAGCTGAGCTCGGTCACGACGGGGCTTTTTACGTCCGGCAGGAAAAACGTCCCGCCGGGCTGCAGGTAAAAGTTCAGAATGCAGTGATTGGGCCGCTGCCGCAGCAGAAGCAGGCACCCCCCGCGTTCCTCATAATACAGCCCGCGCGGCAGCTCGCGCTGATAGTCCTCCGCCGAGAGGAAGCAGTTGGTCACAACGCCGCGCCGCAGCTGCGCGGACAGAAGCGGCGCGAGCGCCGCATAGCTCTCAGCCCTCTGCATGCAGATACCGCTCCTTCAGAGCCACGCGGTCGATCTTGCCGTTGGCGTTGTAGGGCAGCGCCTCAAGCTTTTCATAGAGGTTCGGCAGCATGTATTTGGGCAGCAGCTTCCGCAGGTCCCTGGCCAGCGCGTCCGGCTCCATGCCGCCTGCGTAGACGCAGAGGATGCGGTCGCGCGCCGCATCATAGAGGCAGGCGGCCGCCTGCATCCCGGCGAGACTGTGCAGGGCGACCTCGATCTCGCCCAGCTCGATGCGGTAGCCCATGTGCTTGATCTGCCCGTCGCGGCGGGCGAGGAAATAGAGGTATCCGTCCTCCCGCAGCACGGCCATATCGCCGGTGCGGTAGAGGATGTCGCGGAAATCGGGGCAGAGCGGGTTCTGGATGAAGGCCGCGTCCGTCTTGGCGGGGTCTGCAAAGTAGCCTGCGGCGACGCCGGAGCCGCGCACGCAGATCTCGCCCGGCTCTCCGGGCTGCGCCTCGGTCAGATCGTCCTTCAGGAGGATGATCTGCTTGTTGCGGCAGGCACGGCCGATGGGGATGGGCTCGTCGTCGCGGTACTCGCGCGTCAGGTGCATGGCGGCGCAGTCGATGGTCGTCTCGGTCGGGCCGTACATGTTGACGACCTGCAGTCCGGGCACGGCGGCCTTCCACAAATTCACATACCGCGCCTGCAGCGCTTCGCCGCCGAGCGCGGCCTTTTTCAGGTGCGTGGGCGCGTATTTCGTGAGCGCGCCGGAGGCCGCGACCAGATGGAACGCCGAGGTCGCCCAGTTGATGGCGGTGACGCCCGCCTCCTCCATGGCCTTGAGCAGGAGCATGGGGAAGGTGAAATATTTCTTCTCAAAGATGCGGCAGCTCGCGCCGAGCGAGAGCGTCTGGTACACATCCTTGCCGGAAAGATCAAAATAAAACGGGGCCTGATTGCCGAAGACCTCGTCTTCGGTATAGCCGCAGAACTCCGTCATCCAGGCCGTGAAGTCCAAGATCGCGCGGTGCGGGATGACGATGCCCTTCGGCGTGCCGGTCGAGCCGGAGGTGAAGAGCACGTAGACGGGATCGATGTCCAGAATTTCTTCGCGCCGGGCATGCAGCAGCGCCTCGTCCGGCGTGTGCTGGGAAGCCTCTTCAAGCGAGACGAGCGGCGCGCAGTCCGCCAGCGCGCGGGCCTGCGGCTCGTTTGCCGCCGTATGGACGATCGCGCGGGCGTGGACCTGGCCGAGGATGCTGCGCATCCGCGCCTCGGGCATCTGCTCGTCAATGGGGACATAGTAGCAGCCGCTCTGCAGCACGCCCTGCATGGCGGTGACGCTCGCCGCGGTCCGGCCGATCATGACGGCTACCGGTGCATTCCTGCAGCCGGGAAGGCCGGCCAGCACGGTCCCGAGCGCCTGTGCGTCATGGAGCATCTGCCGGTAGCTCACGGCGCCTGCGGCGTCGGAAAACGCGGTCTTGTCCGGCACGCGGGCGGCGGAGCGCTCGAGGTATTCAGCAACATTTCTCAGCGGCATACAGTTCGGCTCCTTCCGGATGGGATGCGATTATGGAATACTTTTGAGAATTTTACCACATCCGCACGCAAATGTAAAGGCGGCAAGGCACCTGCAAAAAATGATGCGCGCGGCGGTTGAGTCCGGGCGCGATCCATGGTAGAATGACAAAAACAAACAGGAGCAGAGCTTATGAACATTCTGATCTCGAACGACGACGGGATCCGGGCGGAGGGCATCGCGCATCTGGCCGCGGCGGCGCTGCCGTTCGGCCGGGTCTTCGTCGTCGCGCCGCAGAGCCAGTGCAGCGGCATGTCGCAGAAGCTGACCATCCGCGGCTCTCTTGCAGTGGAACAGGCGGATTTTCCCGTCCCGGTGGAGGCTGCGTGGGCCGTCGGCGGTACCCCGGCCGACTGCGTCAAGGCGGCCGTCAAGGCCCTCGTCCCCTGCAGGCCGGACGTGGTGCTGACGGGCGTCAATCAGGGCTGGAACGCGGGCCTGGACATCGCCTATTCCGGCACGATCGGCGCTGCGCTCGAGGGCGTGATGAACGGCATCCCCGCCATCGCCTTTTCCGCGCGGGAGTTCTGCGACCCGGGCGCAATGGAGGTGTATCTTCCCCGCGTGCTGGAGGAGCTGCTGCAGGCGCTTCCGAAGCCCGGAACGCTCTGGAACGTCAACTTCCCGGACTGCGCGGCGTCCGCCTGCAAAGGCATCCTGCGCGGCCGCGCCCCGGCCGCGTGCAGCTTCTATGACAACGAATATGACCGGGCCGAGGGCGCGCTTTCCATCCGCGTGTCGAACCCGGGGCCGGAGCAGTGCAGGGAAGGCAGCGACATCCACGCCATTCTGCACGGCTATGTCTCCATCGGCGAGGTCCGCAGCCCGCTTTTCTGAGTATCTGAGAAGACAAAACAGGAGGAACCAACCATGTATGATGTGATCGCGCTGGGCGAGCTGTTGGTCGATCTGGCAGAGCGCTCCAAAGATGAAGCCGGCTATCCCACGCTGGCAGCCAACCCGGGCGGCGCGCCCGGCAACTTCCTCGCGGCGCTCAGCGCCTACGGCAAAAAGACCGCCTTCCTCGCCAAGGTCGGCGACGATACCTTCGGCCGTCTGCTCGTCGGCACGATGCAGCGCGCGGGCATCGACGGCCGGGGCATCCGGATCGACCCGGACACGTTCACGACGCTGGCCTTCGTGACCTTCGACGCGCACGGCGACCGCTCATTCGCCTTTGCCCGCAAGCCCGGCGCGGACACGCAGCTGCGCTGGGACGAGATCGACCCCGCGATGCTCGATGCAACGCGCGTGTTCCACTTCGGCTCGCTCAGCTGCACGGACGAGCCCGCCCGCAGCGCGACCCAAAGCGCCGTCGCCTATGCCCGCGCCCACGGCAAGCTCGTCACCTACGACCCCAACTACCGCCCGCCGCTCTGGAAGACGGAGCAGGAGGCCAAGGAGCAGATCCTCTGGGGCCTGCGGCAGGCGGATCTGGTGAAGATCAGCGACGAAGAGGTGCAGTTCCTTTGGAGCTGCAGCCCGGAGGAGGGCGCGGAGCGCGTGCTCGCGCTCGGCGCAAAGCTCGTAATGGTGACGCTCGGGCCGAAGGGCTGCTTCCTCAAGAACGCGCAGGCCGAATACCGCTGCGGCTGCCCGCAGGTCCGCACGGTCGACACGACCGGCGCGGGCGACATCTTCGGCGGCAGCGCGGTCTCCCGCTTCCTGGAGCTCGGCAAGTCGCCGGAGCAGCTGACGCAGGAGGATCTGGCCTACATGGCCCGCTACGCCTCCGCCGCGGCGAGCCTCTCGACCGAAAAATCCGGCGCGATCCCGTCCATCCCGGCAAAAGAAGCCGTCCTGCAGAAAATGCAGGAAGCATATTAAAACAGCAAAGCCTGCCCATGCCGCAGCATGGGCGGGTTTTGCACAATATAAAAAGGCTCCCCTCCCAGGGGAGCTGGCTCGGCGAAGCCGAGACTGAGAGGTTGTCGCAGATTTGCGACTGCCGCCGGAGGCATAGGGCAGCTGCAAATCTGCAAGAGTCAATCCCTCAGTCTCGGCTAGCGCCGAGCCAGCTCCCTTTACACAAGGGAGCCTTGGTGCGGTGATTTCTGGTGGACAAATCGCTCAGAACAGGCTGCTCTGTTCGGCTTCTTCCGCCGGGGGTTCCGGTTGGGCGAGCAGGGCGTCCAGGTCGCTTTCGCCGTAGACGGCGATGCCGTTGGCCTTGAGAAGGGCGGCAGTCACGCCGTCGCCGGGGGTGAGGCGGCCGGAGAACGTGCCGTCATAGACCTCGCCGCTGCCGCAGCTCGGGCTGCGCTCTTTCAGAACGGCAGCTTTGCAGCCGTAGAGCCGGGCCAGGTGCAGCGCCTGCTCCGCCCCGCGGCGAAACTGCGCGGTCACATCCGCGCCGGACTTCGTGACGACGGCGTCCGCCCGCCGCTCCGACGGCTCGCGCGGCGTGGGCAGACCGCCCAGTTGCTCCGGGCAGATGGGGATGAGATGATACTGCTCCATGAGGGCGACAGTGGGCATGACGGGCTTCGACCCGCCGTCATACCGGCACTGGACGCCGAGCAGACAGGCGCTGATGAGCAAGTTTTCCATGTTATCGGATCCTTTCTCCGTTCAAGACGGCTTCTGTGAGCGTATCGCCCGCGTACACGAGCTTCAGGGAGAAAAACGGGACGTGTTCGTCCATGAGCCGCAGGAAGATGCGGTCACCCTCCCACTGCTGCAGGGCCGCCAGCGCGTGCTTGCCGATCCAGGCCAGCTCTCCCTCGTCGCACGCCTTCGGCGTGCCGGTAAAGCCCGTGGCGTGGAACAGGTGCATGTATTCGGTCGGGTAGATGTCGGAGACGAAGGTCACGAGCCCGCAGTAGCGGAACTTCGTGAGCGTCAGTCCCGTCTCCTCGAGCACCTCGCGGCGCACGCAGTCCTCCGGGCTTTCCTTATCTTCGAATTTTCCGCCTACGCCGATCCATTTGTCGTGGTTTTCATCGTGCTGCTTTTTGACGCGGTGGAGCATCAGATACTGCCCGTCCCGCTCCAGATAGCAGAGCGTCGTCTGCTTCATGTGGCCAGCCTCCCTGTTTGTGATCTGCTTCTATTTTATCAGCTGCGCGCGGAAAAGTAAACGGCCGGGCTCAGGCAGCCCCGCATAAGAAACCATCTGTCTGCGGCGAGCTTTTTCATTGTTTTCTTATGCGGTCCTGCCTTTTGTGCGTCTTGTCTGTTTTGGGGAGAAAAAATCGGCGAAAACGACGAATGACTTTCCGGAGGGGATCTGGTATAATACCAGTATCTTAGCCGGAGTGTACCAATCCACACTTATGGTGCCCTGCGGTCAAAAAAAGGAGGATAAAACCAGTCCGGGTGACTCCCGGTGCGGCATTGTGGAGACATGTCGCAATGCGTCCGCCAAGCCCGGCG
>ERZ808240.2735-NODE-2735-length-18564-cov-4.120320_pt1 | contig 18564 bp, 17 predicted proteins | sample MGYA00521084_ERZ808240 | MGnify/ENA primary metagenome ERZ808240 (study PRJEB31516, sample SAMN03275571) | gut metagenome | biome: mammalia-associated habitat; material: feces | host: Papio cynocephalus | place: Kenya | collected 2012-08-06 ... | reverse complement strand
AGTTTACAGACATGAAGCTTAGTTCCGCAACAATAAGGAATGAGATGGCAGACCTTGAAGAACTCGGATATATAGTACAGCCACATACTTCGGCGGGGCGGATTCCTACAGATAAAGGTTACCGTTTCTATGTTGATGATATGATGTCAGAAAAAGAAAAGAACATCACAGACAGAGAAACAGAAGTAGCCTCAAGGGAAAGCGAGATGGCTTCTAAGGAGGCAGAGCTTTCAACTATGAAGGATGCCCTTGGCGAGAAGGTTGAAAGAGTTGAAGAGCTTCTTCAGAATGTTGCAAAGGTGTTAGCCAAGGATACGAATTATGCGACCATGGTAACATCACCCAAGGTAACAGGCAACAAGTTAAAGTTCGTACAGCTGTCACAGCTTGAGTCAAATAAGATATTAGCTGTAATAGTTATGGAGGGCAATCTTATAAGAAATAAGGTTATAACGGTAAGTGAGGATTTATCACAGGAGAATCTGTTAAAGCTTAACATTCTTCTTAACACAACACTTACAGGACTTACCCTTGAACAGATGAACTTAAGTATTGTTTCCAAGATGGAGAGTCAGGCAGGAGAGCATATCAATCTTGTAAAAGAAGTTCTTGATGCGATAGTAGATACTATAAGCAGTGCGGATGATCTAAAGATATACACAAGCGGTGCTACTAACATATTTAAGTATCCTGAACTTAGTGATTCTACTAAAGCAAGTGAGCTTATATATGCCCTGGAAGAAAAGCAGAGTTTATCAGATCTGGTAGTGGATGATGATACCACGGATTCAGAGAACGATAGCGATTCTAACCATGGTATTCAGGTATATATAGGAAATGAAACACCGGTTGAGTCCATGAAGGACTGCAGTGTAGTTACAGCAACATATGAGCTGCAGGATGGCATGAAGGGAACAATCGGAATCATCGGACCTAAGCGTATGGATTATGAAAAGGTTGTAGAAACCTTAAAGAATATGAGAACGCAGTTAGATGATGTATTCAAGAAATCATAGAAAGGTGAGGAGTTAAGTGTCTAAGAAGGAAAAAAACATGAAGAATGTTGATGAAAAAGATATAAAGAAGGCAGAGAATGAAGCAGCTGATACAACAGCTAAAGCTGCCAACACAGATAATAAAGACGCTGATACTGTAGAAACTCAGGGCTCATCCAACGCAGATGTGAAGAAGGACACACAGTCTGACAACGCAAGTGATGCGAAGGGAGCGGAGGAAACAGTTGATATAAATAATAATAAAAAGGACCAGAAGGACGCTGTGATAGAAGAACTAAATGACAAATTAAAGCGTCAGATGGCTGAGTTTGACAACTACAGAAAGCGTACTGACAAAGAAAAGTCAGCAATGTTTGAGATGGGAGCATCGGATGTTATAAAGAAGTTACTTCCGATAGTCGATAATTTCGAACGAGGTTTCAAGTCAGTAACTGAGGAAGAGTTACAGACACCATTTGCTAAAGGCATGGATATGGTCTATAAGCAGACCATGAAGATGCTCGAAGACTTACAGGTTAAGCCGATTGAAGCACTTGGTTCTGAGTTTAACCCGGATTTTCATAACGCAGTAATGCATGTGGAAGACGATTCGCAGGGTGAGAACATCATCGTGGAAGAGTTCGAGAAGGGTTACACATATAGAGATGTGGTCATCCGCCACAGCATGGTAAAGGTTGCTAACTAATACATCAGAAGATGTAGTTGATGTATATAAGGTATGAGCTTTTACCATATATAAGGTATGCAATAGTTATTATAAGATTTGATATTATAGAATTTGTTATTTATGTTATTGGTTCTATAGATTAACAAGATTAACAGGTTAACATGAAAGTTTTATATATAACGCATATCAGCAGCTTAAACAATTTTAATTATTAACGGTGTGCCATATTACAAGGCACAGAAAGGAAGACAATTATGAGCAAGATTATTGGTATAGATTTAGGTACAACAAACTCATGCGTAGCTGTTATGGAAGGTGGTAAGCCAGTTGTTATTACTAATACAGAGGGTATCAGAACAACTCCATCAGTAGTCGCATTTACAAAGAATGGTGAAAGATTAGTAGGTGATCCTGCTAAACGTCAGGCAGTTACTAACGCAGATAAGACAATCTCTTCAATCAAGAGACATATGGGTACAGATTATAAGGTGGATATTGATGGCAAGAAGTATACACCACAGGAAATCTCAGCTATGATTCTTCAGAAGTTAAAAGCTGATGCTGAGAGTTATCTTGGAGAGCCAGTTACAGAAGCTGTTATTACAGTTCCAGCTTATTTCAACGATGCACAAAGACAGGCAACTAAGGATGCAGGTAAGATTGCAGGACTTGATGTTAAGAGAATTATCAACGAGCCTACAGCAGCTGCATTAGCTTATGGTCTTGATAACGAACATGAGCAGAAGATTATGGTATATGACCTTGGTGGTGGTACATTCGATGTATCTATCATTGAAATCGGTGATGGTGTAATCGAAGTTCTTGCTACAGCAGGTAACAATAGACTTGGTGGTGATGACTTTGATAATGCTATTACACAGTATATGTTAGAGGACTTCAAGGCTAAGGAAGGTGTTGATCTTTCTAAGGATACAATGGCACTCCAGAGATTAAAGGTTGCTGCTGAGCAGGCTAAGAAGGAGTTATCAAGTGCTATGCAGACAAACATCAACCTTCCATACATCACAGCAACAGCTGAAGGTCCAAAGCATTTTGATATGACTCTTACAAGAGCTAAGTTCGATGAACTCACACACGACTTAGTAGAAAAGACAGCTGAACCAGTTAAGAACGCACTCTCAGATGCAGGTCTTACAGCAGCAGATCTTTCAAAGGTATTATTAGTTGGTGGTTCAACAAGAATCCCAGCTGTACAGGATAAAGTAAAACAGTTGACAGGTCATGAGCCTAACAAGTCACTTAACCCAGATGAATGTGTTGCTATCGGTGCTTCTATCCAGGGTGGTAAGCTTGCTGGCGATGCCGGTGCTGGTGATATCCTTCTTCTTGATGTAACACCACTTTCACTTTCTATTGAAACTATGGGTGGTATTGCTACAAGACTTATCGAGAGAAATACAACTATTCCTACAAAGAAGAGCCAGATATTCTCTACAGCTGCTGATAACCAGACAGCCGTTGATATCAACGTAGTACAGGGTGAAAGACAGTTTGCCAAGGATAACAAGTCACTTGGACAGTTCAGACTTGATGGTATACCTCCAGCAAGAAGAGGCGTTCCACAGATTGAAGTTACATTCGATATTGATGCTAATGGTATTGTAAATGTTTCAGCTAAGGATCTTGGTACAGGTAAGGAACAGCACATCACAATAACAGCTGGTTCTAACATGTCTGAGGATGATATTAATAAGGCTGTTAAGGAAGCTGCTGAGTTCGAAGCTCAGGATAAGAAGCGTAAGGAAGCCATCGAAGTACGTAACGAAGCTGATTCTATGGTATTCCAGACACAGAAGGCACTTGACGAAGCTGGCGATAAGCTTGATGCTAACGACAAGGCTAATGTTGAGGCAGACCTTAATGCTCTTAAGTCACTTGTTGAATCAACAGATGCTGAGAACATGACAGATGCCCAGGTTGATGAAATCAAGGCAGCTAAGGAAAAACTTATGACATCAGCACAGAACCTCTTTGCTAAGATGTATGAAGCAACTCAGGGTGCAGGTGCAGCAGGCGCAGGTCCAGATATGGGAGCCGGTGCAGGTTCTGATGCAGGAGCACAGAGTGGCAGCGCACCTTATGGTGATGATGTTGTAGATGGTGACTACAAGGAAGTATAATTAAGTGATATATGATTGAATCTATAGGGAGCATAAGTTAATATCAGATGATTGATTTATTATCTGATATATGGTCAATATAAGTTTAATACCATATATAATGGTATTGAGATAATTGATGTATGCAGTTATAGATGAAGTCAGAAGGGAAGTCAGGCCTCTATAGGGGACCTGACTCCTTTCGGGTATAGAAAGGCGGAACCTATATGGCAGAGAAAAGAGATTATTATGAAGTCCTTGGAGTATCTAAGGATGCAGATGATGCAACCATCAAAAAAGCATATAGACAGTTAGCTAAAAAGTATCATCCAGATATGAATCCTGGTGATAAAGAGGCTGAGGCAAAGTTTAAGGAAGCATCAGAAGCTTATGCTGTGCTTAGTGACCCGGATAAGAGAAGACAGTACGACCAGTTTGGTCATGCTGCTTTTGAAGGTGGAGCAGGCGGTGCTGGTGGAGCCGGAGGCTTTGGCGGATTTGACTTTGGTGACATGGGAGATATATTTGGAGATATCTTCGGCGGAATGTTTGGTGGCGGTGGAAGCCGTGGACGTAACAGTAACGGACCAAGACGCGGTGCTGACTTAAGAGTAAATGTCAGAATTACATTTGCAGAATCTGTAACAGGAACTAAGAAGAAGATAGATGTAACACTTAAGGATGAGTGTACTAAGTGTCATGGAACAGGTGCCAAGCCAGGAACAAGTCCAGAAACATGTAAGAAGTGTGGTGGACGTGGCCAGGTAACTATGACACAGCAGTCATTCCTTGGTATGATGCAGAGTGTACAAACTTGTCCAGACTGTCATGGAACAGGTAAGATAATCAGGGAAAAGTGTCCTGATTGTTATGGTACAGGATATATAAGCAGCAAGAAGACTATCGAGGTTAACATACCAGCAGGTATAGATAACGGACAGTGTGTACGTATACAGGGTAAAGGTGAGCCGGGAACTAACGGTGGCCCAAGAGGAGATCTTTTAGTAGCGGTTATGATATCATCTGACCCTGCATTTGAAAGAGATGGATACAATATCTTCTCAGACGTTGTTATAGATTATCCAACAGCTGTACTTGGTGGTGAAGTTAAGGTTAAGACTGTAGATGGTGAGGTACTGTATGAGGTTAAACCGGGTACTGCATCAGGTACAAGAGTAAGACTCAGAGGCAAAGGTATGCCTACGCTCAGAAATAAGGACACAAGAGGCGACCATTATATCACACTTATAGTTGATATACCTACCAAGCTTACAGCAGAGCAGAAGGATGCACTTGTAGAGTATGAAAAGACGCTTACAGGTGAAGAAAGAAAACGTCCTAAGAGGAAGGGCTTTTTTAAATAAATAGCTGTCTATGAAGTTATATTTATTGTCTGGAGTTAAGAATCTGGAATTTTATTGTCTGGAGTTAAGTACCTGAAATACTGTATAGCTCTTGGCAAAGCAGGTTTTTATAAAAATACAAGTGAAATACATCATTTTATTGTCGTTTTTTAAGAATCGTGATATAATCATAGACACTGAGAAGTATCAGTCGAATAATTAAAGAAAGGGGCTATTATTATAATGAGTAATATAGCAGATAAGTTTGAAGAACTTGGAGTAATTCCAGTAGTAGTATTGAATGATTCAAAGGATGCACTTCCTTTAGCAAAGGCTTTAGTAGAAGGTGGACTTCCTTGTGCAGAGGTTACATTCCGTACAGCAGCAGCTGAAGAATCTATCCGTCTTATGCATGAAGCATATCCAGATATGGTACTTGCAGCAGGTACAGTACTTACAACAGAGCAGGTTGACAGAGCTGTTGCAGCAGGTGCATCAGTTATCGTAAGCCCAGGTTTCGATCCAGAAGTAGTAGATTACTGTATCTCTAAGAATATTCCTGTTATGCCAGGTATCGTAACTCCTTCAGAGCTTGCTCAGGCAGTTAAGAGAGGACTTACAAGAGTTAAGTTCTTCCCAGCTACAGCAGCAGGTGGAATCAAGATGATCAAGGCTATGTGTGCAGCTTACACTAACGTAAGAATCATGCCTACAGGTGGTATCAACACAAGCAACCTTGAAGAATTCTTATCATGTGATAAGATCTTCTGCTGTGGTGGTTCTTGGATGGTTAAGGGCGACTTAGTTAAGGCTGGAGAATTCGATAAGATTAAGGATATGACAGCAGAAGCAGTTGCTTTAGTTAAGGAAATCCGTTCTAAGTAATTAGTTCAGGCTACATAATTCAGATTATCGCTAAGATGACAATTGAATAGTGTTATTTTAAAAGGACTTCATATATCTGTGTAACAGGTATGTGGAGTCTTTTTTTGTTCTGAAGCTTGCTTTTTGTTATTTGTCAAGAGAGGGGAAAATTGTTTTGTCAGGGATAGGAATAAAAGCTTTGCATAATATACCCTTTAGTGTACCACATATACCCTTTTTAACATATTTTATATGATATGTGTATAATGGAAATGTAAACAGTATTATTTAGTGGTTATTCTGAAAATATATCTTTTGGTCATAATATATCACTTATATAAAATCTGAACCGTTGTTATTAAGGGGCGTGTAATGAGAAAGCTATATACATTTTTAAAATATCAATATAATAATAAAATATTGTTGTGGATTATCATAATGGTGCTTACATCAGTGGCGTTTACATATGGAAATATAAAAATTTTTGATGGGGTTGTAATTACTGGATTATGTGCAAAAGATATGTTGCTGATAGGGAACAGTTATAATTTTCCAATATATGCAGGTATAAGTATTATTAAAATAATGATAGTTACTTATATAGATAACAGACCGGATATGTTGATAAGATACAATTCTAAGAAAAAAATATTTATATATCAATGTGTATCTGCTTTGATTACTGCATTTATAGATGTAATTATTATGTATTTTGCAAGTATGTTATTTGCGTATATTATGCTTGGTGTATATGATAATTGGCAGGAGATGGGAAGCTGGTTTTATAGAATGGTAACAAGAAGAGAGTTACCACTTGATATTGGGGTTAGTGATGCCTGTATATATATTAATATGATAATAAGAAAAACTTTGATAATATGGTTGGTGTCAATAGCAGGTTTATTTAGTGAGATATGGTTTAAAAAGCTTAAGTCGGTTATAGTTATAATGATATTAATATGTGCGTATAGCAGAATAAGCAGTTATGGGTTTATGAGATTAGACTTAAGAGTGATAGAAATGTATGATATGCCGCAAGTTTTTATGAAAACAACGATATTGTTGGCAGCATGTATATTGTTCGTGATAACAGGTTCAAATCTTTCAAAAAAACGACAGTTCTATAAGTGAATTACCAATTATACCTTTTAAATAGCATGATGTACCTTTTAACCCCAAATTGTATTTGAAAGATGTAATATAAATATATGCAAAGCATTCAGACACGTTGTAGTAGAAAATATTAGAATAAGAAATGTGTTGGAAAGGAGAGTTGTATATAAGAAATTTGCATAATACATATGGGAAAAGGAGAAAAATATGGTTATTCGAAAGTTGATAACAAAGGTAATGACCGCAGCTATGGGGGCTATAGCTGTGATATCGGTTGGTTCAATGGTATTTGCTAACAATTATTATGATACGGAAGCTGAATTATATTTGGATGAAGCAAATGGAATAGAAGAAGCATATACGTCAGGAAGATACAAAGACGATGATTCTAGTGGATATATAAAACATCAATGGTCGTCAGATGGAAGAGATTATGTAGTAGCACTTGTTGCTTGTGATGATGATAGTGGTACAGAATATTATGAAGATTTCAAGCTTTTTTATTATAAAATAACTGGAGATAATAATGGACAGGAAGTTTATCTAACTAATTATGTAAAGGAAAGTGGCTATAATTATGCTGCAATTAAAGCGTTCAGTGATTTAGAAAGCGGTTATTGGGTTAACTTCCTGTGGAGTCCAGATAGTGTTTAATTATATTATGTAATACAGGTTATTTGTTATCAGAATTACCTTGAATGATATTTAAGAGGTAATTCTGATAATAGATATATAATAAAGCTATGTGAGTGGGGAAGCATTATGAAGAAACTATTAAAGATTGAATTAGACAGAGCATTAAATAACAAATGGTTTTATATATGCCTGTTTATTGGTTTAGTGTGTGTTGCAAAGGATGTGTATTCGGTGGCTTATGATACAAGAGAAGGTTATTATCTATACACTAATATGCCTTACTATCAGTTACCCGGAGTATATTGTAAATGGCTTGTGACTAACTGTAGTTCTATGTATAAGTTATTGCATCTGATATTTCCATTACTGATATGTGTACCATATTCATATACAATATATTCGGATATTAAGGGTGGATATGCGGAAAATATAGTAAGCAGAACTGATAAGAAGATGTATTATGGAGCTAAGTTAATAACACAGTTTATTACTGGTTTTATGGTTGTATTTATTATATTAGCAACATCATTTATTGCAACTGCGGCTGTACTTCCACTTGAGCATCCGACAATAACATCATTCACATACGGCGTACATATAGAAACATGGATAGGAAAGTTGTTTTATACGTATCCATTTTTAGGAGCGGTGACAGATATATTGCTTGAAGCTGTTATATTTGGAATTATAGGCTGTATAAGCTTTGTGTTTGCCTATATACTGTCCAATGGAATAATGGTGATGCTTTCACCTTTTATAATATATTACACAGAGTTTATTATTAATAGTGCATTAAGCAGACCATGTATGATGAATATGTCAAGAATAGGGCTTTTTAAAGGGATTTATGTAAGACCTTTTTGTGTAGAGATACTAGTGCTTATAATGATTATTGCTATTTCTTATATAGCAAAAGTAAAGAGAAAAGACATACTTTAAGTATTAGTTGGAGAAGAGTATGAATAAATATTTAAAAAAAATAATAATTGTTATAATTGCTGTAATATATTTATCAATGCTTGTAAGTGCGGTTATAGTTAATGTTAAATATCATAAATATGTAACTGTAACGGAAATGGATATGTCAGAGGAGTATGACTATGAAAATGCTGGCTTTTCGGTTAAACTGGATTCGTATAAATGTGTAACACCAGAAGAGCTTGCAGGTATATATCCATATACAGCAGATATAGTCAGAAAAAAGGAAACGGATGAAAATATAGAAATAGAAGATATAATTCTTGTATATGCAGATATCAATGTATATGATTATGATACATATAAGACGGCAACTAAAAAAGGTGACTGGACTTTATTCTGGTCAATAGAAGCAGAAAATGGATGGAGAAATAATACTTCTTTAGATTTGTATAGAACATTTACTCCGAATATAGAAGAAGGTGAACATCAATATATATTTGCATATATTGTAGCTAAGAGTGATTCGTATGATTATGAAAAGGTTTCACCAAAAGAATGGAACTATAAGTTACAGATTAATAAAACACCAGTTGTTTATTATAGATTAAGTAAAGAAAAGATGGTGTCAGAATGAAAAGAAATATAAAGGGGTATATTATATCGGTAGTACTAATATTGGTACTTATTATATCGGTAGTTGCAGGTTATAAATATGGTTATTTAGATGATATATTTAGAAAAGATACTACGAACATAATAAAGAATGGCAGTAATACAAAAGTTACATCAAGTACAGAGGAGATTAATAAGGATGAAGTTACGCTGCTAAATAAAGGTGATTCATATATATTAGAGTACGATTCTAAAAAGATAACAGGTAAGGAAAATCCAAATGCTGATTATTCTTATAAAATAGAATATATAGATAGCTGCGTATCAAGAGAACTTCCGTCGGGGATGAGTATTGATTATTATAAACAAGAAGAAAAAGAGCGATTAGGTGCTGATTATAGCTTTGATAGTGGATATTACTATGTAATGGTTGAAGTGAATATGACCAATTTAAAGCAGGATATCAAGAAAGTAGCTCCAACAGGTATAAGTATAGGGAATTTTATTGATGGTAAGTATAAAAATATAAATGGAGAAACAAGAGGAATGTCAACGGATAGTATGTCAGCAAAGGGGGTTGTACAGATAGAATGTCAGCAAAAACAAAATATTAAATTGTGTTATATAGTTCCTGATGAATATGTAGATGAGAATCTTGTTGTTAAATATGAAATAATTTATAAAAATAAATACAATGGTGAAGTTCCCTATCTGGTGATTAGTAAATAAAAAGTGATAATAAAGGAAGGGCATATGGATATTAAAAGATTTATAACAAACGATATAAAAAGGTCTATAATACATAACAAGTACCGTATATTTATGTGCGCCGGAATTATATTAGCACTTATGACAACTTTTTATTCATATGCGGATTCGAATAGAAATATAAAAGAGACAGGAATGATGCTTTCATTTTTTGACTATATATTATATATGATAAGGGGAAGCATGAAAGTTACGCAGCTTAATATTAACAGACTTGAGATACCCTATGTGTGGATTTCCTTATGCATAATGAATGCTATTCTGGTTCTTGATTATATGCATAGTGATATGAAAGGAATTGGCAGGAGTGTTTTAGTATACAGCAGGAAGAAAAGGTTATGGTGGCTTAGTAAGTGTATTACTACTGTTGTGTCAGTGAGTATGGTTTATATTTTAATATACATTTTTGCTTTTATTTTTAGTATAATAGGTAAAGGCGGAATGTCGGGAGTGCATACGGATATATTCAGAATATTATATCCTAAAGATACAGCTTTTATGCCATCAGATATAATAAATGTCAAATCAGTTAAAGCGTTGTTATATGTGACATTTTTCCCATGGATTATATCAGTTGGAATAGGACTTTTCCAGCTGGCATTAAGTTTGTATGTAAAACCCGTGTTAAGCTTTATAATCATCATTATCATAGAGGGTTTATCAGTGTTTTCTAATAATATATTGTTGTTTGGGAGCTGGTTTATGGCAGAGCGTTGTTCACTCTTTGTTAAGGATGGTCATAATGTATATATTATATTTATTATGGCGGTTATTCTTGGTATAATATCGGTTATAGCTGGCGAAATCAAGTTTAGAAGAAGTGATATCTTGTGAACATAGCTTTTAAGGAAGCCAGAATATATTTTAACCATAATATATTAATATGGAGCAGCAGACATAGGAGGGAGCAGAGAAGATATAAGGTATGCTTTACAGAATAGGAATATGCGATGATGATAATAGTCTTTGTATAGAATTAACGCAGTATATAAAAGATTATTTTGATGTAAAAGAAGATAATGTATATACGTATACGTGGAAATCAGGCGAAGAGCTGATAAAAGATCTGGATGATAACATAGAACTTGATATATTATTTCTTGATATAGAGCTGCCGGTTATGAATGGTATATCCATAGGTAAGTATGTAAGGGAGAAGCTTAATAATGCAGCATTGCAGATAGTGTATATATCATATAAGACAAGCTATGCCATGCAGCTTTTTAATATCCATCCATATGACTTCTTGATAAAGCCTATACAGAAAGAAAATGTGGCTGCTACAATAAGCTCATTGCTACAGATAAGTAATGAGGACAGGCGTTTCTTTACTTACAGAGTTAATAAAGTTTGTAATAAGGTGCTGCTTGGAGATATAGTGTATCTTGAAAGTGACAGAAAACACATAAGGATCATTATGATAGATGGTACAGTCAAAGAATATGTTGGCAGATTAAAAGAAGAGATAAAAAGTCTGCCAGAATATTTCATACAGATAGGACAGTCATATGTTGTCAATTACAGGCATATAAGGGAGTGCAAGCCGAAACATGTCATTATGGATAATGAAAAGCAGCTTAGTGTAAGCCGGGGATATAAAGCAGAGGTGACTGCAAAAATATTAAAGCTGGGTGTTTGATAGTGTACAATATTATAATTATATTTTTACTTATAAGAATAATTAGGATACTGCTTGCGATTGATTATTCTAATATATTTTTTGTGAACAGAAACAAAAAAGTATTGTTTATTACAGCTGCTGTTATTTATGTGCTGGCAGTGATTACAGATGTTGTCTTTGATTCGTTGTATATAAGAATAGTTGAAGAGTTTATAATTATTTATCTTATCATATATACATATGAAGGAGATATTTTAAAGAAATTTATATTATCGGTTATGAATGTTGCACTTTACTGTATTACAGATTTTGCAACATCTTTTATGCTGTTTGGAACAATCATTCCAAGCGTTAATAGTATAAGTGACGAATTCGTATCTATTCTTTTGATGTATTTATGTCTTGTTATAATTAAAAATATGTATAAAGTAAAAGCTGGTGGGATGTTTAACGGACATTGGCTTTATCTGCTGCTGCTGGCTGTGATGAGTATATCGATATGGTATATCATAGCCAGAGGCATTATTTCAACACATAACGGAATGTTGTTTGTTGGTGGAGCACTGCTTGTTATGAACATAATGTCATATAAAATATTCGAGTATATCACGAGCTCTTATGAGTATGAGCATGAGAACGAGAAGCTGAAGGAGCAGATGGATATATATGAGTGCCAAATAAGCAGCAGTATAGCAAACGACAGGGAAGTCCGTGAGCTAAGACACGATATGAAGCATCATTTGAATGAACTTAGGATATTGGCAGAAACTGGTGAATATGACAGATTAAAGGAATATATATATGCCATGACAGAGGATGCACAGGTTTTAAACAATATGATTGGAACTGGAAATGTGGCGCTGGATGGGATTCTTAACTATATGTGTGGCAAGGCACAGAAAGAAAATATAAAGGTTACAAGAAAGATAACAGTACCAGAAGATGCAGCATTAGTTCCGTATGATATGAATATTATACTGGGTAATCTTTTAGATAATGCCATAGAGAATTCGCTAAAGACAGATGAGCCATGGATAGACATTGTTATTAAGTATAATATGGGTGTTTTATGTATAAATATCATAAATAGTTGTATACATGACCAGAATATCGTTAATGGGAAGTATATATCAACCAAGCAGAATAAAGATAAGCAGCATGGTTATGGGATGGTTAATGTGAAAAAATGTGTTGTAAAGTATGATGGAACAGTTGTGTTCAGTAATGATGATAAAAGCTTTAAGGCAGAAGTATTGCTGTATATTTAAGTATTGCGTTAAATTTTTTGATATAAATATCATTATGTAAGGATTTCATATATCTGAGTGACAGGTATGTGGAGTCCTTTTTTGATTATAAATTTTACAAAATATACCTTTTTGGAAGCATAATGTACCTGGTATGGTAATTAAAGGTGATGTTGATTATAATACAGATATGTATTAGATTTGTTTAGACGATTGTCAGAGCTATTGGGCGTAGCAGAAAAAAGACTATTATAATATACATCTGTGAGGAGATTATGGTGAAGATAAGTCTAATATAAATTTATCAATTACCTAATATGTATCTACTATATATAGTGATATGAAGCTGCATCTTGAGGAGCTGCAGATGCTTGCAGCAGGTAAGAGGTATGATGAGCTTGAGAGTTATTTATCAGCTATGACAGAGGCTGCGGAGCCTTTATATAATATGATTGGAACAGGCAATCCATCAGTTGATGGTATTCTTGATTATATGTGTGCTAAGGCACAGGATAAAGGTGTTACAGTTAAAAGAAAGCTAAGAATACCAGAGGATATAAGGCTTAGTGCTTATGATATGAATATTATCCTGGGTAATCTTTTAGAAAATGCGATAGAGAATAGTTTAAAGACAGAAAATCCATTTCCATATACCCATTTTTACATTGACAGTTTTATAATACAGACTATGCAAGCAAGTCATGTATGTAAATTTTAATGTTTTTTAATAATTTTTAATTGCTAAAAAAGATGTATTATACTACATCAATATGTTAATATATAATATAAGGGTCAGAGGATTACGTGAATTGCTGATGAATCATAGAATAAAGTAATAAATGCTGTAGAGGAAGAAACTTTAATTAAGCAATTAGACGACAAGGTAATCCTTATGTATCAACAGAATAGAAGATATGTGTAGAAATGAGGATTGATATGAATATATACAAGAATATGGATGGAACAACACTTAAGATTAAGCTGGAGGGAAAACTTGATACAACAACAGCTCCACAGCTTGAAGAAGAGCTGAAGGAAGATATGAAGAATGCTGATAACTTGGAGTTTGACTTTGAAAAGCTTGATTACATATCTTCTGCTGGACTTCGTATATTGCTTGCCGCACAGAAAGTTATGAACGGAAAGCAGGGGAATATGGAGCTTAAGAATGTAAACGAGGTTGTCATGGAAGTGTTCGAGATAACAGGCTTCGTTGACATTTTAAATATAACGAGTACACAAGGAAAGTAAGCTGCTGCAAAGCTGATATTCATTTTTTTAGTGTGATTAACGAACGAACCATCATGCGAAGCAGGACGAAAATGTTATGACTATATAGGAGAAAACTTGTTATGGATACTGGCTATATGTGTGAAAGAAAGCTGAGAAAAGAAAATCCCCAGCTTCATACTCTTTTTACTAATAGTGTTTTTAGTATGCAGAGAATGCTTGTGAAGTATAAGAATATATTTCCAACATATACTGATCATACAGCACTTCATTCGCTGGAGGTTATAGATTTCTGTAACAGTCTTATAGCGGAGAATATAGATAAGCTTAATACTGATGAAATATATATACTTCTTATGAGCTGTTATCTTCACGACAGCGGAATGGGCATAACGATGTCAGATTATGAGAAATTTAAGAAAAATATAGATTTTGGTGATTATTTTGACACACATGCTGATAGAACAGTTCCAGATGTTATAAGGGATTTTCATCAGGAATTCAGTGGGGAATATATTAAAAAATATGCACAGTTTTTCGAGATACCCTCAAAGGAGCATATATTTGCGATTGTGCAGGTATCAAGGGGACATAGAAAGACTGATCTGTGGGATAAAACTGAATATCCGGACGAGTTTTATGTTCCTGATGGAAACAGAATATGTCTTCCTTATCTTGCAGCACTTATACGACTGGCGGATGAACTGGATATTGCAGCAGACAGGAATCTGCAGTTTTTGTATGATATAGAGAATATTGATAATGATATCAGCAGAATGGAGTTCTTAAAGCATAAGGCTATACGTCATCTTGATATACAGAAGGACAAGTTTGTCATGAGTGTAGATGAGTCTGACCAGACAGTGTATAAAGAAGTTATAGGGCTGCGTGAAAAGCTGAACAAAACATTGCAGGAGTGTCGTGAGGTGGTTGAAAAAAGAACGCCATACAGTATTACGCAGAAAAATGTTGTAATAGTGGGAACAACAAATTGACAAATATTCATGTAAGGTGAAAGATAGCTTTTATCCTTGATATAATAATTATAGATATATAGTAAAATGAGAGGTTAATATATGAGTTTTGATGCAGTTAAAAAAATAGAAGAATTGAAAAAATCGGACATGACAAGTTATGAACTTGTTAAGGCAGAAGTCCTTAAGGATATGAATTCAGCCGGTCTTATACTAAGACACAAAAAGTCAGGTGCAAGAGTTGTTATTATATCCAATGATGATAACAACAAGGTGTTCTCCATAGGCTTTAAGACACCGCCATATGATGATACAGGTATGCAGCACATTATAGAACATTCTACACTATGTGGTTCAAGAAAGTACCCTGTTAAGGATCCCTTTGTAGAGCTGTGTAAGGGCTCTCTTAACACATTTCTTAATGCCATGACATACCCTGATAAGACAGTATATCCTGTTGCAAGCTGCAATGATGCGGACTTTAAGAATATTATGGATGTATATATGGATGCAGTATTTTATCCTAATATGTATAACAGGGAAGAGATATTCAAGCAGGAAGGATGGCACTACGAGCTTGAGAATATTGATGATGACATAAAATATAATGGTGTTGTATTCAACGAGATGAAGGGTGCCTTTTCATCAGCTGATGATGTACTTTCAAGATATACTTTTAATTCACTGTTTCCAGATACTGTATACTGCCATGAGTCAGGTGGTGACCCACAGGTTATACCGACACTTAAGTATGAAGATTTTTTAAAGTATCATAAGGAATACTATCATCCATCTAACAGTTATATATATATGTATGGTGATATGGATGTTGAAGAAAGACTTAGGTATCTTGATGAAGAATATCTGTCAGACTTTGATGCTAAGAATGTGGATATACATGCGGATATTCCACTTCAGAAGGCGTTTGACAAGCCTGTATATGAAACTAAGCCATATGCTATAACAGATGATGAATCGTTAGAGGATAACACTTATCTTTCATACAATGTGGTAACTGGCACTTCAGTTGATGCAAAGTTATATCTTGCATTACAGATACTTGATTATGCACTTGTCATGACACCAGGTGCACCTCTTAAACAGGCACTTATCGATGCAGGAATAAGCACAGATGTGTATTCAAGCTTTGAAACATCTCTTTATCAGCCTGTTTATTCAATAGTTGCCAAGAATGCAAACGAAAAAGATAGAGATGCATTTGTTAAGATAATAGAAGATGTACTTAAGGGACTTGTTAAAAATGGTATAAACGAAAGAACAATAGCCGCTGGAATTAACTATTATGAATTTAAGTACAGAGAAGCGGATTATGGTCCATATCCTAAGGGACTTATGTATTATCTTACTATGATGGACAGCTGGTTATATGATGAGTCAAAGCCTTTTATCCATATAGAAGCTGGTGATACATTCAAGGAATTAAAAGAAGATGCTAAGAATGGTTACTTTGAAAAGCTTATAAGTGAGTATATTCTTGATAATAACCATAAGTCAGTTATAAGTCTTGTACCTGAATATGGTCTTGAAAAGAAGCAGGAAGCAAAAGAAGCAACTGTATTAGCCAAGTATAAGAAAACTTTATCAGAAGAAGAGCTTAAGGCACTTGTTGCTGATACTAAAGCCCTTAAGGAGTATCAGGATACTCCTTCAAGCCAGGAAGAACTTGAAAAGATTCCTATGCTTGGATTATCAGATATATCAAGAGAACCGGCTAATCTGTATATAGATGAAAAGGCTGTTGCTGGTATGAAGGTTATACATCACAACATTTTTACTAACAGGATTGCATATATCATGCTTTCATTTAATACCAAAGCTGTGAGTGATGAGGATATTCCATATCTTGGACTTCTTGGAAGTGTTTTAGGACTTATGGATACTAAGAATTTCACATACCCTGAACTTATGAATGAGATTAATATCAACTGTGGTGGTATATCATCAAGTGCGGCTGTATATAAGGATAAGGTTGATTTTGGCAAGCAGAGTATCATGTATGAGGTCAAAGGTAAGGCTTTATATGAAAAGATTCCTTTCGTTCTTGATATGATGAAAGAAATAATGTATAACACTAAGTTTGATGATTATAAGCGCCTTAAGGAAATAATAGCAAGAATACGCTCAAGATTCGAGGCTACTATGACAGGTTCAGGACATTCAATAGCTATGCTTGAAGGATGCGCCCAGTTCTCAGCCTCAGCTTATTATTCTGACCAGATAAAGGGCTATAAAGCTTATCAGTTTATAAAAGAACTTGATGAAACTTTTGATGAGAATAAGGAAAATATATCTGCAAAGCTTTCCCAGCTGGTTAAGCTTATATTTAACAAGGAAAATGTTATAGTGAGCCTCACATCGGATGATGAAGGTTATAAGCTGTTTGAAGAAGCTTATATCAGAATGTCAGAGAGCATGAATGATGAGCATGTTAAAGCGGCAGAAAGAAAGTACACACCGGCTAATGTTAAGACAGCATACACAGCAGCTACACAGGTACAGTATGTTGCAAGATGTGGTAACTTTGTCAAAGCCGGATATGAATATACAGGTGCACTTAAGGTGCTTAAGATTATATTCTCATATGAGTATCTGTGGCTTAATGTAAGAGTAAAGGGTGGCGCTTATGGCTGCATGAGTGGCTCTACAAGAGAGGGAGATTTCTATATGGTATCATACAGAGATCCGAATCTTTCAAAGACCAACAAGATATACGAGGGGGCTGCAGATTATGTCAGAAGCTTTGATGTAAGCCGCAGGGATATGGTTAAGTTTATCATAGGAACTATCGGTGAGATGGATTCTCCACTTACACCTTCTGCTATGGGTATGAGGTCATTCACACATTATATGACTCATACAACTATAGAGATGTTAAGGAAAGACAGGGCACAGGTGCTTGATGCGACAGTTGAGAGCATAAGAGCACTTGCACCACTCATAGAGGCAGCTGTAGGGCAGAATTATCTGTGCGTTGTAGGCGGACAGAAGGCTATAAATGAAGCTAAAGATATGTTTGATGTTATTAAGCCACTTATTTAACTGTTTTCTTTAAATAAGGCGGTTTTAAGATATTTAGAATATAAGAAAAATAAGCGGGAAAATAATTATATTTGACAATGAGTTGTTCACTTTCATGATTATAAGTGGAATATAGTTATATTGGTTATATAATGATATGATTGGAGTAAAGGATGAATTTAGATGAAATGCTTAAAGCCAGTGGAATAAGCGGTGGTGCCGCTTCTGGCAACGATAATGTAAAGTCAGGTTTTGTAACGTTTATAGGAAGACCTAATGTGGGTAAGTCAACACTGATGAACCATATTATAGGTCAGAAGATAGCTATAACATCGAACAAGCCACAGACAACAAGAAACAGAATACAGACAGTGTATACAGATAAGAGAGGAC
>ERZ808240.2734-NODE-2734-length-18576-cov-5.417364_pt1 | contig 18576 bp, 12 predicted proteins | sample MGYA00521084_ERZ808240 | MGnify/ENA primary metagenome ERZ808240 (study PRJEB31516, sample SAMN03275571) | gut metagenome | biome: mammalia-associated habitat; material: feces | host: Papio cynocephalus | place: Kenya | collected 2012-08-06 ... | reverse complement strand
GCAACATTCCTAAAAAGGGGTGTACAGCCTTAGTCTTATTAAGACGAGCCATAGAGAGGTCTCTTTGATTTAAATCAAAAGCTGCAGCAAATGCAAGAGAGACTATGAATACTAATACATACATTATGAACCCATTTCATCACATAATCATGTAACTGAATTACTCGTCGTATAAAACATCAAAGATCTATTGAAAAGAAAATACAAAAATTTTCATCAGTAATAGTCTATTGAGAATTTGATAGTTATAATTTTGATATATTTGCAATCATTCCAATAAATCATTTTTAAATCAACTAAAAAAATAAATGAACAACAATTTCTAACAATAAAATCCTACCAAAAGGACTATCCCAGTTTTTCAAAAAAGATTAACTTAAAATACTTCACTATAAGAAATCTTTATTAAAAGATACTTTATCCAAACTACAAGACTATGCATTAGACTATTTTTTCCCTAGGCAAACTTGCATATGCCTGAACCAAGCGACCGCATACAAGCAGGGGAATAAATGCAGTTTCCAAAACATAAGCGTCATAGAACGACTCCTGGAATTCATTTGCGTGCAGCACACATTTTCTATTGCATTTGCAAACTCACCGATCTGACGGACCTTACGATACAAATGCCAATGATCCTTTAGACTCATTCCTGCATTTGCATTAAAAACATAATTGACAGTTAATTGCATAAGAACATGCGCCACAAAAACATCAAACTCCTTAGTATTCCACTTCGCCTCTTTAAAATCTTGATTTATTATTTTAAACGCACGAATATATCGATTCATATAATCTTCAGAAAAGCGTTTCGTTGATGAATCTGCATTGCGATAATATTGATAACTAAATACCGAAGATCCTATGAAAGTGGTATTATTTTGCTCTGCTTTAAAAGCAAGACGCAGAATAAACTCACAATCTTCACCGAATGCAAGGCTCTCATCGAAATATAAATGATTATCGATTAAAAAAACTCGAGAAAAGAGCTTTGCCCAAACCAGTCCCATGTTATGCGTGCACTGCATCAAACGCGAACAACACTCTGCGCCGCTAAAGTGCTCATCATCACGATAATTCATCGTATGTTTGCTGTATGCCCCGAATACCTCGTTGTAATTTGTGCAATATACCACCACATCTGACGCATCTCTTAGCTCACTCACTGCCAGCGCCAAACCCTCGGCGCAGATAGCATCATCTGCATCTACAAAGAAAAGCCATTTTCCTTGAGAGAGTTTCATGCCTGCATTTCTAGCAGCATTTACCCCAGCATGAGGTATTTCAATGACTTTTACCCTCTTCAGCGAAGAAAAACATTCTTGGCATATTGTCCAATATCGCTCACGTTGGCCATCTCCATCAATCATAACCAGCACTTCATAGGATAGATTTCTAAGATTTGCAATGCTGCTCATACAACGTTTGAAGATCTCTGAAGGAATATTCCATGTGGGAACGATAATAGAGAGAAAAATTCCTTCATCTTTTTGATTTTGTGGAACAAAATTAGCCAAACTTTTGTCTTCCATATGTCACTTCCCGCCCTATATACCAATACGTTTATATTACATATCTACTATATCGTGCTGTATAGAAAGCCGGCTCTTGGACTACAGGGGGACCAAAATATCCAAAAGCAAAATCATGCAGGTCAAACAGCATATCCTGCCATGTTTTCAAAAACTCTTCCCATATTTCTTGCCAAGGAACTTGGCGTTGAGGAATCCCATGACCTTGGCGGGCCAATCGACCGTCTCGGGCGACACAACGGGAAGCTCAGCCATTCGAATACCTTGCTGCAACTGCTCGGAGAGCCATACATCCAACAGCATCTCTGAAACACGTCCTGGATACCGCAGGTTGAAGGCGTCATAGGCTGAATCGTCAGTACGCTGTTCAAGCTCGAATAGAATCGGAAACAGCCAGGCACAGTAACCGGCAAGCAGATCTCGACGCATTATGAACATATTGAACATATGAGCCGTTGTTCCACCCATCACCTTATCGAACGCAGCAAGGTACTGCGGGCAGCGTTCCTGAATAACGTTTCGCGTAACGTCAAGGTGCCCTGCCGGCAATGTGTGCTCATAATGCGAGCGGATCGTTTCAATCACGTAATTACGATGATTCGGCACTACCACATCAACCTTCTGCAGCACTTGAGCAAGCTCATCACCGCCGATGATCCTATCGAAACGATCGCGAGCTCGGCGCCCCAGCCAACTGCGAGTAGCGAAATGTCTGCGATAGTGCACCAAACCAATGTAATTAGCATCGCAGTTCTTCCATAACCAATACAGACCAGTCAACTCCGAATACTTGCCATTGCGATCCGAGATGTTTTCCCCCTCATTATCCTGAACCCAGTCAGGTAATACATCCGGATGCAACGCAGCGCCCACATGCAGCGGCATATACACCGAATCAACCGGCATACGATATGGCTTATGCGACACTACGGCAACAACAATCCCCCGATTCGCAGTCATATTGTTATCCTACCTTTCGAATCAAAGCAAGCCAACTCGGAAACCAATGGTGCAATTGAGGGATTCCACTCGAAGTATTCACAGATGGTCCGCACCATGGCACAACAACAAACGACAGTCATCCGCATAACCTCTTACAACACAATTGTCGACGTTATTCGGCTGTTTGATACAGCCTCAGTACGCACCGTTTGGATGCAGCACCGTACCAACAGTACGAAGAATGTAGACGATATCACCCAGCACACTCCAATCCTGCACATAGGCCACGTCCAGCGCTTCGCTTTCTTCATCCGAGAGATCATTGCGTCCAGAAACCTGCCAAGGACCAGTGATACCCGGCTTGGTCAACAGACGCGTGGCAAAAAGCTGGCTGTAGTCAGCAACCTCAAAATCACGTTGTGGGCGAGGACCTACCACCGACATGGTACCAGTCAGCACATCAAAGAACTGCGGCAGCTCGTCAATGGAAGTCTTACGAATGAAATGACCAATCTTGGTAATACGCGGATCGTTTTTAATCTTCACACGAGCACCCATCTCCTGACCATTCGCCGCAGCAACTTCGGCAAGATGCTTGTCCGCATTAACCGTCATAGAGCGGAACTTATGGATATAAAAGGGCTGGCCCCGCAAGCCAATGCGCTGCTGCTTGTAAAACACAGGACCGTGATCATCCAACTTGATCAGAACTGCAGTCACCAGCATGAGTGGCGACGACAGCACGATGGCGATCACCGACACCGCAATGTCGAAGAGCCGCTTACACGCCTGGGCTGCAAGACTGTACTGGGCAAGCCTCTGGGTGATGATCGTGACGCCCTGGATCGAACGGACCTGCGTCTCATGCCCGGCCGCATCAGCGGCCGAGGCCAGCATGGCGATCTCGAGACCCAGACTCTCCATACGCACGGAAAAAGTGTTGTAGCTTTCCGAGTACCGCGGAATCTCGTCACACACCATCACGGTCTGCGCACCCAACTGCGAAATATGCTCCGCCAACACATGATCGTCATACCGGACCACAGGCAACGTACTGCCCCAACTCTGCACGGATTGCGCATCCAGACGCGACAGCCCATCCGCATCGTCAACCGGCAGGATATGGGCATGATCCTCGCTCACCCGAATCGGGCACACGCCGATCGGGCGATAGTTCAACTGCTGACGACGCCCCAGAAACTTCAGTGTGTTCGCAATGCCGTCCACGGAACCGACCAGCACGGTATCATAGGCATACCGGCCCTTTTCGCGCGTACGCGTGATGACACGGCGCGCAACAAGCCGCTCTACGGAGGTAAGCAGCCAGCCACCGATCACCACCAGACACAGCGACGTAAGATTCAGATCGAAATTACAGAAGAAATTGAACGCGCATTGGGCCACCCAGCAGATGAACATCGCCTTGATCAGCAACGCGCTGACCTGATAGCCGTCGCCCATCACATGCCGGTGATAGATCCCTGCGATATGGAGCGCAATCACCCAAATCACCGCGCAGCACACCAAATACCACACCGACCCGATAGCAAAACCAAAACGCTGCGAGTGCAGCTCCGCAGGATCATGGCGAAGCAGCAGCACCACCGCACCGGCAACCACATACATGCTCGCATCCAACAGCATGAGTGCACTGTTGATGGCAAGACGCCACTTCTGCGTACTATTCAGCCTCAGACGAGCAGCCTCCCACTTCGCTCGTGCAGCCGCCGCCCCACTGTCATATGCTCCCATACCGTTCGCTCTCTCTACTCATATTCCGCTACGGGAAAGAGCCAAGGCGATACCCCCCCCCCGTACGATATCTCTGAAGAATCACTATACACAGCTGCGACGTTCTGCAATCGGCCCAATATGAATTCTTGTTAACATTTGAGATATGGCGGGCCCAAACTGTCTCGAAAGCACCTGTTCGACGGCCACATGGCCCATGGCCCAGCGCGGAACAAACAAACTGGCGGACAGACTTCAGTGGCAAGCAACCATAGTCGATGGGTAGAATGAAGAGATTGACACATAAGCTGTAAGAACGCAAGTCATAAGAGCGGGGAAGAATGGCAGACGATCAGCAATTATGGTTCCCGATCGACTCGGACGGGGAGCCACAGAAAGAGCAGCCGGACGGCCGAACGGATGGGCAGCCAAGCGGGCGAATGGACGAACAGCAGCAAGCCGCCGCATTGCAGTCGTCATCTGTGGCGTCGGCGCCGACATCCCCGACATCAGCAGCCTCAGGGGCAACGCCAGCGTACCCGGCACCAGCTCATTCAATGCCAACTCACTTGGCACCAGCCGACATTGTGGACTCCCGCTGGGACATCCCCGTCATCAGCCTCGACCTGGATGACGCGAACCAGCAAGACCACAGCAATGCCACCGCCAACGTCGACAACGGCAGCGACACCGCCCCCGGCACCGATCACAACTCTTCCACCGGCAACAGCCGCACGGGCGCAAGCGACGGAACAACCACCCTCGCACTTGACTCGACGAGCTGGCTCGATGGCAAGCCAGCTCCAGTCAGCGCAGGCACAACCCCCGAAGCCGACGAAACCACCGAAACCATTGCAACGCCGTTGGTTGAGTCGATTCCGGATGGCGCCATTGACGCCATCGCCGACTCCGCCAACCCCGCGCACGCCCGAGCGCTGAAACCCAATCGCCGCACTCCCGTTATTGCGGCATGCGTGGCTGCGGCGCTTGTAGCGGCGGGGCTAGCCGTCGGCGGGGGGTATGCGGTCAACCAGCGTCAAACCGCCGCAGGCTTGAAACTTGCGCAGCAAAACTGCCAAAGCGCTGCAGGAAAGTTCGCCAGCGCCCAATCACAGCTGGACACGGCGATGCAGAACGCCTCCACGGCGTCCGGCGTCACCGCCGATCAAGTGGCTGACGCCACCACCATCGACGCACTCAAGCAGACGCTGCAAGTGGCAGCCGATCTGCATGGACCGGCCGCATGCACCACCACGATGAGCGCCGGGCAACTCAACCAGCTCGTCACCTCCTACAACCAGGCGGCCGAACTCGCCCAACAGCAGGCCACTGCGGTCGCCAATGCGGCGCAGGCCGTGGTCGACAGCCAAACAGCCAAAACCCAGAACGATCAGACGGCAGCCGTGGACGCATCGAAGCAGCGTCTGGCCAACGCATTGGACGAGGCTCGCGCCAAATTCCAAAACAGCCGATACCAGGTCGCCGACGATCAGACGCGTGTGAAACTGCAGGCGGCCATCGCCAACGCCCAGGAACTCATCGACGGCAACTCCACCGACACAGCCGCGATGGATGAGGCTACACAACGATTGGCCACCGCCATCGCCAATGTGGACGAATCCATGCAGGAGGCGCAACGCCAGGCGGCCGCCTCCACATCACCTTCCGCAACAGCCACGTCCACGCCGCGCCGCACGCGAAGGACCACGCCGACCCAACCGGCGTCGCCCAGCACCGACACCACAAACACTGAAAGCGAGGGCGGCGACAACGGCACCGACGACAAAACCGACGAAGAACCAAAACCGTCCCCAAGTGAAAGTCCAAGCGAACCGGTCGGCAACGATACCAGCAACGACCCCGCCCCAGCAGACTCGCCAACCGTCTGAACTGTAATCCACAGCCTCAACCAGGCAGCCGGCAACCTCGGCTGCAACACGCGTCTCCCCGACTCGCATAGAATGGACTGCGTCGGATCGCATACCCGACGCTTTCAACCGCGAGTCTTCAAAGGGGATCGTCAATGGCGCAGCTCGGAATCAACACCCTCATGTATCTCAACGCGATGAAGGAGGGAACACCGCAGTCCAAGCTGCTCGATGCGATTGCAAGCTACTTCCCAATCGCCGAGGTCCGCCGCGAATTCATAGCGGGAGGAGACGACAGCCAACCCGCGTTCAGGGCCGAAGTGGACGCGATACGCACCGGGGTGCGCGTGCACAACCTCACCCTGTACTACTCCGTGCCCGAGGATTTCTGCATCGGCGGCGCGGTGAACCCCCGTCTCGAGCAATTCCTCAAGGAAGCCAACGATCTCAACGCCGTGGGGATGAAGTTCTCAGTGGGCGACGTGCCGAACACCCCTTTGGCCGAGCTGGACGCCGCGGACAAGCTGATCGCCAAATACAATGTGGCGGTCACCATCGAAAACGATCAATCCACCGCACATGGCAGCCTGGAATGGGCGCTCAAGTGCATGGGACGACTGCGCGAAGCCGGTGCCGTGCATATCAAGTTCTGCTACGACTGCGGCAACTGGATGTGGGCCGGCGTCGACCCGGATGCGGCGTTCGACGCGCTGCTGGAGCGCGGCGCCATCGGCGAATATCAGATCAAAAACGTCAACAAGCCCAGTGATCCCGGGCACCCGGCGCCCGCACTGCTCGAAGAGGGCATCGTCGACTGGGCCGCGCAGATCCGCCGTCTGCCCGGCGACGTGCCAGTCACGCTCGAATATCCCAGTCCGCTGGAGCGCATCGACGCCGAAGTGGATATCGCCAAGCGCACACTGCGCTAAACCAACTTGGCCGGCTGGGCGGCGTCCGCGCACCGCCCCAACGCCCACAGCAGCAACGGCAACGCATAGAACGCATATCCCTCGAATTGCACATATAAATACGCAACCAGCAGGAACCAGCACATCAGCCACCGGCTTTGAACGGCATTGCCGCGAGTGCCCATCGCCCGCACAGCGCGCGCCAGCATCCAAATCACCGCAGCAAGCAGCACGCCAAAGCCGAGGAGACCGAACTCCGCGATAAAACTGGTATAGGCGCTCATGGTGAACACATTGTCATGATTCACCGACGCATACCACGCCTTCGGAGCCGCGGCATCGCCGCCAAGCCTGCCCACCAGGACAGATGCGTCAGCGGCACCGGCCTTGGCGGCGTCGGCGATATTGCCCGAGCCGAAGCCAAACAGCAGGTGCAGAGGGTCACGCAAGCCGCCGGCCAGCGGTCCCAACGTCTGCCAGATGCGCATGGCCATCGAGCCGTCACCACGCAGCAATCCCAACTCCGCCAGCGACGACAGCCTGCTGTTGCCAACCATAACCACACCGGTCAGCACCACAATGCCAAGATATTCAGCCGCGGCAACCAAACGCCCGCGCACCGCGGAAAAATCGGCGGACACCGTCACCACCACGGCAACCGCAATCAGCGAATCCACAATGATGCGCACACCCGCACCCATCACAATGGCGCCGGCGGCGTACACGACAATCAGCATGGCGACCAGCCGCGCCAGCATGCGGTCCCGGGAGCGCGGACGGAGACCGAAGATGGACTGGCGGCGAATCAGCCAGTACACCGGCAGCAGCACCCCGAACAGATGCATGCCGATATAGCTCGGCTCGGCAAAGGTGAACTGCGGGCGGCCTCCACCCCATTGCGATTTCACGGGAATATACGACCTGGCCATCAGCGAGGCGAACCAGGCACGCACGGACTGCACGTCCAGCACAATGGACAGCCACTGCCCCACGCCCACCACAAAAGACAGCGCATACACAATCAGAAGCGTCACCACCATAGGACGCCAGTCAAGCCGCTTGCGACTCAGCGCGATATGCAGCGACGCGAAACAGGCCCATGCCCCAGCGACCGCGGCAAGCGACCACACCAGAGGTTTCGGGTGAATGCCAAAGGCATACCAGCCCGGAATGGACGTCGACACCAGCACCAGTGGAACAACCAGCGACAGCGTCGTATACCGCCGGACCAGCCGCGCCAATTGAATCGGATGCAACAGCGCGTAGATCATGAACAACCAAGGCGAGATGGGAGTCCAAAACGGCGCGTATACGCCGAATACCGTACCGTCCACGGGCAGCAGCACCAACGCGAGATAGAGCACCACATCGCGAAGATCGCTTATGGCCATGGCGGCTGGCCGGCCGGCGTCGAATGACGACGATGGCGGCTCGGGCCGTGCAACGCCGACCGCGAGGGCATCGCCGCGCTGCCCGGATGACGGAACCGGAGGCCTCGGCGGCACCGGAGACATCGAAGCCGTTGCGTTTTGCTGGTTCATAGCTGCAGTCATCATCACGTCCCGTCGTTTACAACAATCATCCCTTGCAGCGGTCGCGGCAGGTACCTCTCACATCCCGATCTCGTATCCCAACTACCCTCGCCGCATAGCCACACCCACGGCCTACCGTAACACACCATGCTCGAACATCCGAGCATGCAAAAGCAACCAAAGCCCCCGCTCCAATCATCACAATGATCCGATATGGATCTGATATGACCGGAACGGAGGCTTTCGGCAATGGCAATCAGCGCAATGCTTGCGCACTGATCACACATAGATCACGCATAAATATTGCGCGGGCGCATATCGGCGGGCAGGCCCTCAAGCAGATGCGTCACCGAACGCGATTCAAACACCGAGCGAATGCCGGCGGCCAGCAGCGGCGCAACCGACAACACGGTCATATTGGGCAGACGCTTCTCCTCCGGAATCGGCACGGTGTCCATGAACACAATCTCCTTGGCACCGCACTTCGACAGGCGCTCCACAGCCGGCCCGGACAGCAACCCATGCGTGGCGACCAGCGTCACCGACTTGGCGCCCGCATCGTTCAACGTGCGCACGGCCTCGCAAATCGTACCGGCGGTATCGACCATATCGTCAACCACCACGCAATCACGGCCCTGCACCTCGCCGATGATGCCATGAGCCTCGGCATGGTTCGGGCGCGTGATGTCACGGCTCTTATGGATAAACGCCAGCGGCAACCCACCCAAACGGGCGGCCCACTGCTCGGACACCTTGATGCGGCCGGCATCCGGGGACACAATCGTGGCGGTTTCCAGCGGCACATGGCCACGCACATAATCCAGCAGCACCGGCATGGCGGTCAGATGATCAACCGGACCGTCGAAGAAACCCTGCTCCTGGGAGGCATGCAGATCCACAGTCATAATGCGGTCGGCGCCGGCAGTGCGGAACAAATCGAACATGAGACGCGCGGTGATGGGCTCGCGACCCTGATGCTTCTTGTCCTGACGCGAATAGCCGAAGAACGGCGCGACCACGGTGATGGAACGGGCCGACGCACGCTTCAGCGCGTCAATCATAATCAGCTGTTCCATAATCCACTTGTTGATCTCGCCTGAATGGCACTGCAGCACGAACACGTCCTCGCCGCGCACCGGCTGGGCGAACCGCACATACATCTCGCCATTCGCAAAGTCATACGCCGTAGTGGGGAACAGCTCCACGCCCAGGCATTTGGCGACTTCCTCAGCAAGCTCGGGATATGCTCGACCGGTTACCAACGCAAGGCGCTTCTCAGGCACGCCCTCCAGGACTGCAGACATATAACCTCCGCTTCGCTGTGACTCGTTTCGCCGCCCAACCACTATACCCACAGGGCTAGAGCTTCCGGCCCCTTGCTGCAGCAAGCTGCAGGCATCACGACTGCGGACATACTGCGGCTGCAGGCAGGCATCGCGCCTAGCGCTTCACTGCCTTGGTGGCCTCCAACGCCACATAAAGCGAGCGGATCAGCAAAAACGCCAAATATGCGGCGAACAGATACTTGCCGACAACCGGGCTGACCGCACCGGCCACCCACGTGCCCAACGGGGTGACGAATGCCGCGACAACGCCGATGATGAGCCCCGCCTTGAAATGCACCATCCTGCGCTTCACGTTCGCGACGGTGGTGGTGATGGCGTTCGGGAACATGGCCAGCAGCGACGTGCCGCGCGCGATGAGATCCGACGCGGCGAACAAAATGGACAGCGACGGAACCGCGAGCGCACCGCCGCCGATGCCCAGCAGGCCCGCGAGAATGCCGATCACCACACCCAGCAGCACCAGGCAGACCCCTGTGACCACATTCATGTCGATCACCGAATCGCGCGACGGCGTGAAGATCAGCTGATTGACGATCACAAACACCAGAAACGCCACAAACACCCAACGAAGCACCAATTCGGGCAATTTGGCCAGTAGCCAGCTGCCGATTTGCCCGCCGAAGAACATGCCGCAGAACAGCAGCAGGGCGGCCAGCCAATCCACATTGCCGTTCATCGCATACGACACCACGCCCGAAATGGACGTGGGCACGATGGCGAGCATGGACGTGGCCGCCGCATGACGCTGCGTAAGCCCCAGCCAGACCAGCGCCGGCACAATCACCGTGCCACCGCCGATGCCGAACAGGCCGGACAGAATGCCCACCAGCACGCCCACCGCCACCAGCACCGCGATGCCACGCGGAGACTCATCCAGATTGTTGTCCTCATCCACCGTTGCCATTGGCTGCCATCCTCTTCCAGAACGTCGAATTCCATTGCCGCAACCGCGCTGCATGCACATGCGGTGTAGCGCGCGGGCGTGCGACGCATGAGAATGCAGCCCAGTCAGAGCTCCATGCACATATAGCAACATACGCCCAGCCCACGCCCGGCCATGGCAACCGTTCCGCGCCCACGCCCGAACCTACGCACCAGCCCACGGTCAGCAGCGTACCCACAGTCGGCAACGCACCCATGCCTGATGACAACCCATTCTGCCTCGCGCTAGGCGCAGCTGCACGACTATGCCAGCGGAGTCACCACCACCATCAGGGTCATCACGGTCAGCAGCGTCACTAGGTACAGGCGTTCGGTGGCGGTCACACGCCCGAGCGCCCCACGTCATCAGGGTCGCGACGGTCAACAGCGACCATGGCTGCAGGCCTTTATCGCCACCTACAAAAAGAGAACCCGGCGGGTAACGCCCGCCGGGGAGAGAGAAAGGAGAGAAGAAGGGTTATATGCCGGTGGAACTGCTGCATTCCGCCAACAATTCACAGTAAAGCAGAGGTACCTTGGCGCACCTGTCAAGTTAGCTGAAAATCTTCTGGGAATGCCGGTTCCCGCCTGCGCGCTACACTGTGCAAGGAACGTGGCTTGTCGCCAAGAACGTGGCCTGTCGCCGCACAACACTAAAGGAGTTGCCATGCTGCTGTCCGACCGGGATATTCGGGCCGCCTATGAGGATGGTCATATTTCGCTCGACCCTTGGACCCCGGAAATGGTGCAGCCGGCCTCGATCGACGTGCGTCTGGATCGCTTCTTCCGCCTGTTCAACAATCATGCGTATACCTATGTGGACCCGGCTGAAAACCAAGGATCGCTGACCGAACAATTCGAAGTGGGGCCAGACCAGCCGTGGATCCTGCATCCGGGGGAATTCGCGCTCGGCTCCACGTGGGAGTACGTCAAACTCGACGCCACGATTGCGGCCCGGCTTGAGGGCAAAAGCTCACTGGGCAGGTTGGGCATTCTGACACATTCGACCGCCGGTTTCATCGACCCCGGTTTCGAAGGCCATATCACGCTGGAGCTGTCGAACGTCTCCACCCTGCCGGTCAAGCTGTGGCCCGGCATGAAAATCGGGCAGATGTGCTTCTTCCAGCTGTCCTCGCCGGCAGAACATCCGTATGGATCCAAGGAGACCGGCTCGCATTATCAGGGCCAGCGCGGCCCGACGCCGTCACGCTCCTACATCAACTTCTACAAGGCCGAGATCAACGACTAACTGCTTGATTATCCTGTCGAGCAGCATACTGACCAGCCTGCCAAATTTGGCAGATCCTGCGCTGTAGCGGGCTAAAAATAGTCCTAAAACGCAAGATCTGCCAAATTTGGCACAGTGAGCGACGCAGCAGCACAGCGAGCACAGCCACCAGTGCGCAGCGAGCGCGGCCACCGGAGCACTGCACTACCAGCACTGCGTTGCAAACGCTGATTGCAATCAGTACTGCACTCAGCGCTGCTTGCGCGCGTCAACCAGACGCAGCACCAGCTTGCGCAGCTCCGTGCCCACCAGCACCAAAGCGGCCAGTCCGATGCACTCCAGCCAGGCCAGCGGCGGCAGCGGCGTCGTGCCGAACGCGGCATTCAGGAACGGCACATAGATCACCAACAGCTGCAGCGCAACCGAGATGCCGATGGCGCCCCACAGATACCTGTTCGCGAAAAGTCCCACAAACGCGCTCTGCTTGGCCGAACGCGAGGCAAGCGCATTGAACAGCTGGGCGAACACCAAAATCGTGAAGCCCATCGTGCGAGCCTCGACCATCTGGGCCTCATGGCCAAGCGCATCCACCGAACGGTCGGTGAACAGGCCACCGGAAAGATGCATGTCCATGCCGATCAGCGTCACCGCCGCCATGATTAGACCCACATAAATAATGTCGCCCCACATGTCCGCGTCGATCACGCGATCGGTCAGCTTGCGGGGTCTGCGGTTCATCACGTCCTCGGTCGACGGATCAACGCCCATGGCCAGCGCGGGCGCCGCATCGGTAAGCAGGTTGATCCACAGCAGCTGAGTGGCCAGCAACGGCACCGTCACGCCGACGGATCCGGGCTGCTGGATGCCCAGGAACCCGGCCAGCATCACGCCGCCGAACACAGTGAACACCTCGCCCACATTGGAGCTGAGCAGATAGCGCAGGAACTTGCGGATGTTGTCGAAAATGCCGCGGCCTTCGCGCACGGCGGCCACGATGGTGCTGAAATTGTCGTCCGCAAGAATCATCTTGGCGGATTCCTTCGTCACTTCGGTACCCGTAATGCCCATGGCCACGCCGATGTCTGCGGTTTTGACGGCGGGCGCGTCGTTCACGCCATCGCCGGTCATGGCGACGATATTGCCCTGACGCTGCAGGCTTTCGACGATGCGCAGCTTGTGCTCCGGAGCCACGCGGGCATACACCGACACCCTGGCGGTCGCCCGGTCGAACGCAGCCTCGCCCTGAGCGCTCAACCGGTCAAGCTGGTCGCCGGTAAGCGCCTCGCTGATGAGGGTCTTGCCGCCATCACTGCCCGCCTGGCCGGCAAGCGTCTCGCCATCCTTGCCGACAATGCCCAGATCGGAGGCGATGCGGGCGGCGGTAAGCGGGTGGTCGCCGGTGATCATCACCGTGCGGATGCCGGCCCTATGCGCCTCGGCCACGGAATCACGCACCTCGGTGCGCGGCGGATCGATGATGCCCACCATGCCGGCCCAGATAAGATCGCTTTCGATGACGGCCGCCTGCTCTGCGATGTCGCTGACCTGCCCGGCGGCATTCACCTGGATGCCGGGCACTTCGGCCAACGACGCGGTCTCCAGCGGACGATACGCCTCGCCCAGCGTGCGATAGGCCTCGCCGGACAGGCGCTCCACCGTGGCGAGAATATCCTGGCGGTCGCCATCGGTCAGCGGGCGTACCTGGCCGCCCACGGCAATGCGCGAGCAGTAGCCCAGCAGCACGTCAGGGGCACCCTTGGCAAATACGGTGAGCTTATTGGAATCGGCCCCATCCCGCGCGATCACTGCCATGCGCTTGCGCTCCGAGGTGAACGGCACCTCGGCCACGCGTTCAAAACGGTCATAGCTTTTCAGCGCCTTGATCTTCCTGGCGGCGACGATAAGCGCCACTTCGGTGGGATCGCCCACGATCTGCCATGCGCCGTCCTCCTCACGCAGATCGCCGTCGTTCGCGATCGCACCGGCGGCAAGAGCCGTAATGACTTCGACGCGGATCGGCGAATCGGCCGGCAGATCATGGCCGCCAAGACCGACGAGCTGGCCCTTGGGCTCGTAGCCGGTACCGGTTACCTGCACTTCGCCGGAGGGGGTGACGACGCGCTCCACAGTCATCTCGTTGCGGGTCAACGTGCCGGTTTTGTCGGAGCAGATCACGGAGGCGGACCCCAGCGTTTCCACGGAATGCAGCTTCTTGACGATGGCGTTGTGTCTGGCCATGCGCTGCACGCCAAGCGCCAGCACCACCGTCAGAATGGCGGCCAGCCCCTCGGGCACGGCCGCCACGGCGAGGGAGACGGCCAGCAGCAGCGAATCGATCACATCCTGCAGGGAATGGAAGCCGCTCATCACGGCAAGCGCCACCAGCACCAGCACGGCGATGACGCATACGGCGACGCCCAGAATCTTGGCGACGCGGTCCATTTCCTTCTGCAGCGGGGAATCGTCGTCTTCGGTGGCGGACAACATGTCGGCGATTTTGCCGACCTGCGTGCCCATGCCGGTTTCGGTGACGATGGCCCGGCCGGTGCCCTGCGTAACGGAAGTGCCGTTGAAGATCATGTTGGTGCGGTCACCCAGCGCCTTGGCCTCGGCCAGCGTATCGGGCTTTTTGCCAACCGGCACGGATTCGCCGGTCAGCGAGGCTTCGGCGACACGCAGCGACGCCGCTTGAAACAGACGGCCGTCGGCGGAGACGGAATCGCCTTCGGCCAGCACGATCACATCGCCCGGCACCACATCCACGGTGTTGATGCGCACAATGGCGCCGTCTCGCAGCACGCTGGTCTGCGGGGCCGCCATCTTGCTCAACGCGTCAACGGCCTGCTCCGCTTTGGCCTCCTGAATATAGCCAAGCACGGCATTCAGAATCAGAATGAGCACGATGACGATGGCGTCGAACGGCAGCGCCTCGCCGCCGGTACCGTGCGCGCGCTCAATGAACCAGGCAACCAGTGAAATCGCGGTTGCCACAAGCAACAGGTAGACCAGCGGATCCTGGAACTGCTGCAGGAACTTCCTCCATGCGGGCACGGGCGGCGCGCCGGCCAACCGATTAGGCCCGAATTCCTCAAGACGCCGTCTGGCCTCGACCGAACTCAAACCGGTGTTCGGATCGACATGCAGGGCCCGGGCCACTGCGGCCGCATCGGTCAGCGACGGGTCCGTGTCTGTGGGCAAAGCCTGTTTGGTGGCCGGTGTAGTGGACTGATCCAAGGCTTCAGTAGCCATGATCTCATTGCTCCTCGGTCAGCCGCGGAGTAGTCAACGCGTGCGGACGGTTTCATTGCCGTATCGCTCACGTTGCGCGGTTGCGTGTGCGCCGGCGGAACCTTGCCGACGTCTCACTCATTATTGCATATCCGTTGCATACCCGGCGTCCGCCCACGGCAAACACCGTCGCCGCGCATGGTGGAATTGCGCGATTGGGGCGGGGTGCTGGGACAATGGACCATATGGCTATGAAAAAAGGACCGACCAAAGGGTCGGGTGGCAAACATCGCAACGCGCTGAGGGGCAAGGGCCCCACCCCGAAAGCGGAGGATCGCGTCTATCACAAGGCGTTCAGGGCCAAGAAAGTGGCGGACCGGCGCAAGGCGGCCGATCCGAGACTGGCGGCCCGTCGTCGCGCAGCCAAGTTCACTTCCGATTCCGACGAGCTGGTATACGGCCGCAACTCGGTGCTCGAGGCACTGCGCGTAGGCGTGCCGAGCTTGCAGCTGTACATTGCGGCCCGCATCGAGCATGACGACCGCACCCGCGAGATCGTGAAGCTCGCCGGCTCCCAAGGACTGCACCTGCTGGAGGCGGACCGCCTGGAAATGGATCGCATCGCACGATCCGGCAACCATCAGGGCGTGATTCTGAAGGTCCGTCCGTTCGAATACACACCGCTCAACCAATTGGTGGATCAGGCCGATCGCAAGGCACGTGCCATGGAGGGCGCGGGCCAGGCGGCGCGCATCAAGGCCCGTCCGCTGTTCATTGCGCTTGACGGCGTGACCGATCCGCAGAACCTCGGCGCCGTGATCCGTTCGGCGGCGGCGTTCGGCGCCAATGGAGTGATCCTGCCCGAGCGGCGTTCCGCGTCGGTAACCGCCGCAGCCTGGAAGGTGTCCGCCGGAGCTGCGGCCCATATGCCGGTGGCTCGCGTGGTCAACCTCACGAAGGCCATCCAGTCGCTGCATGAGCGCGGCTACTACGCGGTCGGCCTTGACGGCGGCGGCGACGCGCTGGTCGGCGAAACCGGCTTCGAAACCGACCCGCTGGTGGTGGTGCTTGGTTCCGAGGGGAAGGGGCTGAGCCGTTTGGTGCGCGAGCAATGCGATGCGATCGCCGGCATTCCGATCAGTTCGATGGTCGAGTCGCTCAACGCCTCGGTGGCCGCGGGCATCAGCCTGTACGCCGTGGCCACTGCCCGGGCCAAAGTCAAGTAGGGCTTGGACAAGGCCTGACCTTCGCAGCATGCGACGCCGGGGCTGGAACCCATTGGGACGGTTCCAGCCCCCGGCTTTATTGTCGTTCGACCACTGGCGGCGGGCAACGGCGTCCGGACGTCACAGAACCCCCCAGTCACCGCAGGGACGATCAGTGGCTCCACACGGCGGCATCCGGATCATCGTCGGGATTGTAGCCGTCGTCCGAATCGTCATATGCGGATTCGTCGTCGATCACGCCGGCATCCGCTTCGTCGTTCAGCTGCTCCATCGTCTTCGAATCGATCTTGTAATCCGGCAGCACATTGGTGATGTAGCTTTCCACCGCCTCGGCCATCGGCACGTCATGCCCGGCCTTTTCCGCAAGAAACCAACGATGATCCAGCACCTCGTGGAAGAACTGCGCGGGCTCAATGGCGGAACGGTACTCCTTCGGAATCATGCGCACGGTGGGTTCGAAGACCTCGCGCATCCAGTCGGTGGCGACGATCTCCAATTCCTCGCCCTCGCGCCATGTTGACGCACGGTAGGCGTCGAGATCGTTCAGCAGGCGGCGCGCCTGATTCTCCTGCACGTCCAGGCCGGTGAGCCGCAGCAGTTTGCGATTCGCATACCCGGCGTCCACCACGCGCGGACGCACCAGAACACGTTTGCCGTCCTCGGCGGTTTTCATCTCGAGCTCATCCACGTCGAATCCAAGCTCATTGAGCTTATTGACGCGCTTCTCGATCTTCCACATCTCATCCGGTCCGAATTTCTCGGTGTCGGTAAGCGCGCTCCACAGCGAATGGTAGCGCTCGGCCAGGCGGTTGCCCACCTCGACCTCGTCCACATCGTCCGGCAGCAGCTTGCCGGAGCTCAGATCCATGAGTTCGCCAATGATGTTGGTGCGCGCCAGATCGATATCGTATTCACGCTGTCCCTCGGTAAGCGACACATGCAGATCACCGGTTTCCGCATCCACCAGGAAGGCGGTGAACGCGTCGGCGTCACGCAGGAACAGCACGTTCGACAGCGACACATCACCCCAGTAGAATCCGGCCAGATGCAAGCGGACCATCAGCACAGCCAATGCGTCGATCAGCCGCTCGGCGGTGTCGGGACGCAGGTTGCGGGCGAACAGCGCGCGGTACGGCAGCGAGAACTTGAGATGCTTGGTGACGAGAATCGCCTCAAGGCGTTCACCCTCACGATTATGGCGTCCGGTAACCACCGCGATGGGCTGCACACACGGCAGCTCCAGTTTCTCCAAGCGCCGCAACAGCTCGTATTCGCGTTCGGCGACACTGCGCGTGATCTCCTTCATGGCGTACACGTCATTGCCCACATGCACAAAACGCACCACATGCCGGGAAATGCCTCGCGGCAGGTTGGCAAGCAGTTCCTTGGGCCATGTGGCAAGCGGCTGCTCCCACGGCAAGGTGAACATTTTTGGATTGGAACTGGCCGCGGTAATGGTCAGTGCCGTTGGTTCGGCGGCGCCGGCCGCTTCGTCCTCGACTTTGACGGACGTGGCCTTGGCCGCGCGCGGATCCAGAAGATTGAGATCAGTTCCTGGTGTCATCATGCTTCCCAATGTACTCGAAGGGTTATCCCATATAAATAGGAAAGCCCCGCACCTGCAATGGTGCGGGGCCACTTTTACGAGGCGGATAGAGAGGAAAAGAATCGCCTCGAAAAGCCCTTAGTTCAGACGCAGCTCGGTCGACGGAGCGAAGAGGTGCATCTTGGCCGGATCAATGTGAATCTTCACAGTGGAGCCGACCTGCGGCAGCTGACGCGGAGGAACACGCACGGTGGTCATCTTGTTCTGATCGGACATGAGGGTGTTCTCAGCCGGGTCGTTCTCATCGGTGATGATGTGGCCGTAAATGTAGCCGTCGGAACCCAGATCCTCGACGTTGGCGACCTTCAGGGAGAAGGCGTCGGTGTCGGTGGAGGAAGCCAGGGTGGCGTCCTCGGGACGGAAGCCGACGACGATCTTGCCGTCATCTTCCGCAGTCAGCTTGGCGACGGCGTCGGCCGGCAGGGCAATGGTGTCCTCGCCGATCTTGGCGTGGCCGTTGACCACCGGATGGGTGTTGATGTTCATCGACGGGGAGCCGATGAAGCCG